>OCZV010000074.1_pt1 | contig 37298 bp, 35 predicted proteins | sample 1539051 | NCBI WGS metagenome assembly OCZV01 (sample SAMEA3113581, study PRJEB22503) | soil metagenome
CGCTCTGGTATGCGTACGGCTCGGGGTTCAGTTTCCGGGTGGCATACCCGGCGTAGATGCGGCTCGACACGTAGATGATTCGGAGCTGCTTGAACTTCTTTCGAAGAATGTCCACGATTTCGCTCAACGCTCCCTGCAGGCGTTCGGCGTCGTCGGGGAAATCCTCGTCGGGACGGGCAATAGCCTCCTTGAGCCAGATGACCTGGACCCTCTTGAGACTCCCGGCCTTGCCACGCACGATGTTTTCTACTCGCGTCCTGTACCTGGCGTTGGGATCGCGGATCGTCTCGGCCTCCTGGCCACCCTTGGCTCCGTTGATGATCATGACGGAGTCATCCACCGACCCATCCTTCGCTGCGAGATCCTCGAACACTTCGAACTCGCCCTTGGTGTTGGACATACCGATCGACAGGAGCACGATTTTTCCCTTTGGAGCTGGCTGTCCGTCGTCATTGCGAGGACGGATTGCCCTCGCCTTCTTCATTCCGATAGCCCGGTACTTCTTCGGAGGCTTGTTGCCACCGGGATAAAGACCGCCCTTGTATCCCTCGTATTCGCCACCCTTGAGATCCGACAACGGGTGAAACCGACAGAGGTTCTCGAACAGTCCTTAGGACCGACCGCCTTCTGGGGCGCCGCCGGTGCCGCGGAAGGCTCCAAAGCCCTGCTCGACTGCACACCCATGTCGATGCCGGCTGCCGAGATGAGAAAGGCTGCGGCTCCTGCTGCGATTCGACGTCCGCCCATAGGGTGATGGATAGCCGCGGCAGCAAAGCAAGTTACCTTAAAACCCCAAAATTCTGGTGTAGGGCGTCGCTGTTTGGACCGCACCACTCCGACTAAGTCGAGTAGCCGGTACCCGTCGCTCCGTCGATCTGCTCGCGCAGGATGTCGGCGTGCCCGGCATGGCGCGCGGTTTCTTCGATCATGTGGACGACGACCCAGCGGACGTTGTAGTCGGCGCTACGCGCCTCTCCTTTGATCTGATCGTCGAGAGCCACCTCTTTGAGAATCTCTCGTGACCTGGCGCACTGTTGTCGGTAGAGGTCGAATACGTCATCCACGCTCATATCGGGCGGGACGCGGAAATCGACATCGGGATCGTCCTCGTCAAATGGGTAGTCGACCGCCAGGCCCGCGATCGCTTCATCGAACCAGCCACGCTCCACGTAGACGAGATGATGGATCATCCCGAGCAGCGATGTTCCGGATGGCACCATGGCCCGCCGCAGCTGGTCCTCGGAAAGGCCGCTACAGATCTCGAGCATCGTCGACCTGTAGTGATCGAGGAATCCCGCAAGGACCTCCTTCTCGCCGCCGGCAACCGGCGCTCCGTATCGCATCTGCACGCCGGCACACTACAGAAGGTTGAGTTAACGCATAAACCTCCGCGCCGGGCTAACCTCCAACGCGTGAGAAGCACACTAGCGAACCCGGACGTGCAGCGCTGGTTCGACCACCGGACGCTGATGCCGTTGCGCCCGAGCCTGCCGCTGCTCGAGGATCTCAAACGCCAGAATGACACCTCGATAGCAGTTTGCCTCCCTGCTCTGGATGAAGAGGAGACCGTCGGAGCGATCTGCCGATCGATCCGCAGACACCTGATGGATGGCAGAGCAATCGTCGACGAGTTGCTCGTTATGGATTCCGGTTCTGAGGACCGCACGGAGGATGTTGCAACCGCCGCCGGGGCAACCGTGTACCGGGCCGACGATGTCCTTCCCCACCTCCCATCCGAAAATGGGAAGGGAGAAGCGCTGTGGAAGAGCCTCGCCGTCTTACGCTCCGACATCGTCGTGTGGTTGGACTCCGATGTGACGAACTTCGACCCGGGCTTCGTTACGAAGCTCGTCGCTCCGCTTCTGCTCGACGACGAGCTTGTCTACACGAAGGGTTTCTATAGAAGACCGATCAACGGGCACGGCTCTACGACAGGCGGCCGCGTGACCGAACTGGTGGTGCGGCCGTTGCTGCATCTGTTGTATCCGGAATTGACGGGCGTGATCCAGCCGCTGTCGGGCGAATACGCGGGCCGGCGGATGGCCCTTTCAGAAGTGCCGTTCTTCACCGGCTACTCGGTCGAGATCGGTCTCCTCATCGATCTTGTTGAGCGTTTTGGCCTCGACTCCATCGCCCAGGTCGATCTTGGTGAGAGACGCCATCGAAATCGCGACACCCTGGCCCTGGGGCGGATGTCACACGAGATCCTCTCCGCGATGCTCCTCCGGCTTCGCGACGCGGGAAGAATCGACTTTCAATCCGAACTATCCGACACGCTGGTGCAGTTCGTTTCGGGCGTCGCAGGGCCGGGGCCCCAAGAATCCCGCACAACCGTGACGCAGCGACCTCCAATGACAGAAATCTTGTGACGCGGCGACAATTGACAGATGTCGTCCGACCCTGAGGTGGTGCTCGGCGCCCTCAAAAAGCGCGGTTACCGGATGACGCCACAGCGCCGGGCGATCGTGTCCGAGATCATGCAGACGGAAGGGCACATCGCTCCGCATGAACTGGTTCAACGCGTCAAGGACCGCCTTCCGGGAGTGAACGACTCCACGGTGTACCGGACGCTCGAGCTCCTCGAGGAGATGGGGTTCCTGTCGCACGCCCATCTCGGTAGGGCGCCCTCGTACCATCACTCCGATGCGGGCGATCACATCCATCTCATCTGTGCCCGCTGCGGAGCTTCACAGGGTCTTTCCGAGGAGGAATCCGAGGGCATGAAGCAGGACCTCCTTGAGCGCACCGGCTTTGCGCCGGACTTCACACACTTCGCGATCTCCGGCATGTGCGCAAAGTGCCGCGGCGCCGACTAGCAAGGGTCCGATCGCTCCGCTGCTTTTCTGAGGGGATTTAACCGGACACAGCCCGGATGAATCCCCCGAGAATGAAATGCGGTCAGCGGCGCGCGACTGCCGGATCGAATCCGAACGGCAGTTCCAGGCGATTGGCGGCCATCAGCGCCGAGTCCGACAAGATCTCCGCCGTCGATCCGTCGGCCACCACGACCCCCGCGTTCATCACTACGGCGCGCGGGCACAGCTCCAGGGCATAGGGCAGATCGTGAGTAACTAGCAGCATTGTGAGGTCCAGCTTCTTGAGGATCTCGGCGAGTTCACGCCGGCCGGCCGGATCGAGATTGGACGACGGTTCATCGAGAACAAGGATCTCCGGGTCCATGGCGAGGACGGTGGCGACCGCGACGCGCCGGCGCTGCCCGAAACTCAGGTGATGCGGAGGTCGATCGGCGTGCCCCTCCATGCCCACCGCCCGCAGCGCGCCCTGGACCCGCTCCTCGAGCTCGGGGCCTCGGATACCCAAGTTCACGGGGCCAAAGGCGACGTCCTCCCTGACGGTCGGCATGAAGAGCTGATCGTCCGGATCCTGAAAAACGAGTCCCACCATGCGTCTGATCTCGGCGAGGTTTTCCCGCTGCACGGCGAGACCACCCACGGACACTCTCCCCGACTGCGAACCAATAACGCCGTTGAGGTGGAGCACGAACGTCGTCTTGCCCGCGCCGTTGGGACCCAGCAGAGCAACGCGCTCGCCGCGTTCGAGCTCAATGTCGACCCCAGCAAGCGCTTGATGGCCATCCGGATACGAATAGGCGAGTCCACTCACCGACAGAGCGGGGGTCGTCATTTTGTCGCGACCCAAGCGAGGGCAGCCACTGTCGCACCAGCCAACGGCAACATCAGTGCCAGACTCCATTCCAATGTGGTCGGCGCGCGATCGTCCATGTGAGGGACGGCTCCGTTGTAGCCGCGCGACACCATTGCGAGATAAACGCGCTCGCCGCGTTCATAGGAACGCACAAAAAGCGCGCCGATCGACGAGGCAACAGCGCGCGCGTGCCAGATCCATCCGGCGTTGTAGCCGCGCGATTCGCGGGCGATCTGCATTCGTTTCATCTCGCCCATAATCAGATCCGCGTACCGGACCATGAAGTGGGCTATCCCAACGATCACCCGCGGCATGTGGAGGCGCTGCAGTCCGCGGAGTATGTCTGCAACCGTTGTAGTTGCCCCTAAGAGGATCGTCGTGCTTAGACCGAGCGTGGCCTTCGCAACGATGTTCCACGCCGCCCAGAGTCCCGATTCAGAGAGCGATATTCCGAAGACCTCCACCCGAGGTCCGCCGGCGAGGAGCGGGAGGAACAAAGCGAAGAGCAAGAATGGGACCTCAATAACGAGCCTGCGCACGATGAACCCCGGCGATACACGGGCGACGACGGCAACGACTGCCAGCATGACCGCATACCCCGTGTAGGCCCACAAAGTCTCGCGCGGCGTCGCCACGACTGCACACACAAAGAGGAATGCCGCTGACACCTTGCACTCGGGCCGCATTCGATGGACCACCGTGTGACCGTGTGCGTACAGTCCGTGCGCGTGACCGCCGCTCACCGATTCACCCTGAATCCAAGTCGCCCGCGTGTGGACTCTTCCTGAAGGTTCGAAGTACACCAAAGAACAACGTTCCGATGCCGAAGGTGAGAGTCACACCGATAAGCCCGGCGATGCCCGTGCCGACTCGCTCGTCGTCGACCCCGCGGAGCGAGTAGTCCGCCACAGGCCCATCTTTTAGTGCATGCTCTCGTTCACTCGCAGAGAAACCCTTGTCCTTGGCAACACGCTCGAGGCCGTCTGGGTTCGAGTTCGCAAATGGACTGGCGAACAGCGCAAGCGCCGCGGCAACCAGGAGTCCGCCGACAACAAAAAGTCTGACGTTGCCCGTCACCTCAACCCCTCAACTACGGGTGCCGGCCTGTTCGATGAACGCAGAGTGGTAACAGCTATATCGCGCGCGCCATGAACAAGGTCGGGGCGGATGCTCAGCACCGCGCTGACCGTCATTGCGGTGATCACACCCTCGCCAACACCGATCAGGACATGAACGCCGACCACCGAGACCGCAACGGTTCCGATGGGGACACCCACGTTTGCTCCCAGCGCGTATTCGACGAGGAAAGCGAGAGCTGCAAGAACCACTGAGAGCCCCGAGGCCACTCCCGCACAAAGCACAATTGCGGACCCCGTCTTCGGCAACAGCCTGCGTAGACCCAAAAACAATGCGTACCCCCCCAGCCCCGCGGCAAATGCGAGGTTCAGGACATTGAGCCCGAGCGCGGTCAGCCCGCCATCTGCGAACAGCGCCTGGACAAGGAGCACCACAGCAAGGCACAGCGCTCCGGCCCACGGCCCCACGAGCACGGCGGCGAGGACTCCTCCGATCAGGTGACCACTCGTGCCCGCAGCAACGGGGAAGTTGAGCATCTGTGCCGCAAAGACGAATGCGGCGACAAGGCCTGCCAGCGGAACCTGACGATCTTCTAGGGTCGCAGCCGACCGGCGCACCGCAACGCTGATACCCCCGAGGGTGACGGCCCCCGCACCCAAAGACGTAGTCGCATTGATGAACCCATCAGGGATGTGCATCCAGCCTCCTCGCCCAGGCTTATTGCAAGAGGTTGCAATAAGACACTACTGCATTAACGAGCCTTTCCGCAGTAGTTCGTTGGGCGAAAGAGATTGGATTGGCCCAGTCGGCAACCGAATGGACGGGTCACGGTTCGGGAGCCGGCTCCCCCTCCTTCTGATGGACTTCCTCCGGCGACGGTTCGACCGATCCCTCGGGACCGGGAGTCCGAATCGGTGGCGATCGCCCGACCATGACGGACGGCGCGACGCTCGAACGAACCGTCGCGTACGGCGTGACTTGTGCGCCCAGGACGCGAGTGGCCCACAGGTGGCCAAGAAGGATCTTCGCCACTGCCACCGAGGGAACCGCCAGAAGCACACCCCAGAACCCCGCCACAGTTGCGCCGGCCAGCAGGGCCAGCACTACGGTGGCCGGATGCAACTGAACTGCCCGCCGCATGACCATCGGACTGATGAGGTGGTTGTCGATCTGTTGGACCACGAGCTCGACGACTGCAGCCTGGATTCCGAGACCGACTCCCTCGCTGACCGTGCCGACAAAAAATCCGATCGCGCCGCCAATGAACGGCCCGACGAAGGGAATCAGATTGAAGAACCCGGCGATCCCTCCAATGATCAGCCAGAAGGGCAGGCCGATGATCCAGAAGCCGAGCGCGGAGAGGGCTCCGACAAGAAACGCGACGGCGAGCTGGCCCCGGAAGAACCCGCCGACGGCGCGGCCCATTTTCGAGCCGAGGTCGGCCGCCTCGGCACGGTGTGATTCCGGAAAGAGGTTCAGGAGATCCCTCTGTAGTTGTGGGAGATCGATCAGCAGGTAGAGGGCCAGAAGTGGAGACAGGACGAACACAAGCAGCCCTTCAAGAACGGTGATGCCGATGGCGGTGATTCGTTCCGCCTGTCCGGTTACGGCTTCACGCAACTGTCGGGTCACACGGTCGCAGTCGGCGCCGCTGACCTCGTCCTCGCCGAGAAGACAGAGCACGGGCGCGGGATTCACCTCGAACCCCAACCGGCGCTCGACCTCGGCGGCGGTGTCCTCCACCGTCTCCACGAGCTCACCTCGGAATGTTGGCCAGTCGTCGGCGAACTGCTCCACCTGCGAGGAAACGAACGGGAACAACCCGATCCCAATGCCCGCGAGGATCCCGATCGATAACAGAAACACGAGGATCGCCGCCACGGGGCGCGCAAGCCCCCTGCGCGCCAGGGCTGTGATCGGTGGGTTGAGCAGATAGATGATCAGGAGAGCAAGCACCAGCGGAGGAAAGATCACCCTGATCTTCAGAAGGAGCCAGCCCGCGATAGCCGCCACGATGACGATCCCGATGATGGCCCACGCCGAGATGCCGATTCTTCGGAGGCGCTCCCCGGCCGGAATATGAGGTGGTGAGGGGCTGGTCACCCCCCGAGTATGCCCATTATGGGTCGCGGAACGCGGTTAGGGCGGCCGCCGTTGCTTCCTCCACGGCTGCAGCGGGCTCGGCCACAGCGCGATCGCGTCCCGCCACCTCTACCGTCGACGCCCACCGTGCGAACCCGGCGGCCCTCAGCTCGCCCTCCGGCAGCTCGATCCGCCCCGCGATCGCCACGCAGGGAACGCCCACCTCGAGCGCCGTCTTCGCGACACCGGCCGGAACCTTGCCTTCGAGCGACTGATGATCGAGTGAACCCTCCCCGGTGATGACCAGTTCGGCTCCTCGGATCTGGTCCTCTAACCCCACAGTCTTCGCGATTAGTCCGGAGCCCGGGCGCAGCTCCGCCTCTATGAACGCCGCCAGCCCCGCACCCAGCCCTCCGCCGGCACCGGATCCGGGAAGGTCCGCGATGTCGAGCCCGAGGTCGATCTGGACGCGCTCTGCAAACGTCGCCATGGCGGCCTCCAGCACGGCGACCTGCTCCGGCGTCGCCCCCTTCTGAGGTCCGTATACGCGTGCGCAGCCGCGTGGTCCGAGCAGCGGATTCAGGACGTCGCACAGCCCGATCACACCGGACGGACGAACGGCTCCGGTGGGGTCGATACGCTCGAGGTTCACGAGGGAACCACCTCCCGGAGGGAGTTCCCGGCCTCGGGCATCGAGGAAGCGGTAACCGAGTGCGGCTGCCGCGCCCGTGCCGCCGTCCGTTGATGCGGTGCCACCGATCCCAATCAGAATCGGCGCGCCCGGATGCCGCTCGATGATTACTGCAATGAGATCTCCAACTCCGCGCGACGTCGCCTCGAGCGGTGCGTACTGATCGGGAGACAGCCGAGCGATACCGGTGGCCGATGCAACTTCGATGGCGATCGAGCCATCGTTGAGCAACCCGTAATGGGCCTCGATCGGCGCGCCGAGTGGGCCTGTGATAATCGTCGACTCGACTTCTCCACCCACGCCGGCAAGGAGTGCGTCAACGGTCCCCTCACCTCCATCGGCAAGAGGCTGAACCTCGATGCGGGCGTCCGGGAAAACTCGTTGCGCGCCGGATGCCATCGCCGCGGCCGCTTCCTCGGCCGGCAACGTTCCCTTGAACTTGTCGGGCGCCACGAGAATCACCATCTATGTGGGTACTTAGGATAGTGAGCGCATCTCATCCATCTCCTCGAGGAGCGAAATGAAGGATCGCATTGTCCTGGTATCGAACCGAGGGCCCGTGTCATTCCGGGCGACCGAGGAGGGATTCGAAACCAAACGGGGGGCGGGAGGACTTGCGGGCGCCCTCGATCCAGTGGCCCGCCGCCTCGGTGACAACGCGATCTGGATCGCTGCCGCGAATTCAGACGACGATCGGAAGGCGCTTTCCGAAGGCGCCGTCGCCGAGGTCCGAGAGGAACTCGGCTATCCGCTTCGCCTGCTCGACATCGATCCCGACACCTACGACCGCTACTACAACACCGTCTCAAACCGAATGTTGTGGTTCGCAAACCACTGCCTGTGGGACGAACTCGGCACCACGGGGTTCGGGGAGGAGGAGCTCGACGCGTGGAGCAGCGCGTACGAGCCCGTCAACCGACTCTTCGCGTCTGCGGTGGCAGAAGTTGCCGTGGACGATTCGTTGATCCTACTTCAGGACTACCACCTTGCGACCGCACCCGGCTACCTCAGGGACATGGAGAAGCGGGTGGCCATCGGTCACTTCACCCACTCATCCTTTTGCGGGCCACGCGGACTCGAGGCGCTTCCCGAGCCGATCCCGTCCCGCGTTATCGAAGGCATGCTTGGTGCCGATCTCCTTGGATTCCACATCGGTGCCTGGGTGAAGGGCTTCCTACATTCGTGTGACGAACTTGGAATGGACGTCGACTACAAACGCGGCACGGTGAACCATTCCGGGCGGACGACGTGGGTCCGCGCCTATCCCATCCCGATTGATGCAGTGGAACTGCACGAGCGCGTGGCGACAGAGGAGGTACAGCAGTGGGCCGAGCGCTTTTCCGTTTACACGGATCTTCCTTTGATCGTTCGCGCGGATCGCGCCGAGATTTCGAAGAACGTCGTGCGGGGCTTCGAGGCTTTCGGCGCACTGCTTGACCGGCGCGCCGACCTCCGGGGAGAGGTTCGTTTTGTGGCATGCCTCTATCCGTCTAGGCAATCCATGCCGGAGTACCAGGGATACATCGACCAGATTCAGGCGGTCGTGGAAGAGGTCAACGAGCGCTACCCCGGATCGATTGAACTGTTCTTCCGAGACGATTACGACAGGACGCTCGGTGCGCTCATGAACTACGACGTGCTCCTTGTCAACTCCATCATGGACGGAATGAATCTGGTCTCCAAGGAGGGCCCGACGGTCAACCGGCGCGACGGAGTACTCGTGCTGACATCGGGAGCGGGTTCCTTCGAGGAGCTGGGTAAGTACGCAGTCCCGATCGCGGACGCCTACGACATCGAGGAGACGGCAGCCGCGCTCGAAAGGGCACTCGCAATGGACATGGACGACCGGAAGCGGCGCGCCGAGGGCCTACGCTCGGTGGTTGAGACGAGCACTCCCGAGGACTGGATCGAATCCCAGCTAAACGACCTCTCCGAAATATCTGAGGGCCGCACTCCGGCTACTCCTCCCTCAAAGTAGCCGAATTGTTCGCGCTGACTCACGCATACCGTGAGTGAACGCGAACAGTTGGGCTCAATTCAAGAGTTGATTAAGGAACTCGAGCACGCCCTGTGGTCCTTGAACCAATACGTCGGACCTCTCGCGGAGCTCCGGCGGCGCTTCCTTTGAGTCGACCCCCACCCGAAGGGTGGCGACTCCCTCCTCGGACAATGAGTCGAGCGCGTCGAACGCCGGGAGATCGACGCGGTCGTCGCCGACGAAACCGGCAGCCTTCAGCGATGCCTCACGGGTCCTTTGAAGTACAACTTGCGCCTTCGAGAACTCGATCGGAGGGCGGAGCTCGAATGCCATGCGGCCGGTCGCGCTCAATAGGCCGTACCCCTGTGCCAGTTCTTCCACGATGTCGCCAAGCGCGCGGCCGGCTGCCTCGACGTCCGGGGCGGTTCGATAGTGGAGCCCCAACATCACACGCTTGTCTTCCACTAGGAGCCCCGGAATGCCGAGCTCGTCGACACGGCGCTCCGCCTCGTTGCGCACTCTCTCCATGAGTTCTGCGTAGGGCTCGGCACGGTCGGAGAGCTCCACACGTCCTTCGCGCGTCCGCTCCGCTCCGTGGATGCCCCAGATCTCGACCTCCGGGCCGAGCCACTCGAGCAGCTGACCCGCGGCGCGCCCGGACACGATCGCCACAAGCCGCAGGCGGGCGGCCAGATCCGCCAGCAGCTCACGGGCGCCCTCGGCGGGGCGGGCATCGGAAGGGATCAGCACGATCTCGGAGAGAGTGCCGTCGAAATCCAAGAAGAGGCCGGAATCTTCCGGCGAAGATCGGAACGGATCCAGCAGTTGGTCGTTCACGCCCGCCACCCTACCCACGGCACCAGCTACCGATGCATCCGCGTTGAACGTGGATTAGCCGCGAGCTTCGTCGGGCGCAACGATCACGTGGATGTCCACGTCCCGAGTGAGGTTCGGGGACGCGGGCCCCGACGCCCACCCGAAGTGAGCCGCGAGAGCGACTGCGGCCTCTCGGTCCGACTCCGTGCTCCAGTGGACCGCCGTCCGATCGACCGTGAGCCCGGTGACCATGGCCTCCACCCGGTAGCCGAGCGATGCGAGACGATCGGCCATCGCGGCGGCCGCCCCTTCGATGCCGCCGGTCCCGTTGACCACCTGGACGGTCACCCCCTCCGTTATCAGATCATCTCGATCACCCTTGGGGGATCGCTTCGGACTGGGGGACGGCTTGGACCGGCTCGGCTTAGGAGTCGGCGTCTCGGTTGGACTTGGTTGCGCTCGGTCACTAGGCGACGAAGTCCGCGATGGGTTGCCGTCCTCCAACGCGATCTGGCGGCCTCCGACGGCATTGACGATGAACCAAACGGCTGCGATGGCGATGGCCGCTATGAGAATCCACGGGAGGGCCCAGCCGAGGACCGACCGCATGTAGGGCCCGCGTGTCCCGGACGAATGTCGCCCCACGGGTACCTCCTAGGTTGCGGCCCCTATACATTCCGCCTTTGCCTCCCCATCGGGGGCGAAACGAAAAGCGCCGCCTGCACTCCTCACTTTCGGCCGGGCGCGTACTCGGCACCCAGCAGGCGAGCCACACGCTGGCGCTGGCGGTAAGTCCTGAGTCTTTTCAGCCGCTTTACGAGGATCGGGTCGTGGGCGGCGGCGGCCGGGTTCTCGAGCAGCTCATTGAGCAGTTGGTAGTAGCGGGTGGCGGACATGTCGAATCGCTCCCGGATGGCCTGTTCCTTAACTCCGGCGTGTTTCCACCAGGATCGCTCAAAATCGAGGATGTCGATATCCCGTTCGCTCAGCTCACTGTGTTCCGTCATGCGACACAGATTAAGGGGAGCACGGCAAACGACGACGGATTTCGCTCGGCGAGATGGTGGTGGGAATCCCCAATCACGGGAACAAGCCGCGGGTGAGATGGGCCTCGGCCACCCGGCCGACGCCTATCCAGTGCGCAGCCTGCCGCATCGACAGATCCTTCTCCGACGCCAGCTCGTAAACCTCGACAAAGGCGCGCTCGATGATCATCCGCAGCCTGTCGTTGACCTCTTCTTCGCTCCAGAAATACGCCTGGATGTCCTGCACCCACTCGAAGTACGAGACCGTCACGCCACCGGAGTTCGCCAGGATATCCGGCACGACGAAAATGCCCCGATCCCCAAGGATCTTGTCGGCCTCGAACGTAATGGGTCCGTTCGCGGCCTCCACTATGAACCGAGCCTTGATGCGATCGGCGTTCTTGACGGTGACCACGCCCTCGATGGCCGCGGGTATGAGAACGTCACACTCGATCTCCAGCAGCTCCGCGTTCGAGATCGGATCCGCGCCGGGGAAGTCGACCACACTGCCGCCCTCGGTCTTATGCCGGTTGATGGCCTCTGGGTCGAGACCACGACTGCGAAAAAGGCCGCCCTCGACATCGGAGACCGCCACCACACGGCAACCGGCGTCGTGCAGCAGCTGGGCAGCGTACCCGCCGACCTTCCCGTATCCCTGGATGGCAACGCTGACCTCTTCAATAGGTATTCCGAGTTGCTTCAGAGTTGAGAAGACCATGTACATGACGCCGCGCGATGTCGCGCCGCCGCGACCTTTGGAACCCCCGATGGACACGGGTTTGCCGGTGACAACACCGGGCACCGAATATCCCTGGTTCTGCGAGTACGTATCCATCATCCACGCCATGACCTCTTCGTTGGTGTTCATGTCCGGCGCGGGGATGTCGCGTTCGGGACCGATGAGAGGAAGGATCTCAGACGCATAACGACGCGTCATTCTCTCGAGCTCGCTTCGCGAATGAATCTTGGTATTGACGGCAACGCCACCTTTCGCGCCACCGAAGGGGATGCCCGCGATCGCACATTTCCAGGTCATCCACATGGCGAGGGCCTTCACCTCGTCGAGAGTGACGTCGGGGTGGTACCGGATCCCGCCCTTAGCCGGCCCGCGGGTCACATTGTGCTGAACGCGATAACCCTCGTACACACGCGTCGATCCGTCGTCCATACGGAACGGCACAGAGACGGCGAGAGACCGCTTGGGCGATCTCAGCGTTTCGTGAACCCCCGGGGACAAGCCCATGAGCTCGGCGACTTCATCGAGCTGCGCCAGGGCAGTCTCCCAGGCCGACTCGTACGACGCGTCCAGCAGTTTCCGGTCAATCCCCAAGGCGTCTTCGTTGACGTCCATTCTCGTCCTCAGTTCTTAGTGTTTAGACACCATTGTGCCGCAAGCCGCAGTTGGGCCCAACCGGGGTCAGCGATGGACCAAGCTCGGGTAGCGGTGCGTCATCTACTCGACTTCGACACCGATGCTCTCCCTTGACTTTCAGGGCCCACATTCGGAGCCGGGTGTCGGATTCGAACCGACGGCCTACGCTTTACAAGAGCGTTGCTCTGCCAGCTGAGCTAACCCGGCATGTTCAGCTCGTAGTCTGACACCAGCGTATCTCTTCGGTTGGTTGTCCTCGCGGCGTCGATTCACACATCAACTGAGGGGAACCTGCCGGAAATATTCCGGATGAATCCCCTCAGAACAAGATCAGCGTGTCGCTGAGATGAACCCGACCGCGCCCGGCGTTATGCCGTTCCCTCCGACTCCCTAGCTTCGAGATGTTGCTCGAGCTTGCGCTTGATTCGCTGGAGGGCATTGTCGATCGACTTCACGTGCCGCCCCAGGGTCGTGGCGATCTCCTGATACGACTTGCCGTCCATATACAGGCGAAGGACCTCGGCCTCCAAGCCCGAGAGCAGCTCGACCATGGAGGCCCGAAGGCTCGTTATCTCCTCGGCCGAGATCACGAGGTCGGCCGGATCAGACGGGCCCGCAATCGACAGAGACTGTTCTAGTGGCGGGACATCCGGCTCGCCGGAACTCGGCCCCTGATTGAGCGAGACATAGGAATTGAGCGGCATGTGCTTGCGGCGGGTGGCGCCCTTGATCGCCGAGATGATCTGACGGGTTATGCAGAGTTCGGCGAACGAGCGAAAGGTGGTCTCCTTCTCCGGCTGAAAATCCCTGATCGCCTTGTAGAGGCCGATCATGCCTTCCTGGACGATGTCTTCCCTGTCCGCGCCGGCAAGAAAGTACGTGCGGGCCTTGGCGCGGGCGTAATGGCGATAGCGAATAAGCAGGGTCTCGATCGCGCGATCGTCGCCCGACCGCGCCCTGTCGATGAGTTCCTCATCGACGACTTCGGTGAGCGATCCTTCCATCGGCACCTGCCGGATCGATAGTCGAGCGCCCATTTCTTCTACGGGGGGTCCGTTGCGATGCGTCGGAGATCGACTTCATAGCGTAGCCGAATCAGCGTCGCCACCGGCGGATCGACGCCTGGCGACCTCGAACATCGCGACCGCACCGGCAACAGCGACGTTGAGGGAGCCGATTCGTCCGCCCTGCGGGATCCCAACAATCTCATCACATCGTTCCCGCACAGACTTCGATATACCCCTGTCCTCGGAGCCGAGGACGAGACCAACAGGAGGTTCTGCGAGATTGCTCGACCACAGGTCGGTGGACGCGTCTTCGTCGAGCCCCACAATCCAGAGTCCGGCGCTTCGGGCCTCCTCGAGGGCGCGCCCCAAATTCGTGACCCTGGCCACCGGAACCACTTCGCTGGCCCCGGCAGAAACACGTCGCACGACGGGTGTTACGGAGGCAGAGCGATGGGCAGGAACCACGATCCCGTCGAACCCGGCGCAGTCCGCAGAGCGGAGCAGCGAGCCCAGGTTGTGGGGGTCGGTGACTCGGTCGAGAAATAGCACGCACGGATCGTCGACGTCGAGCAGCTGCCGGAGCGGCGTGTAACGGAACCGGCCGGTGACCACCGCAACACCCTGATGGTTGAGTCCTCTGGCCTCGCGCTCGATCTGTTCGCGCGGAACGTACCGGACGGGGATGGAGAGTTCCTCGGCGCGCCGGCGTATCTCTCCGACCACCCCTGAAGGTCGCAGGCCTTCGGCGATGAGCACGCGCTGCGCTGAGTGGCCCGCGCGAAGCAACTCCAGTACGGGACGCCTCCCGGCAAGTACGGCACCCTCGTTCGCCCGCGCGCCTGTCGCCGGCGCCGCGACGGCGTCGTCTCGTCTACGTTTCGCCGGCACCGAGCCGCCACCGGGGACCGGCGGGCGTGTCCTCGATCGTCACCCCGAGCTCTCCGAGCTTCTGGCGGATGCCATCGGCCCGATCGAAAGCTTTGTCGCGCCGGGCGTCCTCGCGCAGTTCGAGCAGGTACTCGACCAACCCCCCGACGAGCCGTGACGAACCGGCACCGGCATCGAACTCAAAACCCAGCAGCGAAGTCAGCTCGAGAAACGATTCGGTGAAGGAGAAGAGTTCGGCACGCGCGGCCGTCTCTCCCCGCTGAGCGGGGTCGAGGGTTCGATTCGCCTCGCGAACGAGCTCATGAATGGCGGCGAACCCCTCGGCCGAATTGAAGTCGTCATCCATGGCTTCGACGAACCGCCGCACGAACGTTTCTCCCGCACCGCCGTCGCTGGCAGCGTCCTCGGTGCGGACCGTTGTCCGAGGGCTCTCCGGCATGTCGTCGCCGAGCGCGTGCCGCACAGCTAAGAAGAAATTCCGCCAGCGGTCATACGCCGCCGATGCGTCTCTCAAAGTCTCGTCGGAGAACGTGACCTGGCTCCGATAAGAGCCAGACAAGGCCCAATAGCGGACCGCCTCGCCCCCATACGCCTTGACCGCATCTCCGGCAAGTTCGACATTCCCGAGAGACTTCGACATCTTCTCGGATTCCATCTGCACCATTCCGGCGTGGAGCCAGTGCCGAACGAAAGGTTCGGTCCCGGCTAGGGCCTCCGCCTGGGCGATCTCGTTCTCGTGATGCGGGAAGGTCAGATCACTCCCCCCTCCGTGAAGATCAAAGCCCATGCCGAGGTATTTCGTCGACATGACGGAGCACTCGATATGCCATCCGGGGCGGCCGTCGCCCCACGGTGACGGCCATGCCGGCTCCCCTTCCTTCGCCGCTTTCCACAACGCGAAGTCGAGGGGATGATGTTTGCCGGGGTGAGGTTCGATCCGTTCACCCGCGCGCATGTCGTCGAGGGCGCGGCCCGACAGCTTCCCGTAGCTCGGGAACTTGTCTATGGAGAAAAAGACGTCACCTCCGGTGTCGTAGGCAACATCCTTGTCGACGAGCCCTGAGATGGCCGCCACCATGTCGGCCACGTGATCGGTTGCGCGTACGAGGATGTCGGGCGCGCGCACTCCGAGGCCGCTCATATCCTCCTCGAACGCCTTCGAGTACTTGTTCGTGATTCCATCGGGGGGAATGCCCTCGAGGTTCGCCCGTTCGATGATCTTGTCGTCGACATCGGTGTAGTTCATGACGTAGGTGACTTCGTAGCCACGGTAGGTGAGGTAGCGGCGAATCATGTCGAACCATACGAACGTCCGAGCGTTTCCGATGTGTATTCGGTTGTAGACCGTAGGTCCGCAGACGTAGACGTATGCGCGTTTGGGCTCACGGGTCTGGAAGTCCACGATTCGTCGCAGCATCGAGTCGTATACGCGTAGCGTCATGAGCCAACTCTACTGATCAATGCCACTGCGTATGCAGCCATGCCTTCGCCCCGGCCGGTGAACCCGAGCCCGTCCGTGGTCGTGGCCTTGACCGACACGGCGCCGGGCTCGATCTCGAGTGCGCCTGCCACCGCCCTCACCATCTCCTCTCGGAGTGGACTCAACCTCGGAGCGGCCGCAACAACCGTCGAGTCGATGTTCTCTATCGCCCAGCCTTCCTCGCGCAACAGAACTCCGATTTGGGAGAGGATCTCGAGGCTGGATGTGCCCTCCCAGCGGTCGTCGCTAGGAAACCGTTCGCCGAGGTCCCCGAAGCGGGCGGCGCCGAGCAGCGCGTCGGCAATGGCGTGGCAGAGGACGTCCGCATCGGAGTGTCCGGCCAGCCCCGGCCCTTCTGGAATACGGATCCCACCAATCACGAGCGGACGGCTGTCGTCGACGGCATGGGCATCGAATCCGAATCCGACTCTCATGCTTCGATCCCCAACAGAGCATGGGCTAGGGTCAGGTCGTCCCGGTTCGCGATCCTTACGTTTCGCATGGAGACCGGCGCGATCACTACTCTGCCTCCAACTCGTTTGATCCTTTGAGCCGCATCAAAGTCTTCGTCTTCAGGTTCATCTGCGTCGGCTGCGCGCCGGTGGGCATCCAGCAAGGCACCCACTCGGAATGCGTGAGGCATGACCTGCTGCCACATATTCGTCCGATCGATGGTCCGTGCGATCGAGTCCTTCTCTACCAGTTTGAGTGTCTCTCTGACCGGAACGGCACCGACGCACGCGTCCGCTTCGTCGAGTGCTGCAGAGGTGGCGCGCACGTCCTCGGTTTGCGCGAGTGGATGTCTGTAGTCGAGGACGACAACTCGTTCACAGTCGATATTGGCCAGCACGCCGAGCATGGTGGAGTGCCGGTCCGTCGCTTCGACGATGGTGCCTCGCCCACCCAATTCGGCCTCGACATCCGCAAGCAGAACCTTTGGAGCGGCGACAACAACCGGGCGGCATTCCGCCTCCCACAACACGTCGAAGCTCCAGGACAACAGTGAACGACGATCGAGCCGATCGAATACTCCCGGATTGTCGAGAGGCTGTGACCAATCGTAGTGGAAGTCGGCGGCGGCGAGGATGCCCGCCGAGGGCACGAGTTCTACCCGAGCACCTCGTCGAGCAACTGCTCCGCGGCCTCTTCGTCACAGTCCTGGGAGAAGGTCAACTCCGAGACGAGGATCTGCCGGGCCTTTGTCAGCATGCGCTTCTCGCCCGCCGAAAGGCCCTTCTCCTTGTCGCGTTGATGAAGACTGCGAACCACCTCGGCGACCTTGTAGATGTCGCCAGAGCGGAGCTTCTCGACGTTCGCCTTGAAGCGGCGCGACCAGTTCGTGGTGTTCTGGGTTTCTTCCTTCTTCTTTAGGACCTTGAAGACCTTGGGCATCTCCTTCGCCGGAGTCACTTCGCGCAGGCCCACTTCCTCTGTGGAATCGATCGGCACCATCAGCGTTAGCTCTCCGTAGGCCAGCTTGAGGATGAAGTACTCACGCCTCTCGCCGAACAACTCCTTCTCTTCGAGCCTTTCGATGACCGCAGCACCATGATGCGGGTAGACGACTTTGTCACCGACAGAAAAACTCACTCGGCCTATCCCTCCTGCGATCAACTCGTCCGGCGCGAATAAGCGCCCATTTGGAAAGAAAGGGAGGGCTCGCATCCGAGCCGCTCCGGTATCAAAGGGTAGCACGCCACAAGACACTTGCCTCTACGAAAGAGCCGCTATGTGCGGCACTAGGCGAGTCTTTCGAGCTGAATTTGCACGGCGCGCCGGGGAACAAGTTCGAACGCGTCAGAGACGGCTACAGCACCGACCTTAGTGAGCGGACGAGGAACGTCGGCCGATTGCGAAACGATTGCGTGAGAGAAGCACAGGCGCGCCGCTTCCGCCAGACGCCGCTGCGAACCCGGCACCCGTCGTATCTCTCCTGATAGCCCGACCTCGCCGACCGCCACGACACCTGGATCCACGGCAATGTCTGTGGCCGCCGAGTACATCGCGAGGGCGATCGCGAGATCGGCGGCCGGCTCCCGCACGGCAAGACCGCCTGCAGCAGCTACGAAGACGTCGCGCTGCCCCAAGTCGAGGCCGGAATGCTGGCCCAGCACACCGGTAAGAAGGGTCAATCGCCTAGCCTCGATGCCTATCGCCACTCGGCGCGGCTGAGGGAGCGTAGTGGCGCAGACGAGTGCCTGTATTTCGACGAGGACCGGACGGTTGCCCTCGAGGCCCGGGAACACCACCGAGCCGCTTGCTCCCGGCCGGCGATCGGCAAGGAGCATCGCGGACGGGTCGGGAACGGGCTCCAAACGGACATCGGTCATCGTGAAGACCCCGGTTTCGTCACAGGAGCCGAACCGGTTCTTCGTCGCGCGCAGGAGCCGCAGCGCGCCCGTGCGCTCCCCTTCGAGCACAAGAACGACGTCGACGATGTGCTCGAGTGTCTTCGGTCCCGCCACTCCTCCCTCTTTGGTCACATGGCCGACGAGAACGACGACGGTTGCCGTCTCTTTTGCGTACCTGACGAGCGCGGCTGTGCATTCACGCACTTGGGTCACCGATCCGGCGCGCCCTTCGGCCCCGGGCGCCGTCAGCGTCTGGATGGAGTCGACGACCAGCACCTGCGCCCGTTCGGCGCGCGCCGCGTCGATTACGGCATCGATGGACGTCGTCGCCGTCGCCCGCAGCTCGTCACCCGCGACGCGCAGGCGGCGCGCCCGCAGCGACACCTGAGCGAGCGACTCCTCTCCGCTTGCCAGGAGGGCGCGCCACCCGGACTGTCTGAGCCCGTCGAGCATCTGGAGCACAAGGGTGGATTTGCCGATCCCCGGAGCCCCCGCGAGCAGAACGACGGCTCCGGGAACGAGCCCCCCGCCCAGGACTCGGTCGAGCTCTGCTACCTGCGTCCCCATCCGTTCGGGAGGCGCGTTGCCGTCGCCGAGGGCGCCCACGGTGGCCGCCGCAAGAGATTCCTCGGTACTCGCCGCGCCGCTCCACGAGCCGCAGTCGGGACAGCGGCCGAACCACCGGGGAGCCGAGTAGCCGCACTCGAGGCATGAATATCGGTCCTGTGTCATTCGCCGGACGCTACAGGGCAGCTGTGACAGGTTTCGGTCGGCGCCGGGCGGCGGGCCCTTTTCTGAGCTGAGATGGCAATCCACCCCCACCCCTCGGTGGCCGGTTGCCATTTGGGGCCGCACGGCGGCCCGGCCGCCGTCTTAGGGCTCTCGAAGGAGGTGCTCGGCGAGCGCGAGGTCCTCGGGATAGGTCACTTTGAGATTGCCGGGGTCGCCCCGAAGCACGGCCACCCGCCCTCCGATCCGCTCCACGGTGGAGGCCGTATCGGTCCCCTGGAAGCCGTCGGCACCGGCGGCCCGAAAGGCCCGCAGCAAAAGGTCGGCCCGGAAGACCTGAGGCGTCAACGCCCGCCACAGCCCCGCTCGCGGCACCCAGCGGGCGACCTCACGACCGTCGGCGGCCCGGACGAGGTCCCCGGCTACGGGGAGGCCAGGGATGGCGCCGCCCGAGCGGCGCGCCGCCTCGATCAACTCGTCCAGTCCGGAGCCGTCGAACAGCGGGCGCGCGCCGTCGTGGATCATCACGATGCCGACCTCGCCCGCCTCGATTCTGGGGGCGAGATGTTCGACGGCGTTCGACTCCGACTGGTGCCGCGTGGCCCCGCCGCAGACGACCCCGGCGACGGCGAGATCGGCGCGCCGAAGGACGTCCGAAACCCTCTCGATCTCGTCCGGCGCGGCCACCACATAGACGGCCTCCACGGAGGGGTGTTCGACGAAGGGTCGCACCGAGCGCTCCAGGATCGAGCGACCCGCCAGCTCCAGGAAGACCTTGTTGACCGCCGCACCGGCGCGCGCCCCCGCTCCGGCACACAAAACAACCGCGACGGTCGCGCTCACTCCTCTTCACCCATGTGCCGAAGTATCCTCCTGCCCTCCGAGGCGAGCCAATCTGTCGCGGGATTCCAGCGAGGACGGCGGCGGGCCCGCAGGATCGAAAGGAGCGAGGACGGCGGCGTCGCAGAAGGCGACTTAAAACGGTTTGGAGCCTGAGGTGATGCCGGCGCCCGGCCGTCCGCCGCTACTGAGTGGCGGAGGCTGTCGATTGGTCCATGACGTAGATGGTGGCCCCGCCCGGTTCCTGGTAGGTGGCCATGAAGCCACCGGGGATCTCTGAGATCTCTGCGAGCACGGTGAGCGTCTCCGGACGGGTGGCGTGGAAGGCCTTGACGCTGTCGACGACGAAGAGCGGGCCGAACGGAGCGTCGGGGTCGTTGGCGTCGAGCATGAGCTGCACGTCGGTGCCCGGCAAGGACAGGGCGACCGTCGCATCGCCTTCACGCCACACCTCGCCGAAGCCGAGGGCGTCGCGGTAGAGGGCGAGCGAAGCTTTCAGGTCGGAGGTCGGGGCGAGTAGGAACTCGAGCTTCATGGCGCATCCTTCCGTCGTAACTGGATTGTTGGAAAGCATAACGTCATTATGTCCCCATGCGCAATTGGATTCCGGTATCGACCTCCCCAAAAGGCAGGCTCGCGCTCGCGGCGATCAAGGAGTTCGGAGCGCGGCCCTTCGACGAGGTCACTGTCGGCGAGCTGGCGGCTGCCGCGAAGGTCACCACGGGCGCCCTCTACCACCACTTCGGCAGCAAGCTCGGGCTGTACGTGTTCGTCCGAGAGGATGTCGAACAGCGGCTGCTGGACCGCATGGAGGGCGCAGTCGCGGCGGCCGGGGACGAGTTGGATCGCTCGGCGGCCGTAAAGGCGGCGCTGTTTGTCGGACTGGATTTCGCTGTGCGTGAGGGGTTCCTGCGCATTCTGGGAGATCCGCCGGTGGGGGTGGAACACGACAGGTTGGCTGAGATGCTCAGCGCAAGCACGGCCCCTGCGTCCCCGCTTCTCGGTCGAGTGCTCGCCGCAGCCTGGCGGGCGGCGTTGGCAGCAGTCGCCGAAGGTTCTGGGCCGGATCAGGCTCGCGCTGCGCTCCTCGCTGTAGAGCTCCGAATCCCGTCTGACCGCTGAACGCTGGTACGGGGATCCCTAACGAGGCGAGGCCCGGCCGACGGCCGGGCCTCACTCAGGCTTTCGCAGGGTTGTCCTACTGTTCGGATCCGCCCACTTCAGGCTCGCCCTCGGACACCCCTGCGAGTTCTACGGGTGGATGGGTGGGAGCGCGCTCCGCCTTTCGGAACGTAACTCCGCGCCGGTTGGTTTCCGGATCGGTCTCGGCGTCCACGATGATGGTGTCGCCGGCCTCGTATTCCTTCCACAGGATCTTCTCGGACAACGGGTCCTCGATCAGCCGCTGGATCGCTCGCCGCAGAGGACGGGCGCCGAGCGCCGGATCGTAGCCCTCCGCACTCAGCAGCTCCTTCGCCGCCTCGGTCAGTTCGATGTTCACGTCCTGACTCTCGAGCTGCTCGCGGACACGCCGCATCAGCAGATCGACGATGGAGTGGACCTCCGGCTTCGTCAGCTCGTGGAAGACGATGACCTCGTCGATACGGTTTAGGAACTCGGGCCGGAAGTTCTTCTTGAGCTCTTCCTGGACCCGCTCCTTCATCTTCTCGTAGCTGAGCTCCTCGGTCGCCTGACCGAAGCCCATCGCGGGCTTGCGCAGGTTCTGTGTACCGAGGTTCGACGTCATGATGATGACTGTGTTCTTGAAGTCGACGGTCTTGCCCTGTGCGTCGGTGAGACGCCCGTCTTCAAGAATCTGCAGCAGCGTGTTGAAGACGTCCGGGTGGGCCTTCTCGATCTCGTCGAGAAGCACGACGGAGTACGGGCGCCGGCGAACGGCCTCGGTGAGCTGACCGCCCTCCTCGTAACCCACGTATCCCGGAGGTGAACCCACGAGACGGCTGACCGTGTGCTTCTCCATGTACTCGGACATGTCCAGCTGGATCAGCGCGTCCTCGTCGCCGAACAGGAACTCGGCGAGCGCCTTCGCTGTCTCGGTCTTACCGACTCCGGACGGGCCGAGGAATATGAACGAACCGGCGGGCCGCTTCGGGTCCTTTAGTCCGGCGCGCGTCCTGCGGATCGAACGGGACACAGCCCCGATCGCGTCCTGCTGGCCGACGATTCGACGGTGGAGCTCTTCCTCCATCCGGAGCAGCTTGCTGGTCTCCTCCTCCGTCAACGATGTAACGGGGATGCCGGTCCACGACGAGAGGACCTCTGCGATCTCCTCCTCGTCGACCTCGGCGAACGCCTCACCCTGCTCGGCGCGCCACTCCGTCTCCTTGACGGACCGTTCCTGGATGTAGTTCTTCTCTTCGTCGCGGAAGCGCGCGGCAAGTTCGAAGTCCTGCTGCTCGATCGCGTCTTCCTTCTGCCGGCGGACCTCGGAGATCTTGTCCTCGAGTTCGCGGTAGTCGGGCGGCGCACTCATGCGACGGATGCGCAGGCGCGAGCCGGCCTCGTCGATTAGATCGATGGCCTTGTCGGGGAGGTAACGATCGGAGATGTAGCGGTGCGCGAGGTTGGCCGCCGCGACTAGGCCCTGATCGGTGATGTGGACGCGGTGGTGAGCCTCGTAGCGATCGCGCAATCCTTTGAGGATGTCGATCGTGTGGGAAACGGTGGGCTCAGGTACCTTGATCGGCTGGAAGCGTCGTTCGAGTGCCGCGTCCTTCTCGAGGTACTTGCGGTACTCGTCGAGTGTCGTGGCGCCGATCGTCTGCAGTTCACCGCGGGCAAGCATCGGCTTCAGGATGCTTGCCGCGTCGATCGCACCCTCGGCAGCTCCCGCGCCGACCAGCGTGTGCAGCTCGTCGACGAAGAGAATAATGTCGCCACGCGTCTTGATCTCTTTGAGCACCTTCTTCAAACGCTCTTCAAAATCACCGCGGTAGCGGGACCCGGCCACAAGTGCACCGAGGTCGAGCGTGTACAGCTGCTTGCCTTCCAGGGTCTCGGGAACCTCGCCCTTGACGATCGACTGTGCGAGCCCCTCGACGATTGCGGTCTTACCGACGCCGGGCTCTCCGATGAGAACGGGATTGTTCTTCGTACGCCGCGACAGCACCTGCATCACGCGTTCGATTTCCTTCTCGCGTCCGATCACGGGATCGAGCGCGTTCTCGCGCGCGAGCTGCGTGAGGTTGCGGCCGAACTGATCGAGAACCAGCGAACCCTGCGGCGTCTCGGATGACCCGCCACCCTGGCTCTCCTTCGCGCCGCTGTATCCCGACAGCAGCTGGATGACCTGCTGGCGAACCCGGCCGAGATCGGCGCCGAGCTTGACGAGTACCTGAGCGGCAACTCCTTCGCCCTCACGAATGAGGCCGAGAAGGATGTGCTCCGTGCCGATGTAGTTGTGACCGAGTTGCAGAGCCTCGCGAAGAGAAAGTTCGAGGACCTTCTTCGCGCGTGGCGTGAATGGAATGTGCCCGGAGGGTGGGGACTGTCCGGCTCCGATGATCTCCTCGACCTGCTGACGAACCTTCTCGAGAGAGATTCCGAGCGACTCGAGCGCCTTGGCTGCGACGCCCTCACCTTCGTGGATGAGGCCGAGCAATATGTGCTCGGTCCCAATGTAGTTGTGATTTAGCAGCCTCGCCTCTTCTTGAGCGAGTACGACCACCCTGCGGGCCCTATCGGTAAACCGTTCAAACACTTGGGGCCGCGCCTCCTATCTGTCGTCATCCGGCCCGGACCTTGCGCCCGCACCGGTCCGGGGCCGTAGTCCCGGTCGCCCTTCAATTATACGAACGGGGCTTTTTTCTACCCCGTCCATCTACCCACACCAGGAAAGTCGATGCTTCCTTTGCTTAAAGAACTCACCGGCTGCCCCAATTGTCATTCGTTACATCGACAACGTCGAGATGGTCGAAAACGTTCCCTTTCGTGAGATTCGAAAATTCACATGCGCGGCCGGGGTCTTCAAACCCCTTCGGTCACCGACCGTGAATCCCTGCCTCCCACGACCTTTTGACGCTCTCACCAGGTCAGAGGTTGCTCTTTGGACAATCGGCACCCGGACGGCAACCTGTACCTTGATTCCCTTAATTACGTACGGCGGGCCGGCCCCTCAGTGGATGGGGTCCTTCGACCTGGTCCTGACCCCGAATCTCATCTTCCAAAATGGCGGCGCCGGGGCACGATCCGGGGGCGGATCGCGAAAAAGGTGCTCCCAGTAGTCCGGCGGAATATCGGTGTTCTTTCCATCGATGGCGAAACCTCGCGCCAGAGGTACCCATGGGAGATCCCTGGTCAGACCGTCCCGTTCTCGCACGTAGACGCCCTCGTCGGGGACTACCCAGAGACCCACCGCACTCTGGTCGACGGCGGTGTGGTCGTCGCGCCCGAGTGTGATGTCCGTCCCGGAGAACCGCTCGCTCTGCATGGTCTCGAGAACACGGGCGATGTCCTCGTTGGGATCGGCCCGCGCGGCCGCCCAGCCGATCATCCGGGCGGCATCGTAGCCCCGGAACTGCCACCCTGTCGGGTCGGTATTCCACCACCCCATAAAGTCTTCACGGAACTCTTGGTAGGCGGGAACGGGCAGGTAGAAAACCCCTCGCCCGAGGGTCGCAGACACGATCGTCCCGGGCCGGAGCCTTGCGTCGAGCCGAGGACTGAAAACTGCGTTGAATGCCAGCACCTGGGGACGCCAATGCCCCTGCGCGATCCTCCGCTTGCGCACGCGACGGCGCGCCGAGCCAATCCGCGCGCCGTCTGTGGTCCGGTAGGAGGCTCCCATCTCGCCGAGGGTCTTCGTCACCCGGGACAGACCGGCCGGGCTCCCCTGGTACACAATCGCCTCCGTGCGCGCCCGCTTGAGCTGGTCGAGGGCACTGCGAAGGTCCTCGTCCTCTGGGTCGTAGCGGACGACTTTGGCGCGCTGGAGCCGCTGATCCCGCAGCGCAGACTGAAGGGCGGTCTGAGCCGTCCCTCCCTCCTCCGTGAGCTCCACCAGCGCGCCGACCTTCCGGTAGCCACGATCGCGGGAGAGATACGAGGCAATGCGCCGCGCCTCCCACAGGAACGACGGACTCATCTGAAAAGTGTGCGCGGTCAGCGCCTTCGCTCCGTAGAGGTCCCCGTACACCAAGATCGCCGGGATTCCGCGGGACGCAAGGATTGCCTCCGCTTCCGGAAGGACCTCGGGCGGACCGGCGTACACAATGCCGACAGTCCGATCGAGGCCCGCAAGGTCACGCACCAAGCCGACCGCCGCCTCGGGATCGCCCGTATCGTCGAGCGTTTGCAGCCGGAAGGGTCGCCGATCCTCCCCACGGTTCTCGTTGAGGTGGTGGATCGCCAGGTCGGCACCCTCAAAGGCATCGACTCCGCGCCACGATTCGGGCCCCGTCATCGTCCCGACGAGACCCACTATCAGGGCGTCTGAGTTGGTTGGGACCCCACGGTCCGGCGGCGGGGAGGAGACTTGATCCCCGGACGTTCCCCCCGAATCGCACGCCGCTAGTACGACGGTCCATGCCGCAACGATCGCGGTAATTCTACGGAGCGGCATCCCGGCATCCTACGTACCGGGCAAACCTTACGGGACGGTCTAAGCCTCGGGTCTGAGCGTGGGAAAGAGGATCACCTCGCGGAGCGAATCCCAGCCCAGCACCAACGTGAGGAAACGATCGATCCCCAAACCGAAGCCTCCCGCGGGAGGCATCCCGTATGCGAGCGCATCCAAGAAGTCCTCGTCGGGTAGCGCGGCCTCCTCCCCGGCGGCGCCGGCCTTGGCCTGTTGCTCGAATCGCCGGCGCTGTTCGGCGGGATCGTTGAGCTCCGAGTAGACGGTGGCGATCTCCTCGCCGCCTATCAGCAGGTCGTTCTGTTCGGTGAAGCCGGGGATCTCGCGGTGATCCTTTGCCAGGGGCGACACTTCCTTGGGAAAACCCGTCACGAACGTCGGCTGCCGGATCCCCTTTTCCGCCACCGCCTCGTAGACCTCGGTCAGCGTCTTGCCCGGTCCCCATGCAGGATGGATCTGAACGCCCACGTCTGTCGCCGCCTTGTCGATCGCTGCCCAATCTCCAGAGGTCCAGCTACCTTCGAGGTCTGGGCCGCCGCTCTCGACGATGGCTTCGAACATGGTCAGCCGCCGGAACGGGCTCGCGAGGTCGATCGGCTGCGGGCCGGAACCGACCTCGAGCCCCCCGCTGACGGCTTTTGCCGTCTCGCGGGTCAATTCCTCCACCAGCGCCATCGTGTGGTGGCCGTCGACATACGCCTCGTATGCCTCGAGCATCGTGAATTCAGTGTTGTGGCGCGGCGATATGCCTTCGTTGCGGAAACTGCGGTTCAGCTCGTAGACACGTTCGAATCCGCCGATCAGCAACCGCTTGAGGTACAGCTCCGGAGCAACGCGCAGGTACAGCTCCATGTCGAGCACGTTGTGATGGGTGACAAAGGGGCGCGCGACGGCACCGCTCCCAATCGGCTGAAGAATGGGGGTCTCGACTTCGACGAATCCGCGGGCGTCGAAGAAACCGCGAATCGCTGTATTGACGGCAGCGCGCGCCGACACGGCGCGCCGGGATTCGGGATTGACGATCAGATCGAGGTAGCGCTGTCTGTAACGGACTTCCACGTCGGAGATGCCGTGCCACTTCTCCGGCATCGGTCGTGTGCACGGCGCGAGGATCTCCGTGCTCGTCACCTTGATAGACAACTCCCCCCTCCGGGTCCGCATGATCTCGCCCTCGGCACCGACAATGTCGCCGACGCCGATGGCAAGGAACGCCGCCATACCGTCGTCCCCGAGAACCGCATGTTGGGCAAACAACTGGATCTTTCCCGTGGCGTCCGCCACGTCTGCAAAAGCGATCTTTCCGTGCTCCCTCGTCGTTCGGATCCGGCCCGCGACCCGGACAACTTCGCCGGAATCGGTGCCGGCTTCGAGATCCTCAAACCGTTCTACGAGATCGCCGATCTCGTGACTGCGATCGAACGAATACGGATACTCGCCGTCGACCGGCGTTCCAGTTTGGGAATCCGTCACTCGGTCTCTCCCTCGGCGTTTCGTTCGAAGATCAATCTGAGTCCCGTCAACGTCAACGTCGGCTCATATCGTTCGACTCTGCGGCAGAACTCCAGGATTACGGACGCAAGTCCGCCGGTCGCAACAACTCGGGCGTCCCCGCCCAGCTCGGCGGTCACCCGCTCGACCAATCCGTCCACCAGAGCTGCGGTCCCGAACATAATGCCCGATTGAGCGGCGGTCACGGTGCTCTTTCCGATGGCGGACGGAGGAATGACGAGCTCGACCCTTCGTATCTGCGCGGTCGACGAGAAGAGGGCTCCGGCTGCGGTGTCGACACCCGGCGCGATGGCACCACCGAGATACTCTCCGCGGGCCGACACGGCGTCGACTGTGATGGCCGTGCCGAAGTCGACGACCACCACCGGGTCATCGGGCCACAGCGCATGCGCCGCGACGGCGTTGGCAATTCGGTCGGCGCCGACTTCGCGGGGGTTGTCGGTGACGACGGCCACTCCCGTCTTTACTCCCGGCTCGACTACAACCGCCGGGAAACCGAAGTAGCGCAACGTCATCTCGCGGAGCTCCTGTGTCGCCCGCGGTACTACAGATGAGATGCACACACCCGTTATCTGCCGGGAGAAGGACAGATCTCCCAAAGCCAGGAACTCGCCGAACAGCAGCGCAAGTTCGTCTGCCGTCCGCGACGCTTCCGTGGACGCGCGCCACTCGTGCTGAAGCACGTCTCGATCGAAGACGCCGAGGTGGGTCTGGGTGTTGCCGACGTCAACTGCGAGAAGCACCGGACTCGCCTCCCTCCAGGTCTGCAGACGTCACGAGCACGTTGTCTATCAGGCGAGCGCGTCCGACGCGCGCTGCAACCGCCAGCAGGACCGGTCCGTTCGCGCTCGGTGGACCGAACGAGTCGGGATCGCAGGCCGCCGTGTAGTCCGGCACTACCCCCTCCTTGGAAAAGACCTCGTTCATTGCTGCTTCCGACGCGCCGACGTCTTCGGTCTGCTGGAGCCGCCGCCGGCCTGCCTGAAGCGCCCGGAACAAGACGGTCGCCGTGGCCCGTTCGCCGTCTGTCAGGTACGCATTGCGACTACTCAGGGCCAGGCCGTCGGGCTCCCTCACGATCGGGCAGACAACGATCTCCAGATCGAAATCGAGGTCGCGGACCATACGCTTTAGGACCGCAACTTGCTGTGCATCCTTCTGACCGAAGTAGGCACGCGCGGGGCGGACGATGTTGAAAAGCTTCGCCACCACTGTGCACACGCCGTCGAAGTGTCCCGGGCGGTGTGCGCCTTCCAGCACTTCTGCGAGGGGACCTACGTTTACCTTCGTGGAGCGTCCCGGCGGATACATGTCCTCAAGAGACGGGATGAATACCGCGTCGGCCCCGGCATCTCCGAGCCGCGCCACATCCTCGTCTTCGTTTCGGGGGTACGCCGCGAAGTCTTCATTGGGCCCGAACTGAAGCGGGTTGACGAAGATGCTTGCCGCAACGACCTTGTCGGCTGCGCGGGCAGCACGCACCAATGACAGATGCCCTTCGTGGAGAGCTCCCATTGTCGGGACAAACCCGATGAGGCGCTCGGATCGTGCGGTCGCGAGCTCGGAGCGGAACTCGGCGGGACTCCTCAGGACCCTCATCTGCCCTCCACCACGGCAGTCATAACCCTCTCGGTCGCAGCATCGATGCGCTGGGAGCGGCGCGCCGAGTCGATAATCGAGCGGGAGACGGCGCGATATGCGGAATCGAGGCCCGGCGCGACTCGGGCGATGGCCTCGAGATGGCCGCGCACCGTCTCGGCCTCACCGCGCACCACCGGTCCCGTCAGCGTCGCTCCACCGCCTCCGCCCTCCCGCGCATTCGCAACGGTGCCGGCCGCGAGCGGCCCCAGGACACCGGCGGGATCGGCGATGCCCGCGGCGGCCAGCATTGCCTCGCCTGCGGCCAGGAGGGCGGCGATCCCGTTTGCCGTCGTGACGGATGCCGCGTGCCACAACGGGCGCATCTCTTCTGCAACGGCCACCGGCCGGCCGTGAAGGTCCCGCTCGACGAGAGCGAACGCCCATTCGCGCAACTCGTCGGGACAGGTGACCCCCCAGGCGCTACCGGGGAGCCGGGCGATCGCCGTAACCGGGTCGGGGCACGCCTGCACCGGATGGAGCGCCGCCCGCCCGACGTTGTCCGGCAGGGCGTCGAGGGGACCAGTTCCGAGCGACCCGGCGAAATGGCACACAACCGTGCCGGGTCCGACGACGCCTGCAAGTCGCTCGGCAAGTTCATGGATTGCGCGGTCGGGCACGCCCAGCAACACGAGATCGGAGTCCGGGACATGATCGAAATCCACGAGCGGCGCGCCGAGAAGGTCCGCGCTCCGGCGCGCCGAGCTCCTGTCGGGCGGCCCGACCCCAACGATCGAATGCCCCGAATCCGCAAGGAGACGCGCCACGGCAGTCCCAACGCTGCCCGGACCTATGAGCAGGATTCTGTGTGACCTCATCATGTCGGAACCGCGGCCTTGAATCGTTCTTTGGGATATCGGCCGCGCATAGCGCGGTGAATTACCCAAAGAACGCTGGGGCCCCGACTTTCGACAGAAGAACGTTGCATCGTCACGATCGCTCCAGTCCACTCGGGTACCGGTCGTGCAGCGCAATATACGACCACAAGATCAGAGCGACTACGCGCCTCCGGCGGCGACGCGTGCCGCGCACGGCGGTCTGCTTGCTTTGTTAACGAGCGGCGGCTAAAGCGATTTAACAGGTCCCGGCGGGACTCGACCTCGTCACCAAGTCCGTCGACAATCGGGACGAGTCCATGAAGACGACGTTCTGGCCCCAGCCGATCGCGGGGAATGCCTGGTCCCCCTTGTTGCAGGAGACGAATAGCGGCGGCCCGCCCTTCGCCGACACCATGAAGACGTCTCGGCCGACCTCCGCCGCCGGCAGCGAGGGGTGGGAGTAGCCGAACTCCTCGTGATACGCGACCCAGTTGTTGTTCGCCGACACCTTCGGAGGTGATGTGTAGCCGTTCCACACCGGAGCAAGGCGATGGGTCTCCTTGAACAGAGGTTTGATCTCTTTACCGTTTCGCCGAGCGCGCATGATGGTTCCGAACCCCGCCCCCGATCGATTGGTGAAGAAGTCGGAGTCCTCGTACCAGTACACGTACTTGCCCGCGATCGCGGGCGCGCCGACAAACGCCCGCCCGGGTCTATCGATGCGGACCTTCTTGCCGGTCTTGAAATTCATCAGTCCGATGGCGGCGCGTTCCCCGAAGTCGGGGACGTCCCACCACGCGATCCAATTGCCGGACACGTCGGGCTCGTATTCCTCTCCAAACTTGTTCGTCACCCTGACGGGCTTCTTGCCCAAGCGGCGCGCAAATATGTTCGTATCGCCCCGGCGGGTGTCCTCCCATGCCACAAGATTGCCGTCGACCGATGGGAACCACTGAAAGCCGCGCGCCGACTGGATTCTTTTGAGGCCACCTCCGAGCCGGCGTCCGTTGACCTCGAAGTCGAGGCCGCCGGATTTCTCAGTAACGTGGGACCACACGGCGAGGTCGCCTGAGAGGTCGGGCAGCTCATCGTTAACCGTCGTGGCACTCCGGCTCTGACCGACATCGGTGAGGCCCCCCGTTCCGTTGATATTGCCGACGACAATCTGCGCCGGCTCGCAGCAGGCGGCAAGTGGATCCTGATAGTGAGCCACGACGTAGCGCGATCCAGAAGCCCTCGGGGGTGAGAAGAAGGAACCAAGTGGCGCGAAGTTCTCAATTAAAACGTCGGAGTCCGATCCACCGACCTCATCCCAGCCGGCAACGATGCCCGCGGCATCAAAGACCCCGGCCACGACATTCTTCTCGCTCGCACTGAACCCCAGGGCCTCGGCCGCCGCAAGAATCGAAGTGCGGCCGTCCGTGAACCCGTCGAGTGGAGTGGTGTATTCGGTGAGAGCCGTGTAGACGAGCATGTCGGCCATGTCTGCCGGGAGCTGCTCCCGGAGATTCCAGAGCGCGCCTCCGTAGATCGTCGAGTTCAAGTGAACGCCGCCGTTATCGATATCGGCGAGGTAGTAGATGTAGTCGTCGGTCGTCCGGCCGTCGTTCAGATCACGCAGGGGACAATCCCAGGCATCCGGGAGAGCGACCTTGCAGATGTCCTCTCCGATAAACCCGGCACCAGGTGTATCCATCGCCGTCCCGGAAACGTCGACATCGACTGCATTTCCGAAGTAGTCCGAATAAGCCTCGTTCATGGCGCCCGACTGACCCAGGTACACGAGGTCACCGCTGAACTCGGTAACACCATGTGTGAGCTCGTGGGCGACGATATCGAGATCGGCGGAGAGCGGATAGAGCTGTGTCGGATCGGGGTTTCCGTAGATCATCTTTTCCCCGTCCCACAACGCGTTGTACAGGGGAGCTCCTTGGAAGTCACCTGCATTTACAACCGAGACGATGGACATTCCGTCGCCGTCGATGGAATTGCGTCCGAGTGCCAGGAAATATTCGTAGACCTGCCCGGCCCCCCAATGAGCGTCCACCGCACCACTTGTTGTGTTCGACCCATCAAAGGTCGTATCGGTGTCGGTGGCGATGTTGGCGTCGGTGGGAACGAAGGTGACGAAATCCTCGCCGAGTGCATCATGGGTGGTGATCTCTCCGCCGTCGGCGAACATCGCGCGCGATTGATCGCGCGCCTCGATGGTCGTGCCTCGGCGATAGAGATTGAGGGTGACTGAGTCACCATCGGCATCGATGCCGGTACCAACGACCGGTCCGTCGAACTTGATGTTGTTGTAGGTGAGAGCGATCGCACCGGTGTGTGCGTTGACGAATACTTCCTGCCTCACCGGCACACGGCCGATCGTCACCCCGCGCAACGTGAAATGATACGCCGGTGTGCCCCCTCCGGTTGGAAGCACGCTGAGTCCGTGGCTCTCAACTTCATCCGCCACAACGTTCCTGACCCGTCGCACCGCCAGCCGGCGCGCCGACGCCTCCGAAAAGCGCGGCTCTACGTCGACGTCTAGGTCGGTGAAGAAGTTTCCGTTGACCGATTCGGTCGCGAGACCCTCCGACGACCTCCGCATGTGGACCAGGTACTGGGCACCGAAGACCGGTGTTCCCTTGTATTGCTGACTGAAGCGGACGGTCGTCCGATCGTCGCTGCGGATAACCTCCTCAACGACGAGATCCCTCCCCGGGTCCGAGATCTCGTAGCGTCCGACGTTTCGTCGCAGGTGGGCCCTGGCGGCTCGAGGCGCGGGGAGCTTCCGGGCGTCCTCCCTGATACCCAGCACCGAACGAGGAGCATCGGTGTTCTGGCCGCGTACAACCTGCCGGCGGTGCCGCTGAGCGGAAGCAGGCATGGCCGAAACAAGGCCGCCGATAAGGGCGAACGCGGCAATGAGTGTGATGGTCTTTCTCAATTGATGGCCCCTCATTCAAGTGTGGACGGCGCGCACCGGGCGCCACTTAATGGCTCGTGGGCACCCTATCGCTCCAGGAGGGGCCTAGAAAGGCTCTAGATAAAGGATTTCGCCCTCGGCTTCGTCGAGATACGTCTTGTACGGCATCTCCCATGGGTCTGAAGCCTCTGGGTCGATCTCGAGAAGCGGTACGAGGACGAACCTTCTATCGGTCAGGCGCGGGTGGGGTATCTCGAGGTCGGGTTCGACGATCTTCTCGTCGTCGAAGATGAGAACATCGAGGTCGACGACCCGCGGGCCCCACCGAATATCACTTGGCTCGCGGCCAAGCCTCGTCTCGATTGCTTTGCAGATCTCGAAGAGTTCCCGGGGGCCGACCTCCGCGTCGATCTTGCAGACCATGTTGACGAAAGACCTTTGGGGAACTCCCCCCACGGCGGTCGTTTCATAGAGGCCGGAGGTGGCGCGGATTTGGATTCCGGGCGCGTTCCCCAGTTCTTCCACGGCGCGCCGGCAGAAGCCTTTTCTGTCGCCGACATTCGATCCTATTCCGATGAAAGCCGTGGTCATCTCTTGGTCCTACCCGCCGTCTCGTTCGATCGTCACAGAAACGGCTCGTATGTCTTCCTCGATCGGTGGGTGTTCCTTCGCCACCGTTACCGTAACTCCTACTCTCCCGTACTTCTCCTTCAAAACCGTGGCAATGCGCTCTGCAACGTATTCGAGCAGTCGGGCCTCCGTGGATCGGACGACCTCCGCCACGACGGAGGCCACCTCGTGATAGTTGATCGTGTCTGCGAGGTCGTCGCTAACCCCCGCTGCCGTAGTGTCCGTACGTAATTCGACGTTGATCAGCAATCCCCTGGGGTGCTCCCGCTCGATGTCACCCACCCCGACCCGGGTGGAGACTCTGAGGTCGTGGATGCGAATCACGTCGTTCATCCGCGCCCCGCATCCCGAATCGCCTCGGTCACGGCGACGATCCGATACATCTCTCTTACATCGTGGACACGCACGATCTGGGCACCGCGACCGACCGCCCATGCAACTGTTGCTGCCGTGCCCTCAACCCTCTCGGACTCGGGGAGGTCGAGCAGGGCACCGAGGAAGGACTTGCGCGAGGTTCCGATCACCACGGGATACCCGAGCCCGATGAGCTCCTCGATGCGATTGAGAAGCACGAGATTGTGCTCCGGGGTCTTTGCGAATCCGAAGCCGGGATCGATGGCAATGGCATCGCGCGGGACCCCCGCACGCTGGAGCTCCCCGGCGCGCCGGGTGAGGAACGAGCCGACCTCTCCCACAACGTCACCGTATTGGACAAGCGATCGCATCGTCTCCGGGGTGCCGCGCGAATGCATGACGACTGCTGCCGCTTGTGTTTCCGCAACTACTACATCCATCCCGGGGTCGGCGATCTCGCCGGCGGTGTCGTTGATGATGCACGCACCGGCATCCACCGCTCGACGAGCGACATCGGGTTTGCGTGTGTCGATCGAGATCGCTCCATCGGACTCGACGGCCAGCTCCTCGATAACGGGGATCACGCGCCGAAGTTCTTCCTCCAGGGAGACCGGTGCCGCTCCCGGGCGCGTGGACTCACCTCCAACATCGATGATCGACGCACCGTCCGCCACCATATCCAGGGCATGTTTGATCGCAGCCCTCGGATCGAGCCACAGTCCTCCGTCGGAGAACGAGTCGGGCGTGACATTCAATACGCCCATCACCGCCGGCCGATCGAGGGAGAGGATGCGGTTCCGGCACCGCAGGTGCATGGCTATCCTCGGGCGATGAGGCCCATGGCCTCGGCGCGCGTCGCCTCGTTTCTCCGGAACATGCCGCGCACGGCCGACGTCACCGTCTGGCTGCCCGGCTTCCTGACACCGCGCATGCTCATGCAGAGGTGTTCGGCCTCGATTACAACCAAGACGCCGCGTGGGTCGAGTGCCCGCTCGATCGCGTCCGCAATCTGAGTCGTGAGCCTTTCCTGAACCTGTGGCCTCTTCGCCAGGACGTCGACGGCTCTGACGAGTTTCGAAAGGCCGGTGATCTGACCGCTCTCGTTCGGAATGTAGGCCACGTGTGCCTCACCGACGAACGGGATTAGGTGGTGCTCGCAGAAGCTCGCAAGCGGGATGTCCCGCACCATGATCATCTCGTCGTGGTCGGCATCGAATCTGACATCGAGCTCGTCTATCGGGTCCTTGTGGAGGCCCTCGAAGAGCTCCTCGTACATTTCCGCGACGCGCTCCGGAGTGCGTTTGAGGCCGTCGCGCTCGACGTCCTCCCCGATCGCCGTGAGGATCCCGCGCACATGGAGAGCGATCTCGTCACGATCGGTCCCGGCGCGCCGAATGGCCCTTACGTTCTCTGGTCTTTCGCTCATACCATCACGTTAACCGGAGTCCGCCAGCATCCATTCCGGCAGGTTTGTGTCCCCGGCGCGAGGCGATATCTGGAGTCCCCCAAGCCGAGGACGGCGGCGCCCCCTGCACCGGAGCGAGGACGGCGGCGTCCCCGCAGGCCCCCAGCGCGAGGCGATATCTGGAGTCCACTGAGCCGAGGACGGCGGCGAGCCCGCAGGGCGACTAAGAAACGGTGTCGAGCCCGAGGAGCTCGTCGCCGCCCGCAGGCTTTGTGTCCCCGGCGCGAGGCGATATCTGGAGTCCACTGAGCCGAGGACGGCGGCGTCCCCGCAGGATCAGTTGGTCACGAGCGAGGACGGCGGCGTCCCCGCAGGGCGACTTAGAAACGGTGTCGAGCCCGAGGAGGGCGCCGCCGCCCGCAGCGAGTTAGGTAGCCTTTGGAGAACGAAGAGGCGCCGCCCGCAGGCGAACCCTGGCGACGACTAGATTTCGCCGAGAGAGGGTTTGGGGGCCCGAGGCATGAGGGGCTTCTTCTTCTTTTCTTCCTCGGCGGCTTCGCTCTCGCCTTGCTCGCGCTCCCGCTCGCGACGCAGGCGCGCCCGCTCGACCGGGTTCTCCGGAGTCTGCTTGGCGACCTCCGCCAGGATCTCGGCGACCTCTTCCTTCTCGATCGACTCTTTTTCGAGGAGCTTCTCGACCATGAGATCCAGCTTGTCGCGGTACTTCGAGCAGATCTCGCGGGCTTCGTCGTGCGCTTCCTCAACCAGACGCCGGACCTCGGCATCGATCTTGGAAGCGACGTCGTCCGAATAGTCCTTGACGTGTCCGAAGTCGCGGCCGAGGAACGGCTGGCCCTCCGTCTCGCCCAAGGCAAGCGGACCCAGGCGCGACATACCGAACTGCATCACCATCTGCTTCGCAATGCGTGTGCAGCGCTGGATATCGTCCTGCGCTCCGGTGGTCGGCTCGTTGAAGACGATCTCCTCGGCGACGCGGCCTCCGAGAAGCATCGCGAGCTCGTCGATCAGCTCCCCCCTGGTGACGAGGAACCGGTCCTCGGTCGGAAGCGTGAGCGTGTAACCGAGCGCACGTCCGCGCGAGACGATCGAAACCTTGTGCACGGGGTCGGCGTTCGGCAGCGCGTGACTCACGAGGGCGTGACCCGACTCGTGGTAGGCGATCACCTTCTTCTCCTTCTCGGAGATGACGCGGCTCCGGCGCTGAGGTCCGGCAAGGACGCGGTCCACCGCTTCCTCGAGCTCGTGCATGCTGATCTCGGACTTCGAGAAGCGGGCCGCGAGCAGCGCAGCCTCGTTAACCACGTTGGCGAGGTCGGCTCCCGTGAATCCGGGCGTCCTGCGCGCGACGATTTCGATGTCGATCTCTTTGGACAGGGGCTTTCCGCGCGTGTGCACCTTGAGGATCCCCACGCGGCCGGTGAGGTCGGGACGATCGACGACGATCTGGCGGTCGAACCGACCGGGACGAAGAAGCGCCGGGTCGAGGATGTCGGGACGGTTGGTGGCAGCGACGAGAATCACGCCGCTCTTCACGTCGAAACCGTCCATCTCCACGAGGAGCTGGTTCAGGGTCTGCTCGCGCTCGTCGTGTCCGCCACCGAGACCGGCACCGCGGTGACGTCCCACCGCGTCGATTTCGTCCATGAACACGATCGAAGGAGCGTTTGCCTTCGCCTGCTCGAAGAGGTCCCGCACGCGGCTCGCACCGACGCCGACGAACATCTCAACGAAGTCGGACCCGGAGATCGAGAAGAAAGGAACGCCGGCCTCGCCTGCGACGGCGCGGGCGAGGAGCGTCTTCCCCGTTCCCGGCGGTCCGAACAGCAATACTCCCTTGGGGATCTTGGCTCCCATCGCCTGGAACTTCTGCGGCGCCTCCAGGTATTCCTTGATCTCCTGGAGCTCCTCTATCGCCTCGTCCAATCCGGCCACGTCGGCAAACGTGATCTTGGGCTGATCCTTCGTTACGAGGCGCGCCTTCGACTTGCCGAAGGACATGACACGGTTTCCTCCGCCCTGCATCTGCTGCATGAGGAAGAAGAAGAACCCGACGATGATCAAGATCGGAAGGAACTGGAACAGGACCGACAGGAACACCGAACCCTGCTGCGGATCGGCGCTGACCTGGACATCGTTTTGGAGCGAGAACTCAGCCCATGTATCCACTGTGTCCTTGGGCACGAAGAGCTCGTAGCGGCCCCCGTCGGCGAACTCGCCTGTTACCTTCTCGTCCTTCGTCAAAAACTTCGCTGAAGCGATGTCCCCGCTCTCGACGAGTTGTTCGAACTGGTTGACGGACTCGATCTGCTTCGGAGCGTCCGCTCCGTTGCGATACATGCTGTAAATCCAGACAACCGCGACGATCAGAATCAGATAAAAAACTGCGGATCTAAATATTCGATTCATGGTGA
>OCZV010000075.1_pt1 | contig 37051 bp, 35 predicted proteins | sample 1539051 | NCBI WGS metagenome assembly OCZV01 (sample SAMEA3113581, study PRJEB22503) | soil metagenome
TGTCGGTGGTGCCGATGTAGGTGACGCTGCCCTCGCCGCCCACCGTGCCGTCCAGCCCCGGCCAGGGCACCACGAACACCGAGCGGCGGTCGTGGCGGACCGGCACGACGGCGGCGATGTCGTTGCGCAGCCGGGGCCACGGCACGGCGATGTGGATGCCCTTGGCAGGACGGATCGAGTCGGGATGGGTCTCCTCGTCCAACGCCCGCACGTCGTCGGCCCACACCCCGGTGGCGTTGACGACCACCCGGGCGCGCACGTCGATCTCGCCACCGCCGGGGCCGTGCGCCTCGACGACGGCGCCGGTGACCCGGCCGGCGGCGTCCTTGCGGATGGCCGTCACGGGGGCGTGGTTGACGATGGTGGCGCCGAAGTCCAGCGCCGCCGTCCGGGCCACGGTGAGGGTGAGGCGGGCGTCGTCGGCCTGGGCGTCGTAGTAGAGGTAGGCCCAGGCGAGGCGGTCGTCGAGCGTGGGCATGTGGGCGAGGGCGGCGTCGCGGTCGAGTCGCCGGTGGCGCTTGCCGATGCGCAGGCCGCCGGTGAGGTCGTACATCCACATGGCCGAGCCCAGCGCCCGGGCGAGCCGCTTGGGGATGATGCCGCCCTTGCCCTCGAACACCGGGATGAGGAACGGCAGCACCTTCACCAGGTGCGGGGCGTTGCGCAGCAGGCGCTGGCGTTCCCGTAGCGCCTCGTAGACCAGGCGGACGTCGCCGTTCTGGAGGTACCGCAGCCCGCCGTGGATGAGCTTGGAGGAGCGTGACGACGTCCCCGAGGCGAAGTCGTCGCGCTCGACCAGGGCCGTACGGAGGCCGCGGGAGGCGGCGTCCAGAGCCACGCCGGCGCCGGTGATCCCCCCACCGACGACCAGCACGTCGTAGGTGCCTTCGGACAGGCGGGCGATGTTGTCGGTGCGGTCGAAGGTGCCGAGGGGCATGGCGCTCAGAGCCTACGAGTGGCGGCCCGCACTCCCTGACGGAAAAGCGCTCGCATCGGTGCGAAAACCTTCAAAGACTCGGTCGACGCTCGCCGCCACGGGTCGCGACTCAACAATCGTTGCAAATGAGCAACGGCTGTTGATAGGGTCGCCAGCGTGAAGTCGCCCGAGGAGCTCACCCAGATCTTCCGGTCGCGGGGGCTCAAGGTGACCCCGCAGCGCCAGTCGATCTTTCGGGTGCTCCACAACTCGACCGTCCACCCTACGGCCGAGGCCGTCTACGACACCGTCCGCGGCGAGATGCCGACCATCTCGCTGCGCACCGTCTACCAGACGCTCAACGACCTGGCGGCGATGGGGGAGATCCATGCGATCGACCTCGGCACCGGCTCGGCCCGCTTCGATCCGCACATCGGGCCCCACCACCACCTGGTGTGCGAGGCATGCGGCAAGGTCCAGGACGTCGAGGCCGAGTTCCCCGGCGTCACCGTGCCGGCCGACAACGAGTTCGGCTTCACGGTGACCGCCACCGAGATCGTCTTCCGGGGGCGCTGCCGCGACTGTGGGGACGCGCCGGCCGGAGGCGACGCGGGCCACCCCGCGACCTAGCCGAAACACACGACCATCGACAGCTAGCAGGAGGCAAGCCGTGCCTGACCTTCAGGGCACCAAGACCCACGAGAACCTCAAGGAGGCCTTCGCCGGCGAGAGCCAGGCGAACCGGCGCTACCTGTATTTCGCCCAGAAGGCCGACGTCGAGGGTTACCCCGACGTGGCGGCACTGTTCCGTTCGGTCGCCGAAGGGGAGACGGGCCACGCGTTCGGCCACTTCGACTTCCTCGCCGAGGCAGGCGACCCCGTCACCGACGTGCCGGTCGGCGCCACCGAGGACAACCTGCGCTCCGCGATCGCCGGCGAGACCTACGAGTACACCGAGATGTACCCCGGCTTCGCCCGCACCGCCCGCGACGAGGGCTTCGAGGAGATCGGCGAGTGGCTGGAGACCCTGGCCCGCGCCGAGAAGTCCCACGCCGGCCGCTTCACCGAGGGCCTCGAGTCGATTTCGTAGCGAAACCAGAGGTTTCGCTACGAGGCTTTGGCCTCCGCCTGGCGGCGGAGTCGACTGTCAGTCGGACGACCGGCGGAGCCGGCTCGTCCGACGGCGAGGGGGGACCGGGGGACCGGTCCCCCCTCCCGCACCCCCCTTTGCCTCGCCGTGTCGACCACACCCCTGCCGAAGGCATTCCGCATGACGACGACGTACGACCCGTTCCACCCCAAGTACTTCGACGAGAGCGACCTACGTGAGGAGATGACCCGGGTCTACGACCTGTGCCACGGGTGCCGTCTCTGCTTCAAGTTCTGCGGCGCCTTCCCCGCGCTGTTCGAGGCCGTCGACCGGCACGAGGACCAGGACGCCGCAAAGCTCACCAAGGCCGAGCAGGACCGGGTCGTCGACGAGTGCTTCAACTGCAAGCTCTGCTACGTCAACTGCCCGTACATCCCCGGCCAGCACGAGTGGGAGCTCGACTTCCCGCGGCTGATGCTCCGGGCCGAGCAGGTGCTGCACCGGACCCGGCATCGGAGCGTCCGTACCCGCCTCAGCGACCAGGCGCTGGGCCGCACCGACCTGGGCGGCAAGGTCAGCACCGCCCTCGCCCCCGCGGTCAACAAGGTCGTCGAGAAGCCGGGCGGGACGGGTCGCAAGCTGCTCGAGAAGGTGGCGGGCATCGCCCGCGAACGGGTCCTGCCGCCGTACGCCCGTCAACGGTTCTCCACGTGGTGGCGCAAGCGCCCTGCCCCTGCGGCCACCGAACCCAAGCAGGGGTCGGCCATCCTGTTCCCGACCTGCCTCGTCGAGTACCAGGCGCCGCAGGTGGGCAAGGACATGGTCAGCGTCTTCGAGCGCAACGGCATCGAGTGCACCCTGCCCGACGGCCAGGTGTGCTGCGGCGCCCCGTGGCTGCACGCCGGCGACGTCGACAACTTCCGCAAGCAGGGCGCCAAGAACGTGAGCGCGCTGGCCGACGCCATCCGGGTCGCCCAGTCCCAGGGCGACGAACCGGCCGTCGTCGTGCCCCAGCCCACCTGCGGTTACGTCCTCAAGCACGACTACAAGGACTACATCGGCGGGCCGGACGCCGAGCTGGTGGCCGAGCATACGTACGACACGTCCGAGTACCTGATGAAGGTGCACAAGGCCGAGGGGACGGAGCTCGACCGCGACTTCACCGGCGAGGTTCCGGCCGAGGTCACGTACCACGCCCCCTGCCACCTGCGGGCCCAGAACATCGGCCTCAAGAGCCGCGACCTCGTCAAGCTCACCGGCGCCAAGATCAAGGTCGTCGCCGAGTGCTCCGGCATCGACGGCACCTGGGGTTACCGCGAGGACAACTACGAGACCTCGCGGCAGGTGGCCCGGAAGATGGCCAACGCCATCGACAAGGCCGGCGGCGACGTGGTGGTGGGCGATTGCCACTTGGCCAACGGCGGCATCGTGCAGGAGACGGGCCGGCAGCCGCAGCACCCCCTGTCGCTGATGGCCAGGGCCTACGGCATCCCAGAGAACTGACGACGACCATGCCCAAGCTCACCCTCGACGACATCAACGACCTGCGGGCCTACGAACGCGAACGCGAGGACTTCCGGCGCGACGTGATCGAGCTCAAGCGCCGCCGCCGGGTGGAGCTGGGCCAGATCCTCACGCTGCTGTTCGAGAACCGCCAGACGATCCGCTTCCAGATCCAGGAGATGGCCCGGATCGAGAAGCTCATCAGCGACACCGCCATCGAGACCGAGCTGCGCGTCTACAACCCGCTGATCCCCGACCCCGGGCACCTGTGCGCCACCCTGTTCGTCGAGCTGACGTCGAAGGACGCCCTCATGGAATGGCTACCCAAGCTCGTGGACATCGAGCGGTCCGTGAGCCTGCGGCTGTCCGACGGCGAGCTCGTCCGCGCCGTGGTCGACGAGGATCACGAGCGTCAGCTCACCCGCGACGAGGTCACGGCCTCGGTCCACTACGTCCGCTGGGAGCTCTCCCCCGGCCAGGTCGAGCGGTTCGTGGGCGGCCCTGTCACGGTGGTGGTGGACCACCCGGCGTACCGCGCCGAGACCGAGCTCGGCGACGAGACGCTGGCCGAGCTGCGCCGGGACCTGCAGCACGGCGGCTAGGGCAGAACCTCCTGCTCAGGTGGCACGAGCCGACACCTAAGCCGCTTGCCAGGGACCGGTCGAGAGTGCCAAGATCGACCGTCTCCCGGTGTCTGGCCGGTGTGTCCCCCCACGGTTTGCATTCCGGCCCCCGGGGAACAGAGACTCCGATCCGAGCTCGCTGCTGCGACGCCGATCGCGTACGACGACTCAGCCATAGGGGGACCCACCCGCCACCATGATCCAGACCTGGCGCCAGCTTGCCGCGTGCCGCGGCCTCGACCCCATGACGTTCTACCCGGCCACCGACGAAGAGGCCGAGGTCGCCAAGGCGGTCTGTGCTCAGTGTCCCGTGCGGGAGGCGTGCCTCGAGCATGCCCTCAGCGTGCGCGAGAAGGACGGGGTGTGGGGCGGCTGCACCGAGCGCGAACGACGTCGCATCCTCCGCCAGCGCCGCCGCGCTTCGTAGCCGCACGCCGCACCCGACCTAGTCTGGCCGCCCTATGGAGTTCGACGAGGTGGGCGGCTGGCCGGGGATCCTGGCGACGCTGGCGGCGCGGCGAGACCTGGCGGCCGCACAGGCCAGGGCCGCCATGGCCGAGATCCTCGAGGGAGCCGCTACGCCCGCGCAGATCGCTGGCTTCATCGTCGCGCTGCGGATGAAGGGCGAGACCGTCGACGAGCTGGGCGGACTGGTCGACGCCATGCTGGCGGCGGCCGAGCGGGTGACGCTCCCGCCGGGCGAGCCCGGCGATCCTGGTGTGGTGGACGTCGTCGGAACCGGCGGCGACCGGGCCCACACCATCAACGTGTCCACGCTCGCGGCCCTGGTGGTCGCCGGGGGCGGTGGACGGGTGTGCAAGCACGGCAACCGGGCGGCGTCCTCGGCGACGGGTTCCGCCGACCTGCTGGAGGCCTTGGGGGTGCGCATCGACTGCGGTCCCGGCGAGGTGGCGCGGTGCGTGGCCGAGGCCGGCATCGGATTCTGCTTCGCCACGCGGTTCCACCCGGCCATGCGCCATGCCGGTCCGCCCCGGCGCGAGCTCGGCATCGCCACCTCGTTCAACTTCCTGGGGCCCCTGGCCAACCCGGCGGGCGTCCGGCGGTTCATGATCGGGGTGGCCGATCCCTCCATGGCCGAGCGCATGGTGGGCGTGCTGGCGGCACGGGGGAGCGAGCGCGTGCTCGTGGTCCACGGTGGCGACGGCCTGGACGAGCTCACCATCACCACGACCTCGCAGGTGATCGAGCTGCGGGACGGCGAGGTGCGGGACTACGAGGTCGACCCCAAGGAGCTGGGCATCACGCCGGCGCCCGCCGAGGCACTGGTCGGGGGCGATCCCGCCACCAATGCGGAGCTGACACGCCGCATCCTGGCCGGCGAGGCGGGGCCGCATCGCGACATCGTCTGCCTCAACGCGGGGGCGGGGATGGTGGCCGCGGGCATGGTCGACGACCTGGCGGACGGTGTCGAGGCGGCGCGCTCGGCGATCGACGACGGGGGCGCGGCTGCGGCACTCGACCGGCTCGTCGCCGTCTCGAACGCCCCGCCACCCCTGGGCGTAGATTGACGCTGTGTCCGACGCAGCCGAACCCGCCGGCGATCCGACCCGCGACCGCCTCCTGGCGGCGGCGGCCGAGGTGTTCGCGGAGAAGGGCTACGACGGCGCCGGCGTGCAGGACATCGCCCGGCGGGCCGGCTTCACGACCGGCGCCATCTACGGGCGGTTCCGGGGCAAGGCCGATCTGCTGCTGGCCGCCATGGAGGCGAACACGCACGACGAGTTCGAGGAGCTGTTCGCCGAGCACCGCTTCGAGGGCCGGGTGACCGACATCCTGACCACGGTCGGCTCGCACCTCGTCACCGAGGACTTCGACAGCGGGCAGGCGCTGCTGCTGGAGGCCTTCGTGGCCGGGCGGCGCGACCCCGAGGTCGCCGCCATGCTGCGCCGGGCCATCGACGAGCAGGCGCTGCTCACGGCCTTCGTCGAGGAGGCCAAGAGCACGGGGGCCATCGACCCCGGGCTCGACACGCTGTCGATCGTGCGGTTCTGCCACGCGGTGGCGCTCGGGTTCCTGCTGTTCGGCGCCATCGACCTCGACCGGCCCGACCCGGGTCCCTGGGAGACGCTCATCGCCCGGCTGGTCGACGCAGTCGCCGTCGACGGCGGTGCGGCGTCGCCCTCGTCGCCGTCATCGACGTCGTCGCCATTGACGAACGGTGGCTAGCGAGGGTCGAATCCGCCGGTCACGTGCTGTCCAATCGCTTGCGCGGTCCCGGCCTGCATCATCCGCGGAATCGACCCTCGGTTCACCAGCGACGGCGCCCGCGCGGGAGTCACCGGGCACCAACCAGCGGACCCGGCAGAAGGCCGAGACCCGCCGACGGATCCTCGAGGCCGCCACCGAGGTCTTCATCGAGACCGGTCCGATCACGGCGTCGCTCGACGTCATCGCCGAGCGGGCCGGCGTCTCCAAGGCCAGCGTGTTCTTCCACTTCGGCAGCCGTGTCGAGCTGATGGCCGCGCTGGCCCGCCACCTGTACCTGCGGGCCTTCCCCTCCGAGCGTCAGCGGCCCCATCGCACGGGCGTGGAGGCGTTCCTGCGGGCCTACCTGGGGGAGCAGCGGCGGCCCGAGATCCGGCTGATCTGGCAGCTGGGCGACCTCCTCGCCGCCGATCGCCCCGAGGGGCTGGATGCCGCCTACTGGCACCTGGTGCGGGAGATCGAGGAGCGCCTGATGGATGCGGGGATCGCGGCCACCGCGGCCAGCGAGCGCGCGCTCGTGCTGGCGCCGGCGCTGATGCTGGTGGCCCGGCGGGCGGCCTTCGGCCTGGCCACCGAGCCCGAGATGAGCGACTTCGTCGCCGCCGCCTGCCGCCTGGCTGCGTGACCCGGGGGGCGCCGGCCGGATCGGTAGGCTTGCCCGCCGTGACCACCCGCTATCGCTGCTCCGCCTGCGGCAACCTGACCCGTTTCGACGTGGTGACGTCGCGGCGGACGCAGGCCTTCCACCACTACACGGTGGGCGGTGAGCTGCGGGTCGAGGACGAGGTGGTGCTCGCCGAGTCCGTCGACGAGGTGACCTGCCGGTGGTGCGGTACCGGCGCGGCGGTGGAACCGATCGTCGAGGCCGTGGGCGACGGACCCGGCGGCGCCGGCGGTGCGCTGGTCGGGTCCGAATCGAGCACGGCGCGGGCGCCCGACGGCGCGGGGGAGATCTGACCGAGCCGACCGGGGCGATCCGTCCGGCGGTCGAGGCCGCCCTCGACGTGGCCCGAGCGGGCCTGCGCGCCGAACCGGTCGTGGTCCCACCGACGGCGCTGCGGCCGTACCTGGGGTTCGCCCGGTTGTCGCCGGCCGCGCTGGCGGCGATCGCCCGGGTCGTGGATCAGGACGAGGACTTCCGGACGCGGGTGGCGGCGTCCGTCTCCCCCGACACGGTCGGCCGAGGCGGCTGGCTGTGGTTGACCCGCCCGCCGGGCTGGGATGCCGAGCTGGCGACCATCGACGCCCAGGCGAGCGAGCGGGAGGCGTCCCGAGCTGCCGAACGGCTCGCGGCGCGCGACGAGCGCTCGGCCGCCCGCCGGCTCGCGGCCACACAGGCCGCCCTGGCCCGGGCGGAGGCGCTGGCAGAGCAGCGGCGCGTGGAGCTCGAACGGCTGCGGGGCGAGCTGGCCGACGCGCGTGCCGGCCGGTCCCGAGTCGAGGCCCGGATCGCCGAGCTCGAGTCCACCGTTGCCGAGCTGACCGAGGCGCGGGCCACCGCCGTGCGCAACCTCAAGGACGCCGAGGCCCGGTTGGTCCAGCGCACCACGGATGCCAAGGTCCTCAAGGACAGGGTCCGGGAGCTGGAGGCCCAGGGTGCGGCTGCCGCTCTCCCCGCCGAAGCGGTCACCCCGGCGACCGATCCTGAGAGCAAAGGCCCGGTGGTCGGCATCGATCCCGGGGTGCTGGCGGCGGAGCTGACCCGCGCCGCCCAGGGCGCCGCCTCGCTCGCCGACGGGTTGTCGGGCCTCGCGGCCGCGCTCGGGGGATCCGATGACGAGCCGGCGCCGCCGGAGCTTGTCGCGCCCTCGGCCGGTGCCGGGACTGCTGCCGCCGCCCGGCGCAATCCCATCAGGCTCCCCGGGGGTGTGCTCGACGACTCGGTCGAGGCGGCCGAGCACCTGCTGCGCACGCCGGGCGCGGTCCTGGTGGTCGACGGCTACAACGTGACGATGACGGGGTGGCCGGAGCTCCCCGCCGCCGAGCAGCGCCGCCGGTTGGTGGTGGCGCTGGCCGATCTCGCCGCCCGGACCGCGACCCGGGTGGAGCTGGTCTTCGACGGTGCCGAGGGCCACGACGGCGTGGTGGCCGTGCCGGCACCGGCCCGCCAGCTGGTGCGGGTGCGGTTCTCGCCGCCGGGCGTTGAGGCGGACGACGTGGTGCTCGACCTCGTCGCCCAACTCCCCGCCAGCCGGCCGGTCATCGTGGCCTCCAGCGACAACCGGGTCCGCCAGGGTGCTCGCCGGGGCGGCGCCAACCTGCTCTACTCCCGCCAACTGCTCGACACGTTGGGCATCGGTACGACCTGACCCGAACGTCCAACCCGTCCCTGCTCGCCTCTGGAGGGTTCCATGGCACAGCACACCTACGACGTCGTCGTGATCGGGGCGGGGTCGACGGGTGAGAACGTGGCCCAGCGCGCCGCCCGCGGCGGCTGCCGGGTGGTGCTCGTCGAGGCCGAACGGGTGGGCGGCGACTGCTCATACTGGGCGTGTATCCCGAGCAAGGCGCTGCTGCGGCCGGCGCAGGCGCTGGCCGACGTCCAGGCGGTGGTGGGCGCGGCGGCCGCGGTCACGGGCTCGCTCGACGTGCCCGCGGTCCTCGCCCGGCGCGACCGCTTCGTCCACGACTGGGACGACGCCTCGCAGGTCGCCTGGGTCGACGCCGAGGGTCTCGACCTCGTGCGGGGCCGCGCCCGCCTCGACGGCGAGCGTCGCGTGATGGTCGACGCCGAGGACACCCGCGACGGTGGGGGTGGCGCCCCAGTCGAGCTCGAGGCGACCGCCGCCGTCGCCGTGTGCACCGGGAGCCGCCCGGCGGTGCCACCGGTCCCGGGGCTGGCCGACGCTCGGCCCTGGACCAGCCGCGACGCCACCAGTGCCCAACAGGTCCCCCGGCGCCTCGCCATCCTCGGCGGTGGGGTGGTGGCCTGCGAGATGGCCACGGCCTTCGTGCAGCTCGGGTCCGAGATAACGGTGTACGAGCGTGGCCCCCGCCTGCTCGGCGGCCTCCCCGAGTTCGCCGCCGAGGCCGTGACCGAGTCACTGCGGCGCATGGGCGTCGACGTGTTGGTCGACACCGAGCTCGAGCGGGTCATCCGGCGGCCCGACGGGACCGTGGAGATGGCGGTCGGCGGCGGCACCAGCGTGAGCGACGAGATCCTGGTGGCGGCCGGGCGGCGTCCGCGCACCGAGGACCTCGGGCTCGAGTCCGTGGGACTGGAGCCCGGCAGCTGGCTCGACGTGGACGACCACCTGCAGGTGACGGGCGTCGACGGCGGCTGGCTCTACGCCGCCGGCGACGTGACGCACCGCGCTCTGCTCACCCACATGGGCAAGTACCAGGCCCGGATCTGCGGCGACGTGATCGCCGCCCGCGCCTCCGGTGGGGCGGGGGGCGAGGGCGGGGGCGCCGTCGACGCACCCTGGAGCCGCTGGTGCGCCACCGCCGACACGCGGGCGGTGCCGCAGGTGATCTTCACCATCCCCGAGGTGGCGTCGGTCGGGCTCACGGCGTCGCGGGCGGAGGAGCAGGGCGTCGACGTGCAGACGGTCGGGTACGACCTGGCGTCGGTCGCCGGGGCCAGCCTCTACGCCGACGACTACGCCGGTCGGGCGGAGATCGTGGTCGACCGGCAACGGCGCACGGTCGTGGGCATGACGCTGGTCGGGCCGGGCGTAGGTGAGCTCATCCACGCCGCCACGGTCGCGGTCGCGGGCGAGGTCCCGTTGGACCGACTGTGGCACGCGGTGCCGCCGTACCCGACCATCGCCGAGGTGTGGTTGCGCCTGCTCGAGGACCTCGGGCTGTAGGGGCTGATCCGAAGCAAGCTCGGACATGGGCGCACGAAGCTGTCCGCCTTAGGACCTGAGCCGATAGGGCACGTCCTCTTGGCTCACGGTGGTCAGCGCTGCCCGGGAGCCGAGCTGTTGAGCTGGTGGTCGACCGGCAAATTCCCACGCGTAGGCGGCACGAACCCCCTATTCGCTCGGCTCCTTAGATGTCACACCCCATTCGTAGGGTCGGGTCATGGCCGGAATGCCGAGATGCCCGGGGGTGGTGCCCCACGACTCGACCCGAGGAGACGATCATGGCTGGTTCCGACGACCCTGGCGGCGTCATCCGCATCGACTGCGACGACTGCGCCATGCAGGGCACCGACTGCTGCGACGACTGTGTGGTCACCTTCATCTGCTCCCGCGAGCCCGGGGAGGCGCTGGTGGTCGATGTCGCCGAAGCCCGAGCCATCCGCACCCTGACCGGCGTCGGGTTGCTGCCGGCGTTGCGCCACGTCCGCCGCACAGGCTGAGGCACCGGCCTGTCTGCTGGCCGGATCGCCGGGTCCGCGAGTTGCCGGGTGGCTGGGTGGCCGGCACGATGGCCGGGTGCCCACGGTCGCCGTTCACCCGCCACGACGCGTGCCCAAGGTGGCCGACCTGGTGGTACTCGGGCACGCCCACGGGCTCGATGCGGTCGGTGTCGCCCCGGCGGGGGCGTTCGCCACCACGAGGCGTCACCTGGAGCGTCGACGTGCCGCCGGCATGCACGCCGGCATGGCGTTCACCTACCTGCGTCCGGAACGGTCGACCGAACCCGCACGGGCGCTCCCCGGTGCCCGGGCCATCGTGGTCGGTGCCCGCAGCTACCGACGGGCGGCGTCTCGCACGTCACCGCCCGCTCCCGGGACACCGCAGGGCCGGGTGGCGCGTTACGCCCGGGAAGACCACTACGGGGCGCTGCGTGCCGGGCTGACCGTCGTCGCCCGTGAAATTCAGGCCGCGGGCTGGCGCGGCCGTGTGCTGGCCGACGACAACGCGCTGGTCGACCGCGAGGCCGCCTACCGGGCCGGCATCGGCTGGTACGGCAAGAACGCCAACCTCCTCCTGCCCGGGCACGGCAGCTGGTTCGTGCTGGGGTCGGTCATCACGGACGCGCCGCTGGACGCAGCCGACGAACGGGTTCCCGAGGGCTGTGGCACCTGCACCCGGTGCCTGGATAGCTGCCCGACCGGTGCCATCGTCGCTCCGGGGGTCGTCGACGCGCGGCGGTGCCTGGCGTGGTTGTTGCAGGTCGACGGTCCGTTCCCCCGCGAGTACCGCGCCGCGCTGGGCGACCGCCTCTACGGCTGCGACGAGTGCCAGGAGGTCTGTCCGCCCAATCGCCGCACCGAGCGCGCCGAACCCGCCGACGAGGCCGCGTCCGGCGCCGAGGCCGTGGTCGACCTCCTCGATCTGCTGGCGGCCAGCGACGACGAGCTGATGGCCCGCCACGGCCGCTGGTACATACCCCGTCGCCAGGCGCGCTACCTCCGTCGCAATGCCCTGGTGGTCCTGGGCAATGTGGGCGATCCCCGGCACCCGGAGGTGGAAGGCGCGCTGCGCCGGGCGTTGGCCGACGCCGACCCGCTGGTGCGGGGCCATGCCGTCTGGGCCGTGCGCCGGCTCGGGCGCGACGACCTGTTGTCCGAGGGCGAGATCGGAGACGACCCGGATCCGCTGGTGAGGGCCGAGCTCGAGGCGCCCGTGGAGGTGCGGGACGCCGTCCGACCCACGCCTGGTCGATCGCTCTGACGGAGCCGAGCCCAACACGCCGCCGCCGGAACCGAAGGATCCACCCGTGTCCCACCTTCTGGTCACCAACGACTTCCCGCCCAAGCTCGGTGGCATCCAGTCGTACCTGTGGGAGCTCTGGCGGCGGCTCGATCCCGGCAGCTTCACCGTGCTCACCACCCCCTACGACGGCACCGACGCCTGGGACGCGACCCAGCCGTTCCGCATCGAGCGCGTGACCGAGAACATGCTGTTGCCCACGCCGTCGCTGGCCCGTCGCATCGACGCGCTCGCTGCCGACGTCGGGGCCCGGCTGGTGATGCTCGATCCGGCGTTTCCGGTGGGATTCGTGGGTCCCCGCCTGCAGCTGCCCTACGGTGTGGTGCTGCACGGCGCCGAGGTAACGGTGCCGGGCCGGTTGCCGGTCACCCACCAACTGCTGCGACGGGTGCTGCGCGGCTCGTCCGAGGTCGTGGCCGCGGGCGGGTACCCCGCGGCCGAGGCCGAGCGCGCAGCAGCGCGGCGGCTGCCGGTCACGGTCGTACCGCCGGGGGTGGACACCGAGCGGTTCCGGCCGCTCGACGCCGAGCAGCGGGCAAAGGCCCGCGCCCGGTTCGACCTGCCGGAGGACGGGTGCGTGATCGTGAGCCTGAGTCGGCTCGTGCCGCGCAAGGGCATGGACGTGTTGATCGAGGCGGCCGCGCGGTTGGCGCGCACCCGGCCCGACCTCGTCGTGGCCATCGGGGGCAGCGGGCGCGACCGGTCGCGGCTCGATCGGCTCGTCTCCCGCAGTAGGGCGCCGGTGCGGCTGCTGGGTCGCGTGCCCGACGACGACCTGCCCGAGCTGTACGGCTGCGCGGACGTGTTCGCCATGCTGTGCCGCAATCGGTGGGGCGGCCTCGAGCAGGAGGGCTTCGGCATCGTGTTCCTCGAGGCGGCGGCCTGCGGCGTCGCGCAGCTGGCCGGCGATAGCGGGGGCGCCGCCGAGGCGGTGGTCGACGGCCGGACCGGGGTGGTGGTCGACCGCCCGTCCGACGTCCGGTCGGTGGCCCGGGCGCTGGCCCGGCTGCTCGACGACCCCGAGCGGCGCCGGGCGATGGGTTCCGCCGCCCGGGCGCGGGCCGTCGCCGACTTCGGCTACGACGGCTTGGCTGCCCGGCTCGCGGAGGTCTTCACCCGTTGGTGAGCCGGCTTCGCCCGTCCGCGCCCCTCCGCTCATCGGCGTGCCTGCGGCCCGCCAATGAGCGATCGCCGCTTCGCGGCTACCGCACTGTGTCCCTGGCTCGCTCACACTTCGTGCTCGCTCGCGTGGTCCTGTCGCCTCCGGTGCGGCGGCTCCGGCGCTCCAATACCCGCTGTTGGCGGCTCTGCCGCCGGGCCGCTCGGGCCCTGGCGCCGTCGGCGCCGATAGGCGCCGCCAGCGGCGCCGCACCCTCAGCGCCACCCGTTCGCTACCCGCCCTGCGCCGCTAGGCGGGGAGTGGCCCCGGGCCCGAGCGGCCCGGTGCGAAGCACCGAGAGCGGGAAACACAGCGCCGGAGCCTGCGGCCGAGTCGAGTTGCATTGAACGACACCATCTGTCGGGTGGCGCGGTGGGCGACCGCCGTGTTCGTGGTCGTCTCGCTGCTGGCGGCGGCGCGGCCTGACACGTTCCTGCCGCTGTCGGTCCCGGTCGACCTGGTGCTGTTCGCCGTCGGGTGCGGCGCGTTCCTGTTGGCGTACGCCCTGGCGATCGGGCGCAGCCGCTACGAGGCGGTGACGATGGGGGGCCTGTTCTTCCTGGGGGACGGCGTCGCCCCGCCGGACGTCACCCGGATGCTGCGCGGCGCCCTCGCCGTGCAGGTGGTGGTGGCCGTGGCGGCCGCGTCCGTCCGGCCCTTCACGGCGCTGGCGTTCTCCGTGCTCGTCCCCATGCTGGGCCTCGGCCTCATGGCGCTCTGGGGCGCCCGGCACGGCCGCTTCCCGGCCAAGGCGCCCGAGCCCGAGGCGGAGGACTGAATTCACTAACGTGCGCCACGACCGATCGTCCGCCGACGGGAGGAGCACTGCGACATGGACCAGGCGACGCAGCAGATGGTCATCGGCGCGTCGCCCCAGCGGATCTGGGACGTGCTCACCGATTTCGACGACTACCCGACTTGGGCCCACGACCTGAAGTCGGCGACGGTGGTCGACCGCGACGAGCAGGGCCGCCCCCGCGACGTGGCCTTCCGGGCCGCGGCCATGGGCCGCAGCACCAGCTACACCCTGCGCTACGACTACGGACGCGCCCCCGACGTGCTGGCCTGGCGCTTGGTCCAGGGCGACATCACCCGCAAGCTCGACGGCTCCTACGACCTGCGCGCCCTCGACGGCGAGCCCGACCGCACCGAGGTCACATACCACCTGGAGGTCGATCTCCTGGTGCCCCTCCCGGGGTTCGTCAAGCGCCGGGCCGAGGCCCGCATCGTCCACACCGCCCTCCGCAACTTGCGCGACCACCTCGAGCACTGATGCCGACCGCTGGGGAATCACCCGCAGGCCCGGCGCCCACCGGGGCCCGGGTGCTGCTGTTCACCGGGAAGGGCGGGGTCGGCAAGACCACCACGGCGGCCGCCACCGCGCTGCGCTGCGCCGACGCCGGCCTCCGCACCCTGGTGCTCTCGACCGATCCGGCCCACTCGCTGGCCGACGCCTTGCAGGTCGAGCTGGGGCCCCTGGTCGCCCCGGTGGCACCGGGCCTCTGGGGCCAGCAGCTCGATGCCCAGGAGCGCATGGAGGACTCCTGGGCCGAGATCCAGGGTTACCTGGTCGAGGTGTTCCAGTGGGCGGGGGTCGAGGCGCTCGAGGCCGAGGAGCTGTCGGTCGTGCCCGGCCTGGACGAGGTGTTCGCCCTGACCGACATCCGTGAACACGCCACCACCGGGGGATGGGACGCCCTGGTGGTCGACTGTGCCCCCACGGCCGAGACGATCCGGCTGCTGTCGTTGCCCGACGTGCTGGCCCGTTACATGGAGCGGGTGTTCCCGATCGGCCGCCAGGTGAACCGGGTGGTGTCGCCCCTGGTGTCCCGCCTCACCAGCCTGCCCGTCGCCGACGACGGGGTGTTCGCTGCGACCCAGCGGTTCTACGACCGACTCGCCGGCGTGCGCGAGATCCTCACCGATGGCCGGCGCACCAGCGTGCGGCTGGTGCTGAACCTCGAGCGCGTGGTCGTCGCCGAGGCCCGGCGCACCTACACGTACCTGGCGTTGTTCGGCTACCACGTCGATGCGGTGATCGCGAACCGCATCCTGCCCGACGAGGTCGCCGATCCCTGGTTCGCCCGCTGGAGGGCGGCGCACGCCGAGCAGCTGTCGGCCATCGACGAGGACTTCTCGCCGCTCCCGGTGCTCCGGTTGCCGCTGCAGCCCACCGAACCGGTCGGCCTCGACGCGCTCCGGGCGCTGGCCGAGGCGCTGTACGGCGACGAGGACCCGACGGCCCGGTTCGGCGCCGCCGAGCCCATGCGGGTGCGCCGCAGAGGCGCGGCGACGGTCCTCGAGGTCGACCTGCCGTTCACCGACCGGGAGGACCTGGAGCTGGGTCGGCGGGGGGCAGAGCTGCTGGTGCGCGTGGGTTCGTACCGGCGCGCCGTGCTGCTGCCGGACTCGCTCCGCCGCCGGGCCGTGGCCGGTGCCCGGCTCCGGGACGGGCGGCTGGTGCTGACGTTCGCCTCCGACCGGGCCGGTGCCGAGGCCGCCGTCGCCGCGCACTGAGATGCATCAGATGGGGGAAACGATGACCTGGACGTCGATCGACGACGAGCCCAGCTGCCAGGACAGGGCGCGTGACGGGCTCCAGCATCTCCAGGCTGCGGCGCGGGAGCTGATCCAGGCCGCCCGCACCCTGCTCGACGTGGCCGAGGACGTGGTCGACGACCCGGCCGCAGTCGCCACGCTGGTCGGCGCGCTGGGGGCGTTGGGTGACGTCGTCCGTCATCGGGTCGTGGCCGCGACCGGCCCTCCCAGCGCCAGGGGCGACGGCGCCGCAGGCACGGCCGACGACCAGACCGACGGCTGCGAGGCAGGCGCCGACGGTGGTCCCCGGCCGACGATCGAGCGGATCACGGTCGCCTGACAGCTGCCACCGGGCTGTCGCCGCCTCGGCCCCCGCAACCGTCCGCACCCGAGCGAGGAGGCCGGGCGGTCGCCTACCATCGGAACACCTCGACGACGAGCCCGTCCCCACACCCCCATGCTCCAGGAGGCGCCGTGGCGGCCATCACCGAAGCTGCTGTTCGGGAGTTGGCATCGATCAAGGGGGAGCGGGCACCAATCACATCGTGTTACCTCGACGTCGACGGACGCCGGGTGGCTCGTCAGCGCGACCTGGAGCACGAGGTCGACGTCCTGCTCAAGAGTGCCCGGGCCCGGTCCGACAGCGAGCTCTCGGTGCGGCGCGACCTCCACCGCATCGAGCAGTACGTGCACAGCGGCCTCGACCGGTCCCGTACCCGGGGCTTGGCGATCTTCGCGTGCTCGGCCGACCGGCTGTGGAAGGTGTTCGAGCTGCCCGTCCCGGTGCACACCCGGGTCGTGATCAACCACGCCCCGGCCGTGGGCCAGCTCGAGGCGCTGCTGCGGGAGCACGAACCCATCGGCGTCCTGCTGGCCGATCGGCAGCGGGCGCGGATGTTCGTGTTCGAGCTGGGCGAGCTGGTGGAGCGGTCCGAGCTGTTCGATGCCGTGCCCCGCGACGTCGACGCCCGCGGTGAGCGCGACCGCGGCAGCGACGTCCAGCAGGTGGTGGAGACCCACACCCAGCAGCATTTGCGCCACGCCGCCCGGGTGGCGTTCGAGGTGTGGAACCAGCATCCGTTCCAGCACCTGGTCGTGGGCGCCTGCGACCCCCATGTGCGGGCGCAGCTCGAGTCCGACCTCCATCCCTACCTGCGGTCACGGCTCAGCGGCCAGATCTCGGTGCCCGTCACCGCCGGCCACGCCGAGGTGCTGGCCGCCGCCCAGCAGGTCGAGGCCGAGGTGGAGCGGCGGCGCGAGGCCGAGCTGGTCGGCCGGTTGAGGGCCGCCGTCGCGGCCGGGCGCCGGGGCGTGGCCGGCCTCGGGCCCGTGGTGGAAGCCCTGAGCAAGCACCGGGTGGACACCCTGGTCGTGTCCAAGGGCTATGTGGCGCCCGGTTGGCGCTGCACCGAGTGCGGCACGCTGGCGGCCATCGGGCGGCGCTGCAAAGGGTGCCGGGCGGAGATGCTGCCGGTCGACGACCTGGTCGAGGACGCCATCGAGGAGGCCCTGGCTCGGTCGTGTCGGGTGGAGATCTGCGTTGGCAACGCCGACCTCGATGTCATGGGGCGGATCGGCGCCCTGCTGCGCTATTGAGCGGTCGTGGCGCTGCCCCGGGCCCGGGGCTGCTGGCCGGTGTGGACGTCGGGGGCACCAAGGTGCTGGGTGTGGCGCTGCGGCCCGACGACCCTGCGGCCGTCCTGGCCGAGGCCCGGGTGCCGACCCCCGACACCGAGACCGGGCTGCTCGACGCCATCGCCGACGTCGTGCGCCAGCTCGACGGCCAGGCAGGTGATCCGGTGACCGCCGTGGGCGTGGGCATCGCCGGCCTCGTGGACCGCACGGGGCGCCTGCGGGTGAGCCCCAACCTGCCCGGGCGGCGCAACGTGGACGTGGGTGTCGAGCTCGACCGGCGGCTCGACCTGCCCGTCCGGGTCGACAACGACGCCACCTGCGCGGCTTGGGGCGAGCACTTGGCCGGCGCCGCCCGCGGCGCCGAGGACGCCGTGCTGGTCGCGCTGGGGACCGGAATCGGCGCCGGCATCATCGCCGACGGCGAGCTGGTGCGGGGCGCCCATGGCTTCGGCGGCGAGGCGGGGCACGTGGTGGTCGACCCCCGGGGACCGCGCTGCCCCTGCGGGCGCCGGGGTTGCTGGGAGCGCTTCGCCTCGGGCAGCGGCCTCGGCTGGCTCGGCCGCCAGGCCGCCGAGGCCGGCCAGTTCCCTCGCGGCGTCGAGCTGGCCGGCGGCGTGGCAGACAACGTGCGGGGCGAGCACGTCACCCAGGCGGCACGCGAGGGCGACGACGACGCCCTCGAGGTCATGCGCGAGTTCGCCGCGTGGGTGGCGCTGGGCGTCGGCAACCTGGTGACGCTGCTCGACTGCTCGCTCGTGGTGATCGGGGGCGGACTGGTCGAGGCCGGCGAGGTGCTGCTCGAGCCCGTGCGGACCGCCTACCGGCATCAGGTCATGGCGCCCGAGGAGCGCGAGGACGTGCGCATCGTCTCCGCCGAGCTGGGGGAGCGGGCCGGTGCCATCGGGGCCGCCCTCCTCGGCGGCCGCGAAGCCTCGGCATAGCGGTTGAGCGTCCGGCGAGGCAGCGAGGAGGGTCCTGGGGGAACGGCTCCTGCGGTTACCCCGGCGTCGCTCGATCCGGCTTTGCCGGTCGAGCGACCGGCGATCGACGCCGCCGCAGGCGGCGGCCCAAGAGGTGGGCGGAGCTACAGGGGGGAGGGTTTCCCTCCCCCCTCTGAGACCCGGCGGCGGCAGGCGTCGATCTCGACCACGGCGGCGTCGGCGCCCTCGAACCCGCGCACGCTGGAGTGCTTGTTGGGCTCGAGCACCTTGTAGACCTCGAAGAAGTGCTCGATCTCCTCGACGAGGTAGGGCGGCAGGTCGCTGATGTCCGACACCTGGTCCCAACGGGGATCGCCGGCGGGCACGCAGAGCACCTTGGCGTCAGGGCCCTTGTCGTCCTCCATCCAGAACACCCCGACCGGCCGGGCGCTCACCCAGCAGCCCGGGAAGGTGGGGTCGTCGAGCAGCACCAGGGCGTCGAGCGGGTCGCCGTCCTCCGACAGCGTGTCGGGGATGTAGCCGTAGTCGGCCGGATAGGTCGTGGCGGTGAACAGGCGCCGGTCGAGGCGGAACACGTGCTGCTGGTGGTCGTACTCGTACTTGTTGCGGCTGCCCCGGGGGATCTCGATCACGACGTCGATGGGTGCGGTCACGAGGGCACCTCGTGACCGGTCGACTGTGCGATCGACCCAACTAGAGCCCGCTCGCCTTGTCGCCGCGAGACGGGCGGATAGTTGGGTCGACAAGCCAGGGAGCCGGGCGACGATGGGGTGCGGGGGCGCAGCCCCCGAGGAAGTGCGGTCACGCAGGAAGTATGTCGCGGGGACCCCCGGAGGACGCCGACTACCGTGGCCCCATGGAGTTCCGCCGCATCACCGGGCTGCCCCCCTACGTCTTCACGATCATCGACGGTCTGAAGATCGAGGCCCGGCGAGCCGGCATCGACGTGATCGACCTGGGATTCGGCAACCCGGATCTGCCTTCGCCCCCCGTCGCGGTCGACAAGCTGTGCGAAGCCGTCCGCAACACCCGCAACCACCGCTACTCGTCCAGCCGGGGCATTCCCAAGCTGCGCCAAGCCATGGCCGACCTGTACCTGCGGCGGTTCGGCGTGTCGCTCGACCCCGAGCGCGAGGTCATCAACACGATCGGGGCGAAGGAGGGCTACTCGCACCTCATGTGGGTGCTGCTCGGCCCCGGGGACGCGGCGCTCGTGCCGTCGCCGTCGTACCCGATCCACATCTTCGCCCCGCTGTTCGCCGGCGCCTCCGCCCGTGAGATCCCGATGTCGCCCGACGGCAACTTCATCGAGCGGATCCAGGAGGCCTACGAGTACTCCTGGCCCAAGCCGCGAGTCATCGTGCTGAGCTTCCCCCACAACCCCACGACGGCGACGGTCGACCTGGAGTTCTTCCAGCAGGTGGTCGACTTCGCCCGCGAGCACGAGGTCATCGTCGTCCATGACAACGCCTACGCCGAGCTGGGCTACGACGGCTTCGACCCGCCGTCGATCCTGCAGGCGGAGGGGGCCAAGGAATGCGCCGTCGAGCTCTACTCGATGACCAAGGCGTTCTCCATGGCTGGCTGGCGGGTGGGCTTCCTGGTGGGCAACGCCGACGTGGTCCAGGCCCTGGCGAAGCTCAAGTCGTACCTGGACTACGGCACCTTCCAGCCGATCCAGATCGCCGCCACCGTCACCCTCAACGAGGCGGCCGACACGCCCAAGGAGGTGCGCGAGGTCTACCAGCGGCGCCGCGACGTGCTGATCGACGGCCTGCACCGCATCGGCTGGGACCTGCCGCGGCCCAAGGGGACGATGTTCGCCTGGGCGCCGATCCCCGAGCCCTACCGTGACATGGGATCGGTGGAGTTCGCGTCGATGCTGGTGCGCGACGCGCAGGTGGCCCTGTCGCCGGGGGTCGGCTTCGGTCCCGGAGGCGAGGGCTACGTGCGCTTCGCGCTGATCGAGAACGAGCAGCGCACCCAGCAGGCGATCCGCAACCTCAAGCGGTCGCTCACCAAGCTGGGCTGACCCTCAGCCGTTCCGGTCCCCGTTGCCGCCGTCGCCGCGGCCCGGGCGGCGGGTCTCGTCGAGGCCGCGCTGGACCCCGGCGGTGAAGCTGGTCAGGAACCCGTACACGTCGTCGGCGGACCGGGTCGGCTCGGGCTCGCCGGAGCCCGAGCCCGCAGCCGTGGGCATTGGCGGCGTTGGCGCCACTGGCGCCGTTGGACGGGTCACGGGGTGTTCGCCGGTGGTGCGGCGGAGCGACAGCGGGCTCGGGTTGGGCATCTGGGCGCCCCGGACCCGCCGCGTGAGCGGGGGCGCCGGGCCGGATGGTGGGCTCGCGGGAGCCGCGGGGGCGGGCGGCACGGACCCGGCCGGCCCGGCCGGGCGGCGGCGGGGGAGCGGTCCGCCGTTGGCGTCGCCCCAGCGGGCGGCCGGCTGCTCGCCGCTGTTGGCGTCGCCCCAGCCCGCCGGGGGCTGCGACGGCGGTGCCGGCCCACCATGGCGGGCGTCACCGGGGGACGGGCGGTCGTGCCGCCCGGTGGGGTCGTAGACGCCCGAGGTGGGGCGGGTTGGTGGTCCCGCCGGCGGCGGGGGCCCGGGCCACGGCGCCTGCGGCCCGCGAGCCGGTGGCCCGGGGGCGGCCCCCGGGCCGCCCTCCGGGCCGCCCTGGAGGGTGGCGGTGTGGCGGCTGAGGGCGGAGAGCAGGTCGTCGCTGGGACCGCCGCCCGACCCCGCCGCCGGACCGGCGCCCGGGACCGGCCCACCGTCCGCGGGGGCAGCGCCGTTCCCCGCACGGGCTCGCTTGACCAGCCCGCTATGGGTCCGGTTCGCACGTGGTGCGGCTGGCGGGACGCCCCCCGGGAGGCTGGCGGGCGCCGGCCAGCTGCTGGTCGTCGCTGGCTGGTGCTCGCCCGAGGTGCGCCACGGGGCGAGTCCCGCGGCGTCGGACATGGCCGTGTCCACCAGTGCCGGACCTCCGGCCCCTTGCCGGGCCCCCGTCCCAGCCCCGAGCGCGGCAGGCTCGGGGGAGCCGAGCGCCGCCGGCGCCCCGGTTGCATCGTCGGCGTAGGGCGCGACCGGGACACCCGCGACCGTGTCGGTGGTGAGCAAGGCGGGGGGGATGTTGACGGTGGCGGTGATGCCGTTGCCGGGCGAGTTGTCGAGCCGGACACCGATGCCGTGGCGGGCGGCCAGGTTCCCGGCCACGTAGTGGCCCAGGTACTTGGAGGGGGCGATCGTGAACGACTCGGCGCCGGCCAGGCGTCGGTTGGCGGCCTCGATGTCGGCGGGATCCATGCCCATGCCCGAGTCGATGATCGCCAGCGTGTAGCCCTCCGGCCGGCTGCGCCCCCGGATGTCCACGTTCTGGTCGGGGGGTGAGAACACCAGGGCGTTCTCGATCAGCTCGGCCAACAGGTGCGCCAGGTCCGCGGCCGCCGCACCCACCACCGTGGCCGGCTCCACCCCCCGCACCGTCACCCGCTGATAGTCCTCGACCTCACCCAACGCCGCCCGGATCACATCGGTCAGCCGCACCGGCGCCGCCCACTTGCGGGCCGGCTCGATCCCCGCCAACACCAGCAACGACTCGGCGTTGCGGCGCATCCGCGTGGCCAGATGATCCAGGCGGAACAGGTTCCCCAACGTGTCGGGGCTGATCTCGTTGGTCTCCAGCTCGGTGATGAAGTCCAACTGGCGGCCCAACAGGTTCTGGTTGCGGCGCCCCAGGTTCACGAAGCTGTCGGCGATGTTGCGCCGCAACACCGCCTGTTCCACCGCCAGGTCCAGCGCCGTGTCCTGCACCGTGTTGAGCGCCTCGCCCACGTCGGCGACCTCGTCGCGGGTGGCCACCGCCACCGGCTCCACCCGGGGGACCTCCACGTCCTCGCCCAACGGCGTGTCCAGGATGTCCAGCACCGCCTCGGGCAACCGGTGATCCGCCATCGCCGTGGCCTGGCGCGTCAGGCTCCGCAACGGCCGCGTGATCGACCGCGACACCAACCACGTGATCACCAACGCCGCCACCAGCACCAGCCCCGCCAGCAGCATGTACCGGAGCTGGCGGGCCGAGGCCGCCGAATCGAGGTCCTCGCCCTTGCCGGTCAGCATGTCGGTGGCGGAGCCCCGGAACACCGTGTAGCCGTAGGTTTCGGGGTCCTCGCCCGCCGAGTAGCGGATGACGGCATCGAGGTCGGGTTGACGGGTCGCCAGGGCCTCGTCGACGACCTCGGGGAACCGCTGGATCTCCTCGGCGGCGAACAGCGTCTCCGCCAGCGGCTCGTAGTCGCCGGTCGCCTTGGTGGTGATGAGCTGCTCGTTGGCGCGGAGCTGGCCCAGGCGAGCCGCCACGTCGGCGACCTCCCCCGGCTGGTTGAGCAGGTGGTCGCCGCCGATGCCCGCCAGCAGCAGGTCGCGGGTGAGCTGGGCGATGAGGTCGGTCTGGCGCGAGCTGAGATGGACCAGCTCGGCGCCCCGCCGTAGGTCGGGATGGTCGATGGCCAGGGCCACCTGCTTGTTGGCGTCGAAGAACGGGGTCATGAGCGGGGTGTAGGCGTCGAACGTCTCGATGGTCGCGTCGATGTTGTCCAGAGTCCGCTCGCCGTCGAAGGAGTCGATCTGGCTGCGCACCTCGCCGATCCCGCTCATGGCGTCCAGCGCCGGGCCGTAGGCGGCCTCGATCTCGCCGCCCCGCCGCTGCACCTCCGACCGGAACTCGGCGAGCGCCCCGTCGGTGGCGGCCCGCGCCTCGGCGTTGTCCTCGACCGGCAGGGCGAAGGCCTCCTCGGCGCCGAGCATGTAGACGCCGGCGGCGTTGCGCTCGTCCTCCAGGCGGCTCAGCAGGCTGGACGGGCCGGTCGACCCCTCGGCCAGCGCGGTCTGGTCCCGTACCTCGCGCGCCTCGTCGGCCGACTGGACGACCTCGAGCAAGGTCACGATGACCAACGCCGCCAGCGGCACGGCCAACGCTCCTGCGAGCTTCAAACGAATCGGAACCCGGCGCAAAGGTGACTCTCTCCAGTGGGGGATGGGTGTGGGGATCGGCGGGGGATCAGCGCATGGTGGCGCGGGCCTGCGCCTTGGCCACCAGGCTCTCGAGCAGCGTGAGCAAGACCATCTTCACCGAGTCCTTGTTGCGGGCGTCGCATTCGACGATCGGTGTGTCGGGGGTGACGCCCAGCGCCTCGCTGATCTCCTGGATCGGGTAGCGGGGTGCGCCGTCGAACACGTTCACCCCGATGACGAAGGGGATCCCGTTGGCCTCGAAGTAGTCGATGCCCGGGAAGCTGTCGGTGATGCGGCGGGGGTCGACGAGCACGACGGCGCCCAGGGCACCGAGGCAGATGTCGTCCCACATGAAGCCGAAGCGGTCCTGTCCGGGGGTGCCGAACAGGTACATGACCAGGGTGTCGTCGACCGTGATGCGGCCGAAATCCATGGCGACGGTGGTCGTGGTCTTGCCGCGGATCTGGCTGAGGTCGTCGATGCCGGACGAGGCGGTGGTCATGGCGGCCTCGGTGCGCAGGGGCTCGATCTCGGAGATCGCCCCCACGAAGGTGGTCTTGCCGACACCGAAGCCGCCGGCGATCACGAACTTGACCGATGTGATGCGCGTGGCGGCGCTCTCGGCGGTGGTCTGCACTCGGAACCTCTCGGATCTGTCGGGCTAGATCGCCCGGACTCGTTCGATCATCTTGGTGAGCATCGACAGTTCGATCTCGACCGGGTCGGTGTGGTGGACGTCGAGGAGCCCGGCCGAGATCAGATCGTCGGCCAGGACCATCACCACGCCGACCACCAGGTTGAGGTGGGCGGCAACCTCTGCGACCGACAGGGCACGCATGCACATGTCGAGCAGGAGCTGCTGCTCCTCGGGCAGGTAGGGCGGGATGTGCTCGCTCTTGGTCTGGAGCAGGGTCTCGACTCGAAGGTCACGCCGCTGGGCGCGCGTACGACCACCCGTCATGATGTACGGGCGAACCAGGTCGTGACCTTCGTTCACGCGACGACACCCGCTTTCAGCTCGGCGACCAGAGCGGGGCTGAGGACCTGGCCGGCGCGCTCGACGAGCAGGGTGGTCTGGTAGCCGACAAGGCCGATGTCGCAATTGCGGGTGGCGACCACGCCGAGGCAGCTGCCGTCGGAGATCGACGACACGAACAGGAAGCCCTGCCGCATTGCCACGATGATCTGCTCGAGGCCGGCGAAGTCGAAGCAACGTGACGCCCCGTGTCCGAGGCTGACGAAGCCGGAGATGATCGCCGCCAGTTGCTCTGCCGACGCCCGGTCCAGCGAGCTCGAGGCCGCCATCAGCAGGCCGTCGGAGGACACGGCGACGGCGTCGGTCACCCCTGCGGTCTGGTCGACGAAGCTGTTGAGCAGCCAGTTGAAGTTGCGCGCCTCGTCGCTGAGGGTCATCCACTCTCCTCGGGATCGTGTGGGTGCCGCTTGGCCTCGTCGAGGCCGCGCTGCACACCCGCGGTGAAGCTCGTCAGGAAGCTGTAGACGTCTCTGGCGGAACTGTCATCATGCCGTGGGTCGGTGTGCCCGTTCTGCCCGTTGCCGTTGGTGTCGCCGCGCGGGCGAAGGCCAGGACCGTGACCATATCCGCCGGGCCCGCCGCGGGCGTCACCGACGTCGCCACCGATGTCGCCACCGACTCGGGGCGGCTCCGGGATCGGCTCCGGGCTCCGCCGCAGCGACAGCGGTTCCGTGGGGGGCAGCTGGGCGCCGCGCACCCGGCGCGTCAGGCCTCCCGGAGTCCGTGGCGCCGCCGGCCCGGGCGGGGGCGGACCACCCGTTCCGCTTGTCGCCGTGCGGTCGTGTTCCGGGTGGTTGCGACCGGCCTGGCGGGGAGGAGGGGGCGGCGGGGGGGCCGGGGTGCGGGGAGGCTGCGGCGGGGCCAGGCCGCGGCCGGCCAGGTGGCCAGCGACGTTGCTCAGGCTCGCGAGCAGGTCGCCGGCCGGCATGGGGGTCGGGCCGGCTTCGCCGTCGTGCGCCCCGCGCCGGGCCCGCTTGACCAGGCCGCTGGCTGTCCGTGCCGCCGGCGGGGGCGGCGGGGGCCCGGAGCGGGACCGATGGCGTCGTTCGGCACCGTCGGGAACGCGGTCGGGAACACCGACGTCCGCGATCCTGCACCGTTGCCCGCCGTGCCGTTGGAGCTCCAGCCGGCGCCTGCGCCGATCGCGGCCTCGGCGGCGCCGGACGGCTCGGGGGCCGGCGCCAACGCCCTCGACGACTGGGAGGCCCGTGCCGGCGGCTGCTCGTCGATGGCGGCATCCGTGGTGAGCAGCGTCCGCGGCAGGCTGACGGTGGCGGTGACCCCATTGCCCGGGGAGTTGTCCAGGTGGACGGCGATGCCGTGGCGGGCGGCCAGGTTCCCGGCCACGTAGTGGCCCAGGTACTTGGAGGGGGCGACCGTGAACGACTCCTCGCCGGCGAGGCGCCGGTTGGCGGCCTCGATGTCGGCCGGCGGCATGCCGAGGCCGGAGTCGATGATGGCGAGCGTGTAGCCCTGGGGCCGGCCCCGCCCCCGGATGTCGACGGTCTGGTCGGGCGGCGAGAACACGAGGGCGTTCTCGATCAGCTCGGCCAGCAGGTGCGCGAGGTCGGCGGCGGCGGCGCCGACGATGGTGGCCGGCTCCACGCCGCGGACGGTCACGCGCTGGTAATCCTCGACCTCGCCCAGCGCCGCCCGGATCACGTCGGTGAGCCGCACCGGCGCAGCCCACTTGCGCGGCGGCTCGATCCCGGCGAGCACCAGCAGCGACTCGGCGTTGCGGCGCATGCGGGTCGCCAAATGGTCGAGCCGGAACAGGTTGGCCAGCGTGTCGGGGTTCGTCTCGTTGGTCTCGAGCTCGGTGATGAAGTCGAGCTGGCGGCCCAGGAGGTTCTGGTTGCGGCGCCCAAGGTTCACGAAGCTGTCGGCGATGTTGCGCCGCAGCACGGCCTGCTCGACCGCCAAGTCCAGGGCGGAGTCCTGCACCGTGTTGAGGGCCTCGGCGACATCGGAGACCTCGTCGCGGGTCTGCACCGCGATCGGCTCGACCTGTGGGACCTGGACGTCCTCGCCCAGGGGGGTGTCCAGGATGTCGAGCACCGCCTCGGGCAGCCGGTGGTCGGCCATGTTCTTGGCCTGCCCGGTGAGCGACCGCAGCGGCCGGGTGATCGAGCGGGACACCAGCCAGGTCACGCCGACGGCCACCGCCACCGCCACCCCGGCCAGCACGAAGAACCACATCCGCGTGCGGTTGGCGGCGGCGGTGAGGTCGTCGCCCCGGTCGACGATGATGTCCTCGACCCGCTGCCGGAACCCGTAGTACGAGGTGTTCTGATCGATGTCGACGGTGTCGAGGATGTCGACGATCGGCACGGGCCCGGGTGCCTCGTCGAGGGTCTGCTGGACGATGGGGATGAAGCCTGTGGCGTCGCTCTCCTCGATGACCCGGTCGGTCGCCGCCTGGTAGACGCCGGTGCCGAGCGAGGCGACCTGGGTCCGGTTGGTGAGCACCTGCCCGAACAGCCCCGACGTCTCCGCGATCTCTTCGGGAGCGTCGAGGAGCTGGTTGCCCGTCCCTTCCACCGCGGGCATCAACAGCGAGCGGATGGTGCGGGCGATGAGGTCGGTCTGGCGGGTCGAGATGTCACTGAGCTCGACGCCCCGCCGCAGGATGGGGTCGTCGATGGCTGGCGCCACCTGGGTGTTGGCGTCGAACAGCCGGGTGAGGATGTCGGTGTAGCCCTGGAAGTTCGGGTCCGACGCATCGACGTTGAAGATGTCCCGCTCGCCCTCGTAGGTGTCGACCTGCTGGCGCAGTTCGCCGAGCCCGTCGAGCGCCTCGAGCGCGGGCCCGTACGTCTCGGCCACGTCGCCACCCTTGCGCTCGACGTCGGCGCGGAAGCTGGCGATGGCGTCGTCGGTGACCTGCTTGGCCTCCGCGAAGCTCTCGACCGGGACCTCGACGGCCGTCTCGAAGCCGAGCAGCCACAGGCTGGCGTAGTTGCGTTCGTTCTGCAGGCTGTTGATGACGCCGGAGGGACCGATGGTGGCGGTGGCCAGGTCGACCTGCTCCTCGACCTCGTCGGCCTCGCGGGTGCTCTGCATCACCTCCAACGCGGCCACGACCAGCAGGGCCGCGATGGGGATGGCCAATGCTGCGGCCAGCTTGCGCCGGATGAAGATGCGTCGTGCCACGGCTCTGCCTTCCTGCTACCCGACCGGCCGGGGCTCGGCGGCGCGCGGCGCGCCCTCGGGTGAGGGATCGGGGACGGGATCGGTGGGGGTGGCCAGGCGGGTCACGGCGCCGACGTCGCTGGGCAGGCTGATCGCCCAGCCGAGGGTGGCCGGCTCGTCGGTGAGCAGGACGACCGGCCGCTGCTCGGCGGCCGCGGCCAGCTCGTCGAGCAGTTCGTTCCGCAGCTCCCCGTCGTCGACCGTGGCGAACGGGTCGTCGAGGGCGACGGGGACGTCGCCGTTGCCCACCAGGTCGCGCACCGCCTGGTGGAGGTCCTCGTCGATCACGTCGTCGGCGGGGACCACGGTGAGGTGGTCGTCGAGCTGTGCCTGGGTTGCGTCGATGTCGCTGCGGGCTCGCTCCAGATCGTTGGTCGCCTGGGCCAGGGCGACCTCGGCCCGGTCGACCTCCGCCGCCAGCGTCTCCCGTAGCCGGGGCAGCTCGCCCAGGGGATCGTCGCCAGCCCGGGGCCGGAGCGCCGGGGGCAACGCCTCCGAGATCCGCCGGAGACGGCGCACCGCGTCGGACAGCGCCGCGGTGGCGCGTTCGAGGCTGGCCTCCGCGCCGGTGACCGCGGCCTCGGCCGCTGCGAGCGACGTGTGGTACTCGGCCTCCGACCGCTCGAGGGCTTCGGCGACGGCGGCGATCTGTGCCCGCAGCTGCTCGGCGGCGGCGACGCGCTGCAGGCGCCGCTCGTCCTGCGTGGCACGGTCGTTCAGCTCCTCCTCGAGCGTGCCCACCCGGTGCATGACCACGTCGAAGTCGGCGGCGATGGCCTCGGCCGACTCGACGACGCGCTGGGCCTGGTCGGCGGCGCGGGCGTCCTCCTCGTCGAGCGCCACCAGGTCGCGGTCGAGGCGCTCGATCTCGCGGCGGCAGTCGTCGCGGGCGACCAGCTCGTGGTCCTGCTCGACCAGCCAGCTGACCGCCGCCTCGCGCACAGAGACACCCACCGGGGCAACGCCGTACGAGCCCAGCACGGCGGCCAGGTCCCGGGTCCGGTCGGCCGGCACCACGGGGTGGGCGTAGAGCAGCTCGGCCACGTTGAGACCGGGATCGCAGCCCAACAGGTCGGCGGCCTCGCGGTAGATGCGGTCGCGGCGCGCCTCCAGCGCCGTCACGATGGCCGGCGGCTCCACGGCGGCCTGCAGGGCGGCCAGGGTGTCCTCGGCCACCCGGCGTGCGTGCAGCGCATCGAGCAGCTCGGCCTGGGCGTCGGTGTCGGCCTGCGGCTCGGCCATGATCATCTCGAGGTAGGTCTCGTAGCCGTAGCGGTGCAGCACCTCCCGTTCGGCCTCGCGGGCCTGGTGCAACCGCTCGGTGGCCTCGTGGTCGTCGCCCTGGTCGAGGGCTTCCTCCTCCGCCAGGACGGCCTCGTGGGCGGCCTCGATCTCGGCCCGGGCGCCCGGCACCAGCTCGCCCTGCCGGCCGGCCGACTCCAGCTGGACGATCGTCCGCTCGATCTGGTCGAGCCGGTGCTCGGCGGCGGCGAGCTCCTCGTCGGTGGGCGGCGGGGGCAGGGCATCCTCGATGCGCGCCAGCTCGCCGTCGACCTCCAGCCATTCGCGCGCCAGCTCGCGCGCCGTCAGGTCGGGCTCGCCGATCTCGGTCTCGCGGTCGAAGGCTTCGAGGGCGTCGCGCAGCGGTCCGGTATCGACCACGGGCGCTTCGACCCGGGCGACCAGGTTGGCCCGCTCGTAGAAGATGTGGTCACGCGTGGCGGCCCGGGAGACCGCCGCCTGCTCGATGGCCCGGAGCGCGTCGGTGGCCTCCGCCTGGGACTCGTCGGCGGCGACCAGCTCCTTGCGGGCCATCTCGAGCTCACGGCGCAGGGTGGTCTCGTCGAGCTCCGACGCTTCCAGGTCACGCAGCTGGTCCTGCGCGTCTTCGATCATCTGCGCCGCGGCGACCCGCTGCTCCTCGACCAGGCTCAGCTTGCCGCGGGCCGTCTCCATGTCGGCACGGCGGGCGTCGAGGTTGCGGCGGGCCTCCTCGGCGGCGTTGGTGAGCTCGCCGGCCCGCTCCAGCAGCGCGTCGCAGTCCTCGAGGTGGGCGGTCATGCGGCGGGTGCGGGCCGCCGCCTCGTCGCGCCGGTTGGCCGTGACGGCCTGCAGCTCCCGGGCCCGGCGCAGCTTGGCCGACAGCTCGCCCCGGACCCGCTCGTGGTCCTCGACCCGCCGGACCGCCGCGTCGCGGGCGGCGGCCATGAAGTCGTCGGGACCGAAGGCCAGGCTCGGCGTGGTCGGCGCGTCGGTGCCCGAGCGCACGAGCAGGCGGGCGAGATGCTCGGCCAGCGGGGCGCGCTCGTCCGCTGCGGCTTGGAGGACGGTCAGCCTTGGGTGCAGGCTGGAGAGGTCGCTCGGCGGCCTTGGCGGCGGGGTCTCGGTCGGCGTTTCCACGGGAACGGTCTGCGCGATCACCGGCTCGAGGTCCCAGCCCCCAGCGGTGACCGCCCACTCACGACAATCGCGTTACAACAGTTTCGCGCGGCGGGCACGCGTTGTGCTCATCGGCAGGCTGCGGCCCGCGCGATGAGCACATCGCCGCTTCGCGACAACGCACGGTGTTGCTGATTCGCTCGCTGGCGCTCGCTCACCGAACGGAGTCACCGCCGAGCAGACCGCCCAGGCAGAAGGCAACGGCGGCGTCCGCGACGGCCCCGGCGGACGCGCCCCGGCCGGGCAGGAACCTGGCGGCCAGGCGGCCGACGACACCCAGGATGGCGTGCGCCACCATCTCGGGATCGGCGTCGTGGAGGCCGCGGTCGACGATGGCGTCCTTCACGTGCTTGGACAGGTCGTCCAGGGCGATCTCCTCGCCGCGCCGCAGGTGGGGCCGGAACCGGTCCTCCGTGGCGGCGAGCCGGATGAGGTCGTCGTGGTGGGGGTGCTGCTCGATCCACGCCAGCGTCGAGCGGATCCCCAGCTCGATGCGGCGGACCGGGTCACGCTCGTCGCCGATGGCGGCCCGCTGGGCCCGCCGCAGGTCGAGCTGCGCCTCGCGCAGGATCTCGACGAAGAGCTGCTCCTTGGACTCGAAGTACCAGTAGAAGACGCCCTTGCCGACGCCCAGCCCGGCGACGAGGTCGGCCACAGACGTGTCGTGGTAGCCCCGCTCGGCGAAGCAGGCGGTGGCGAGCTCGATCAGCTGATCGCGTCGCTGCTGCCCCCGGGGCGTGAGCTGCCTGCCCATGTGGGGCCTTACGGTACCGGACGGCTTGACCGGGCGGTCAACGCTGCCGTGACTCACGCAGGACGTGACCGTTGCCACTCGGAGTGGCGGTGAGTCCTCATCCTCCCGTCGCCCGGTCGAAACAAACGGTTCACAGCGGGCGCCTACGTTGCTGATCGTGGCGACGTTCGTGATCCGCATGTGGTTGCCCGACCGGCCGGGTGCGCTGGGACAGGTTGCCAGCCGCATCGGCGCCGTGCGCGGCGACGTCGTGGGCATCGACATCCTGGAACGTGACGGCGGCCAGGCGGTCGACGAGCTGGTGGTCGAACTGCCCGACGACGCCCTGGTCGACCTGCTGGTCGCCGAGGTCCGCCAGGTCGACGGGGTGGCTGTCGAGGAGGTGCGGCCGGTCGCGGACGCCCGCCACGATCCCCGGCTCGACGCCCTGGAGGCGGCGGCCCAGCTCGTGGGCGCCGACGACGTCGACGGGCTGCTCGAGGCGATCGTCGGTCACGCCCGCCGGGTGGTGGGCGCCAGCTGGGTGGCCGTGGCCGACCTGGAGGGCCGGGGCGAGGGCACGCTGGTCGCCAGCGAGGGCGCGCCGAACGCCGGCTGGCTCGAGGCCTTCCTGGCCGGAAGCCGGGTGGCCGAGCGCCCGGCCCGGGCTGCCGGCGACATCGTGTGGGCGCCGCTGCCGTGCTCGGGCCTGGCGCTCGTGCTCGGCCGGGAGGGCATGCCCTACCGGGCCCGTGAGCGGCGGCAGGTCGCCGCCCTGGCCCGAGTCGTCGACACCAGGCTGCGCGAACTGCACCGGGCCCGCAGCAAGGCCCGGCATCCGAGTCGCTGAGTCGCCGGGTCGCCGATCGTCGGGGACCGGTTCGAGGGTGTCCCCTCCGCCCTCGTAGCCGGTAACCGATCTGAGGGGGGAGGGCAACCTCCCCCCTCCCACTCCTCAGCGCTCGCGGTCCCGATCGAGGACCGGCTTCACGTCGACGATCGGCGTCCGGTCGAGCGCCTCGAGGTTCCGCACTCGCATCCGGGGCCAGTCGACGGCGAGGATCGTCACGCGGTGCAGGCCGATCGGGTTGGGGCGGTCGGCGGACCGGGTGCTGAACACGCCCGTCTCGGGCGCCGCCGGGTCGTCGCGGGGATGCACCACCAGCGTGTCCCGGCGGGCACGATCTAGCCACGTCAGCACCAGGACGTCGGTGCCGACCTCGAGGTCGCGCAGTCCCTCACGCACCGCGGGCGTGAACACCAGCCAGGCGTCGGGTGACCCCTCGTCGCCTTGCTTCGGCGCGGTGGCGGCATCGGTCAGGGTGGACTCGACGTGTCCGATGGGCCGCAGCACGAACGAGCCGTCGGCCACGGCGGTCAGACCGCCCACCCTCGTGCCCGGTCGACGGCGCGGCGCCAGCGGGCGTGCGCGGTGTCGGCCTCGGGGCGAGGGAGCCGCGGCTCGAAGCGGCGGTCGAGGGTCCAGCGGGAGGCCAGCTCCTCGGGGGAGGACCACACGCCCTCGGCGAGGCCGGCGATGTAGGCGGCGCCGAGCGCGGTCGTCTCCTGCACCACCGGCCGTGCCACCGGCACCTGGAGCTGGTCGGCCTGGATCTGCAGCAGCAGGTCCATCGCCGAGGCACCCCCGTCCGCCCGCAGCTCGGCGACGGTCTGGCCGGACGCCGACGACATGGCGTCGACCACGTCGCGGGTCTGGTACGCCATGGCCTCCACCACGGCCCGGGCGAGGTGCGCCGGCGTGGAGCCCCGCGTGATGCCGACGATGGTGCCGCGGGCGTAGGGATCCCACCAGGGGCTGCCCAGGCCCGTGAAGGCCGGCACGAGCACCACGCCACCGGCGTCGTCGCAGCTCGCCGCCAGCGGTCCGATGTCGGCGCTCTGCTCGATCAGGCCGAGCCCGTCGCGCAACCACTGGACGGCGGCGCCGGTGACGAAGATGGCGCCCTCGAGCGCGTAGGTGGCCCCCGGCCGTCCCTCGATCGTCCAGGCCACCGTGGTGAGCAGCCCCTCCACCGGATCGGGACACACGGTGCCCACATTCATCAGCACGAAGCTGCCGGTGCCGTAGGTGTTCTTGGTCAGCCCTGGTGTCAGGCAGGCCTGGCCGAACAGCGCCGCCTGCTGGTCGCCCAGCACCCCCGACACGGGGACGCCGTCGGCGACGGGCAGGTCGCCGGCGGTCACCCCGAACCGCCCGCACGACGGCCGGACCTCGCCCAGCGCCTCCGTGGGCACGCCGAACAGGTCGGCCAGCTCGTCGGACCAGGCGAGCCCGCGGATGTCGAACAGCATCGTGCGGCTGGCGTTGGACGGCTCGGTGGCGTGGACGCCGCCGTCCGGCCCGCCGGTCAGGTTCCACACCAGCCAGCTGTCGACGGTGCCGAGAGCGGTGTCGGGGCCGACGGTGACGCCGCCCTCGCCCAGCAGCCATTCGAGCTTGGTGGCCGAGAAGTAGGGGTCGAGCACGAGCCCGGTAGCGGCCCGCACCGCGTCGAGGTGGCCGGCCTCCCGCAGCTCGTCGCAGCGACCGGCGGTACGGCGGTCCTGCCAGACCAGGGCGGTGTGGAGCGGCGCGCCCGTGCGCCGATCCCACGCCACGACCGTCTCGCGCTGGTTGGTGATGCCGACGGCCGCGACCGTCTCGCCGTCCAGCCGGGCGACCAGCTCGGCGAGCGTGGCCGTGGTCGCGTCCCAGATGTGGCGGGGATCGTGCTCGACCCACCCGGGCCGGGGGAAGTGCTGCGGGAACTCGCGGTACGCGTACCCGGCCGGCGACCCGTCCTCCCGCACCGCGAAGCTGCGCACCCCGGTCGTCCCGGCGTCGATGGCGATCACCACGGGCATCGCCGCCGCAAGCTAGACGCGCGCCAACCAGGACGCGGCCTTGCCGTCGGTAGTGTCGCGGTCATGCGCGTGGCGATGCTCACTGGGGGAGGGGATTGTCCGGGGCTCAACGCCGTGATGCGGGCCGTGGTGCGCAAGGGCGAGGTCGTCTACGGCGACGACCTGGTGGGGCTGCGCGATGGCTGGCGTGGAGCCGTGGAGGGCCAGGTGGTGAACCTGACGGTCGAGTCGTTCCGGGGCACGTTGCCCCGCGGCGGCACCATCCTGGGCTCGTCGCGGACCAACCCCTACAAGATCGACGACGGCCCCGAGCGGGTGAAGGCGACGCTGGCCGACAACGGCATCGACGCCCTGGTGGCCATCGGCGGCGAGGACACCCTGGGCGTGGCCACCCGCCTGGCCGCCGACGATTTGGCGATCGTCGGCGTGCCCAAGACGATCGACAACGACCTGTCGGCCACGGAGCTGACCTTCGGCTTCGACACCGCGGTCCAGGTGTGCGTCGACGCGATCGACCGGCTGCACACCACGGCGGAGTCCCACGACCGGGTGATGGTGGTCGAGGTCATGGGCCGCCACGCCGGCCACATCGCCCTGTGGTCGGCCATCGCCGGCGGCGCCACCATGGTGCTCGTCCCGGAGCGCCCCTTCGACATCGACGAGGTGTGCCGGGTCATCCAGCACCGCCACGAGCGGGGCCGCTGGGCATCGATCGTCGTGGTCGCCGAGGGCGCCCAGCCCGCCGAGGGGACGATGGCCACGGCCTCCCCGGAGGTCGACGCCTTCGGTCACGTGCGGCTGGGCGGCATCGGCGACCAGCTCGCCAGCGCCATCGAGGAGCGCACCGGCTACGAGACCCGGGCCATCGTCCTCGGTCACATCCAGCGCGGCGGCACGCCCACGGCCTTCGACAGGGTGCTCGCCACCCGCTTCGGCATCGCCGCCATCGAAGCCGTCCACGACGGGGACTTCGGCACGATGGTCGCCCTGCGCGCCGGCGACATCGTTCGGGCGCCGCTGGCCGAGGGCACCGCCGAGCTCAAGCTCATCGACCCCAAGCTCTACGACGTGGCGTCGGTGTTCTTCGGATAGGGCGAGGGCGCGAGCTCAGTCCGGCTCGGCCAGCAGGCGCCGGTAGTCCCGATCGCACGTCACCTGCTCACTGTTGCCCGTGTCGGTGGATGCATCGATCGGCTCACCTTCGACCGCGAACCGCACCGCGTCGACCCCCTCGAGCTCGTCGGCGGTGCACACGATCTGGCCGAAGGCGGCACGCTGGGGGACGCCCTCGACGTCGTAGATGCCCCTCGTCAGGTCGATCAGCAGCGTGCCCGCCTGCAGCTCCGGTTGCGAGGCCAGCCGGGTCGTCTCGGGGATCAGGTTGGTGATGCCCTCTTCCTGCTCCTGCTCGTCGGCAACGGCACCCAGCAGCACCTCGAGCACCGCCGCCGGCTCGGCGCCCGACGAGGCGCCCTCCACCGGCACGGGACGCTCGACATCGACCAGGCGGGGGTCCTCGTCGGGCGACTGGACCAGGAAGATCGTGGTGTCGACCGTGGGCTGGGGGGCGGTGGTTTCGGTGGTGGCGGCGGCGACCTCGTCCGGCACGTTCTCACGGGAGATGGCCCGGGGCCCGTCGTCGGTGGGGATGCCACAGCCGGCCAGCCCCAGCACGCCGATGGCGGCAGCCGCGAGCGTGCCCCGCACCGAGTGGGTCACGACGCCTCCGCCGGCAGCTCGATCACGAAGCGGGCACCCTGCTGGCCGTCGGATCGGTCCTCGACCCATACCGAGCCGCCGTGCAGGCGGACGTGCTCGGCCACCAGGGCCAGGCCGAGCCCGATGCCGTCCACGTCGAACCGGCGGCCGGCCCGCGACCCGCGGTTGAACCGGTAGAAGATCGCCTCCCGGTCCTCCCTGGGCACGCCCGGGCCGTTGTCCTCCACGGCGATCAGCACGTTGTCCCCATCCTTGCGCAGCTGCACCCGGCTGGCTCCGTCGCCGTACTTGGCGGCGTTGTCCAACAGGTTGGCGATCACTCGCACCAGGCGCCGCTTGTCGGCCTTGACGACGACGCCGGCCAGGTCGGCGTCGATGTCCACCGGCACGTCGGCGTCGGTCGACGCCATCACCGCCTGCATGACCAGCTCCGCCAGGTGCACCTCCTCGAGATCGAGGTGCATGACCCCGGCGTCGAACCGCGAGATCTCCAGCAGGTCCTCGACCAGCTGCCGGAAGCGGTCGATGTCGGCGACCATCAGGTCGAGCGCGGCCTTGGCCCGGTCGGGCATGTGGCCGCGCTGGTTCTCCAGCACCTCGATCGATGCCGACAGGGTCATCAGCGGCGAGCGCAGCTCATGGCTCACGTTGGAGGCGAAGCGGCCGTCGCGCTGGATCCGCTCTTCGAGGGCGGCCGCCATGTCGTTGAACGAGTCGGCCAGCGGCGCCAGGTCGGCGTCGGCGCTGGCCTCGACGCGGGTGTCGAGCCGCCCGGTGGCGAGCGCGTGGGCCGCCTCGCGCACCCCGACCAGCGGCCGCAGCACCCGCCGGGCCGCCCACCATCCCAGCGCCGCGCCCGCCAGGGTGGTCAGGAGCGATGCCGCCAGCAGCGAGATGGCGATCGACTCGAGCGTCTCCTCCAGCTCGTCGAGCGACACGATCTCGAAGTAGGCGCCGTTGACCGACTCCAGCGGCACGCCGACAGCCAGCTCGGTCTCGTCGTTGAACCGGAAGCGCATGCGGGCGGGCTGCCCCGAGCCAACCAGCTCGCTCAGCTCCTCGGGTATCACGTTCTCGCTGAACTCAGCGTTGAGCGCGTACCAGCGGCCGTCGAACAGCAGCACGGGGTTGGAGCCGGTCGGTGTCACGAGGGACTGCACCACGACCAGCGGGTCGCCCACGTCGGACTCCAGCTGGTTCCGCACGTTCTGGGCGTTGGTGTAGGTCTGGGCGGTGGCGGCGGACTCGCGCTGGTCGAGCAGGTTGCGCCGGGTCAGGCCGATGGTGGCCCCGGCCAGCACCGCCGACATGAACAGCGCACCGACCGCGAAGGCGATGGTGATGCGGGCTCGGAGTCCCAGCCGCGGGAGGAAGCGCCTCACCCGGGGCCCGTGTCACGCCTGGAGCTTGTAACCGAGGCCGCGCACGGTGACGACGTGGCGGGGGTTGGCGGGGTCGGCCTCGACCTTGGTGCGCAGCCGGCGGACGTGCACGTCGACCAGGCGGCCGTCGCCGAAGTAGCCGTAGCCCCACACGCGTTCGAGCAGCACCTCGCGGCTGAACACCCGGCCGGGGCTCGTGGCCAACTCGACCAGGAGCCGGAACTCGGTCTTGGTCAGGTGGATCTCCTCGCCGCCCCGGCGGACCACACCTTCGTCGGGGATGATCTCGAGGTCGCCGAAGCGCAGATGGGTGGCCGTGGCGTCGGTGGAACGGGCACGCCGCAGCAGCGCCCGGATGCGCGCCGACAGCTCCTTGGGTGCGAACGGCTTGGTGAGGTAGTCGTCGGCGCCGGCCTCGAGCCCTGCCACCACGT
>OCZV010000076.1_pt1 | contig 36444 bp, 32 predicted proteins | sample 1539051 | NCBI WGS metagenome assembly OCZV01 (sample SAMEA3113581, study PRJEB22503) | soil metagenome
CGCACGCCTGGCACGCCATGGCCCCCCCCCGCCCGGGGCGACCCCCCGGCGGCGCCGCCCCGACGTCCTGGCCCCCGGCCCCCATGGCCTGCATCCCATCGACGCGTACTTCCGCGACAGCCACCGCGACGGCGAGGGCAACGAGACCGTCGTCCACGAGTATGCCGTCGTCGGGACCGTCGATGCCGCCGACCACCGGATCGTCGACCTACGGGCCGACGCGCTCGTGCTCCCGTGGGTCGAGTGCCCGGGTGCGGTCGCCAGCGCCCAGCAGATAACGGGGACGACCTTCGACGACCTGCGCATGCGGGTCCGCCGCGAGCTCGTGGGCACGTCCAGCTGCACCCACCTAAACGACACCTTGCGCTCGCTCGCCGATCTCGGCGCGCTGCTCGAGCACACGGGGAACCAGTGAGCGATCAACTCGAACCGTACGACCTGGAGGGCAAGGTCGCCCTCGTCACCGGCGCCAGCCGGGGAGTCGGGGCGGCCACCGCTGTCGCGCTGGCGGACGCCCGTTGCCGGGTGGCCTGCGCCGCCCGATCCACTGCTGCCAGCCCCCAGCGCACGCCGGGCACGCTCGACGCCACGGTGGGCACGATCACCGCCGCGCACGGCCCGGGCGCCGCCGTCGCCGTTCCCACCGACCTGTCCGACTCGGAGCAGGTGGCGGCCATGGTGGGTGCGACCGTCGAGGCGTTCGGGCGCCTCGATGTCCTGGTCAACAACGCCGCCGTCACGTTCGTCGGCGACCTCGACATCCCCATGCGGCGCCACGACCTCATCATGGAGATCAACCTGCGTGCCCCGCTCATCGCCATCCGCGAGGCCGTGCCCCACCTGCGCGCCGCCGGGGGCGGTCGCATCGTGAACCTGTCGTCGCTGGCGGCGCTCGATCCGATCCCCGGGCTGATGTCCTACGGCGTCAGCAAGATCGGGCTGGAACGGCTCACCGTCGACGCCGCCCGCCAGCTTGCCCGCGACGGCATCGCCGTCAACTGCTTTCGTATCGACGTGCCGGTGGCGTCGGAGGGCTTCATCGCCAACACGCCCGACGTCGACCGCTCCACGTGGGAGCCCGCCGAGGTCGCGGCCGAGGGGATCTGCTGGATGATCGGCCAGCCGGCGTCGTATTCGGGCCGCCGCGAGAGCATGGCGGGCCTGCGGCGGCGGGAGGGGATCATGGCGTCGCGGGCGCCCCGGCCCTACGTCGGCACCCCCGCGACCGAGATGTTCGACGGCCTGGCCGAGGACACCGAGACGATGTTCCGCTGACCCGGTTGGCTCGGTTGCCGCCCGCTGACCTCCGTCGACCGCTTTTACCCGAACCACGACCAGGGAGCTGCCGTGAAGTTCGCCATCTCGCTCGGAATGCTCAACCCCCGCATCTGGCCGGAGGTCACCCAGGAGGCCGACCGCCTCGGCTACGAGTCGGTTTGGCTGCCCGAGCACCTGGTGTTCCCGGTGCAGGCCGAGGGCAGCCCGTTCCACGGCGCCGACCACCCACCCGTGCCCGCCGACGTGCCGGTGTTCGACGCGTTCACCTACCTGGGGTTCCTCGCCGGCCGCACCGAGCGCGTCCGCTTCTCGACCCACGTCTACAACATCGGCCTGCGCCACCCCTTCGTGTCGGCGCGGGCCGTCGCCACCCTCGACATCGTCTCGGGCGGGCGCGTGCTCTTCGGCATCGGCGCCAGCTGGCTGCGCGCCGAGTGGGAGGCCGTGGGCTTCGACTTCGACAGCCGCGGGCGGCGGGTCGACGAGGCCATCGACGTGTGCCGCCGGCTGTGGACCGAGCCGGTGATCGAGCACCACGGCGAGTTCTTCGACTTCGGCCCGGTGATGTTCGAGCCCAAGCCGCTGCAGCAGCCCCATCCGCCCCTGGTGATCGGCGGCGACGGTCCCGCAGCCCTGCGTCGGGCCGCCACCGTGGGCGACGGCTGGGTCCCCATGAACCACACGCTGGAGCAGATCCCGTCCAAGGCGGCACGCCTGGCGGCGCTCCGGGCCGCCGCCGGTCGGGTCGGTCGGGTGGAGATCACCATCGGCGGAACGCCGGCCGACCTCGACGACGTCGCCCGCTACGCCGACGCCGGCATCGACCGGGTGATCGTCCGGCCGTGGCAGCGCTCGCGCGACGCGATCGAGGGGTTGCGGCGCTACGCCGACGAGGTCGTGCGGCCGAGCGCCACCGCCCTGGCGGGCTAGCCGATGACGTTTCGGCCAGAGCTCCGGGACTGGCTGAGCGCGCACGTCACGCCCGAAGTCGTGGAGGCGGGGCGGCGTCCCGTCACGGCCGGGACGCTGGAGCCGCTGCACGCCTGGAACCGGGAGTTGGCCGACGCCGGCTGGGCGGCGCCCGCGTGGCCCGTCGAGCACGGCGGTCGGGCAGCCGGCCTCGACGAGCAGGTCGCCTACCACGAGGAGATGGACGCCGCTGGTGCGCCCGGGCCGATCAACGTCATCGGCGTCTCCAACATCGCCCCGGCGATCATGGCGTATGGGACCGAGAAGCAGAAGACACGCTTCCTGCGGCCCATGCTGCGGGGCGACGAGATCTGGTCGCAGGGCATGTCCGAGCCCGACGCCGGGTCGGACCTGGCCTCGCTGCGCACCCGGGCCGTCCTCGAAGGCGACGGGTTCGTGGTCAACGGCCAGAAGACGTGGAACAGCCTCGGCCACCTCGCCGACTGGTGCCAGCTCTACGTGCGGACCGATCCCGATGCCCCCAAGCACCAGGGCATCAGCTGCCTGCTGGTCGACCTGCGCACACCCGGCATCGAGGTCCGGCCGCTGCGGACCATGACCGGCGAGGTCAGCTTCAGCGAGCTGTTCTTCAGCGACGTGCGCGTGCCGCGCGACGCGCTGCTCGGACCGCTGCACAAGGGCTGGATGGTGGCGATGACCACCCTCAGCCACGAGCGGGCCGGCGTGGCGCGGCTGCACCTGAGCCTGGGCCGCAAGCTCGACGCCCTCCTCGCCGAGCCGGAGGCCGCAGCGGCGCTGCGCGATCCCCGCCACCGCCAGCGGGTGGCGCAGGTGTGGAGCCAGATCGCCTGCATGCGCTGGACGACCGGGCGGTCGCTGGCCCAGCTCGGTCTCGGTGAGCCCACGGGCACGGCCGGCAGCCTGGCCAAGCTGGCGTGGTCGCGCGCCGATCAGGCGCTGGCCGAGCTGGCCCTCGACCTGCTGGGGCCGTCGAGCAGCCTTTGGGGCGAGTGGGCCCGCAACCTGGCGGCGTCGCGGTCCACCTCGATCGCGGGCGGCACCACCGAGATCAACCGTGACATCGTGGCCGAGCACGGTCTCGGCCTGCCGCGGGACTGACCGGCGTTTCTGCCCGCGCTCACCGCGCATGGAGCGAGTGAGCGCTGGCAGAACGGTTGGGACCGGCTCAGTCGGGGACTTCGAGGTCCGTCGCCCGCGCCTTGTGGGCGCCGACGTGCGACCGGTTGGTCGAGCGGACGCTGATGTCGTGGCCGACCGCCCGCTGGCGCAGGGCGCCGACCGTGCACTCCTCGCGGGGCCGCACGCTGAAGGGGTCGAAGTTGAACAACCGCATCGCGTTCAGGTGCGTGATCCGGTCGATGTCGTGGTCGGGCACGCCGTCGAGCTGCTTGGCGAGCGTCTCCGGCGCCGTCGGCCAGGTCGAGTCGGAGTGCGGGTAGTCGCACTCCCAGCAGACCCGGTCCATGTTGAGGTACTCGCGGCTGGCGACGCCGAAGTGGTCGTCGATGAAGCACGTGATGATGTGCTCGTTGAACACCTCGCTGGGCCGCTTGTCGCCGAAGTCCTGCCCGGTCCAGCGGTGGTGGCGCTCGTAGCTGTAGTCGACGCGCTCGAGAAAGTAGGGGATCCAGCCGATGCCCCCCTCGGACAGCGCCACCTTGAGCTCGGGGAACTTGCGCAGGACCTGCGACCACACCAGGTCGGCGGCGGCCTGCACGATGTTCATGGGCGTGAGCGTGATGAGGCAGTCGATCGGGGCGTCGGGGGCGGTGATCACCAACTGCGACGACGAGCCGATGTGCATGCACACGACCACGCCCTCGTCGGAGCACGCCGTCCAGAACGGGTCCCAGTGGTCGGAGTGGATGCTGGGCCAGCCGAGCTTCGACGGGTTCTCCGAGAACGTGACCGCCCGGGCGCCCTTGCCGGCGGTGCGGCGCACCTCGGCGGCGCAGACCTCGGGGTCCCAGATGGCGGGCAGCACACAGGGGATGAAGCGGCCCGGGTAGGTGCCGCACCACTCGTCGATGTGCCAGTCGTTGTAGGCCTGGACCATCGCCAACGCGACGTCCTTGTCGTCGGTACGGGCGAAGAGCTGGCCGCAGAACTGCGGGAACGACGGGAAGCAGAGGGAACCGAGGACGCCGTTGGCGTCCATGTCCTTGACCCGCTCGTGGATGTCGTAGCAGCCGGGCCGGATCTCGTCGAACGAGGTCGGCTCCATCCCGTACTCCTCGGGCGGCCGGCCGGACACGGCGTTCAGGGCGACGTTGGCGATCTCCTGGCCCTCGTAGCGCCAGGCGTTGGTGCCGTCGTCGCGGGTGACGAACTGCGGCGCCAGGTCCCTGTACTTCGCCGGCAGCCGGCCCTCGAAGACATGGGGTGGCTCGACCACGTGGTCGTCCACGCTCACCATGATCATGTCGTCGATGTTCATCGACACCCCCTCGTGGGTCGTGCGGTCCAACTCCTGACAGTAGTGTCATTTTCCGGCGGTGCGAATGGTCGTCGATGAGGGGGATGGACATGGCCGACGTGTCGACCAGCGAGGCAGCGACCCAGGCACCCGTCGAGTTCGACCCGTTCTCGGACGTCTACTTCGACGACCCGTACGACATGTACCGGCGGCTGCGCGACGAGGCGCCCGTGTACCACAACGAGCGCTACGGGTTCTGGGCGCTGTCGCGCTACGACGACGTCGTCGAGGCGCACAAGGACTGGCGGACCTTCTCCAGCAGCCACGGCGTCGACTTGAACACGTTGTCGACGCCGCCCGAGCAGGTCGCCATGTTCCGCAGCATCATCATGATGGATCCTCCGGCGCACGACCGGCTGCGGGCGCTGGTGAGCCGGGTCTTCACGCCGCGCGCGGTGCAGTCGCTCGAGCCGATCGTCCGGGACGTGATCGAGACCTATCTCGAGCCACTCGACGGGCGGGACGCCTTCGACGCCGTCGCCGAGCTCTCCGGGCCCTTCCCTGTCGAGATCATCGCCCGCATCCTCGGCGTGCCCGAGGGCGACCGCCAGCAGATCCGCCACTGGCTGGATCTCCAGCTGCACCGCGAGCCCGGCCAGCTGGGGCCGACAGCCGAGGGTGAGGCGGCCTCGCTGGAGGCGGGTGCGTACTTCTACGGGCTGGTGCGGGAGAAACGGCGCCACCCGGGCGACGACATGATCAGCCGCCTCACCGAGGCGGAGGTCGATCGCGAGGACGGCCAAGGCGTCACCAAGCTCGACGACGAGGAGATCGCCGGCTTCGCCGTCCTGCTGGGCGGCGCCGGGGCCGAGACGGTGACCAAGCTGGTGGGCAACGCCTTCGTGCTGTTCGCCCGCCATCCCGACCAGTACCGGAAGGTGATGGACGACCCGGACAAGGTCCCGGGGGCGGTGGAGGAGATCCTGCGGTTCTGGCCGCCTTCGCAGTACCAGGGCCGGTTCTCGCTACGGGACTCGTCGTGGCGCGGGGTGACGCTGCCGGCCGGCTACCCGGTGCTGCTGGTGACGGGCTCGGCCACCCGGGACGAGCGGTTCTTCGACGACCCGGACGCGTTCGAGATCGATCGGCCCCCCAGCCAGTCGCTCGGCTTCGGGCTCGGCATCCACAGCTGCCTCGGCGCGGCGTTGGCCCGGATGGAGAGCCGCATCGCCATCGAGGAGATGGTTCGCCGCTGGCCGAGCTACGAGATCGACGAGGCCGGCCTTCGCCGCGTCCACATGTCCAACGTCGCGGGCTTCTCCAACGTGCCGGTGCGCGTCACCGGGTGACGGCCACGATCGCGGCCGGCTACTCGGCCGGCATGAGCTGCGAGAAGTCGACCTGGCCGGTCTGTAGGGCGCCGAAGAAGCCGCCGTCGACGTAGAAGGCCTCGCCGGCGACGTACGACAGGCGCGGGCTGTTGAGGAACACGAGCGGCCATGCCTGCTCCTCGGGCGTGGAGTAGCGGGCGAGCGGGCCCATGGCCGCGTCGACGATGTGCTTGCCGACCGTCTCGTGGAAGAACGGCATCATCGGCGTCTCGGTGGGGCCGGGGTTGGTGCAGTTGAGGCGCACGCCCCTGGCGAGGTAGTCGCCCGCCTTGGACGCGACCCAGGCGTTGATGACCTGCTTGGAGAACGCGTAGGCGCTGGCGCCGATCGCCTCCGGATGCGTTTCGCACCATGCCTTGCCGGCGTCGAAGCCCTCGGTGTCGATCAGCTCCTTGAGCGTGGCCAGCTGCTGCTGCCAGCCGAGGCCGGCGTTGGAGGCGACGTACGCGATCGCCGAACCGTCCGGCATCTTGGGGAGCACCTGCTCGATGAGGTGCCGGGCGCCCACGAAGTTGACCAGCATCACGTCGATGTCCGAGAACGGCGGGCCGGGCAGCCCGGCGCAGTTGAAGTACCCGTGCACCGGGCCGCCGACCTTGGCCACGGCCGCCTCGATGGCCGTCTTGTCGCGCAGGTCCACCTCCAGCCACTCGGCTACCTCGACCGCGGTCGGCTTGATGTCGACGGCGGTCACCTCCGCACCGAGGCCGACCAGGATCCTGGCCGTCGCCTCGCCCATCCCCGACGCCGCCCCGGTGACGATCACCCGTCGCCCGTCGTAACCCAAGACGTCTTCCATGGCTCCCCTCGCTGCTCGGCCGATCATATGACCCGGCTGGCGTGCCCCTCCCAGTACCGCTCGCGCAACAGGCGCTTGTAGAGCTTGCCGCTGGGGTCGCGGGGGAGCTCGTCGACGAAGTCCACCGAGCGGGGGCACTTGTAGGTGGCGAGCTCGGCCCGGCAGTGGGCGAGCAGCTCGGCCGCCAGGTCGTCGCCCGGCGCCACGCCGGCCACGGGCTGGACCACGGCCCTGACCGCCTCGCCCATCTCGTCGTCCGGCACGCCGATGACGGCCACGTCTGCGACCGCCGGATGCGAGGCCAGCACGTTCTCGGTCTCCTGCGGATAGATGTTGACCCCGCCGGAGATGATCATGTGCGCCCGGCGATCGGTCAGGTACAGGTAGCCGTCCTCGTCCAGATAGCCGACGTCGCCCAGTGTGCGCCAGCCGTGCTGCTCGGTGATCGACGCCGTCTTGTCGGGATCGTTGTGGTACTCGAACGACCGCCCGCCTGCGAAGTACACGGTGCCCGGCTCGCCGGGCGGCAGCTCCCTGCCGTCCTCGTCGAGGATGTGGATCTCCTCGAGCGGCCGACCCACCGAGCCCGGGTGGGCGAGCCACTCCTCCGGCGTGATGGCGGTGGAGCCGATGTCCTCCGTGCCGGCGTAGTACTCGTGGATGATCGGCCCCCACCAGTCGAGCATCTGGCGCTTCACCGGCACCGGGCACGGCGCGGCGGCGTGGACCGCGAACTTCAGGCTCGACAGGTCGTAGCGGCGACGCTCGTCCTCGGGCAGGCGCAGCAGCCGCACGAACATCGTGGGCACCAGCTGCGTGTGGGTCACGCGGTAATGCTCGATCAGGCCGAGGAACTCGGCGGGGTCGAAGTGCTCCATCACCACGACGGTGGCGCCCAGCCGCTGCATCGACATCGAGTAGACGAGCGGGGCGGAGTGGTACAGCGGCGCCGGGGACAGGTACACCGCGCCCGGACCGGCGCCCGTGTACCCGAGGGCCTGCGCGATCACCACCGGCGGCGCCGAAGGGTCGCCCAGCGGGGTGGCGGGCAGTTGCTTGCGCACGCCCTTGGGCCGGCCGGTGGTGCCCGAGGAGTACAGCATCTCCCGGCCCTCCGACTCGTCCGGGATCGACGTCGCCGGCTGTCCCGCCAGCAGCTCCTCGTAGTCGGCGAAGCCGGAAGGGACTCGGCCGGCGCCACCGACCAGCACCCGCAGCTCCAGCCGGGACACGTCGAGCGTCGCCCGCAGTGCCTCGTCCAGCGCCGCCGACGTCACCAGCGCCCGTGCCCCGCAGTCGTCGAGGATGTACTGCACTTCGCCCGGGCGGAGGTGGCTGTTGATCGCCGTGTAGTACAGCCCCGCCCGCTGGGCGGCCCACGCCACCTCGAGGTAGGCCCGGTTGTTCTCCATGAGGATGGCGATGTGGTCGCCCGTGCCGAGCCCGTGTGCCCGCAGGGCGTGGGCCATCCGGTTCGAGCGCTCGTCGAGCTGCCGGTACGTGACAACCTCGCCCGATCCGGCCATGACCAGTGCGGCGGGGTCGGGCCGCTCCCTGGCGTACGCGGCGGGGTGAAGGAGGGTCATCGCGGCGGATACTAGGACGCCACCGGTTGCCGGAGTGACGTCACTGTCACATACTCCTTCGGTGAGGGAGCACCAGTTCTCGTTCGAGGTCGAGGCGACGCCGGAGGAGGTCTGGCGGACGCTGCACCCGCCCATGACGCCCCTGCCGAACGCCGAACGGCGGGTGATCGAGCACGGGGACGTCCGCATCGAGATCGTCCATCCCGGCGACGAGAACGGGCTGGGCCTGGTGCGGTTCTGCCGCTTCAGGGTGCCGCGCTACCTCCTCAGCGGCGGCGTGGCCCGATCCTGGGAGGTCATCACCGAGTCGCGGCCGCCCGAGTACTCCCGCTACGAGGCGGTCGGCAAGCCGCTGTGGTCGCAGGCTACGGGCTGGCACCGCCTCGAGGACCTGGGCGGCGGGCGCACCCGGGTCAGCTTCGGCGAGACCTACGAGGCGTTCAACCCGCTCGCCCGCCGCCTGCTGGAGGCGCGGGTCCACCGCTTCATCTCCAAGGACAACGACGCGATCATCCGCCGGGCGGTGGAGCAGGGCTTGGCCGCCCAACGGAGAAAGGCGATGCCCGGCTGAGCGGCCCGCCTACGAGCGGCCCAGGACCATGGGGAAGTGGTCGATCGACCGCACGCCCGGCGTGTAGGAGAGCGTGTGGCCGGGCTTGACCGAGTAGTCGGGGAAACGCTGGTGCCACTCCCGCAGCGCCACCCGAAGCTCGTGGCGGGCGAGGTGCGACCCCAGGCACCGGTGGATCCCGCCCCCGAAGGCGAGGTGGCGATTGGGATCCCGGTCGAAGTGCACCTCGTCGCCGTCGCCGAACTCGGCGTCGTCGGTGTTGGCCGAGCCGATGAGCACGCTCACGTGCTGGCCGGCCTTGATCGGGCAGCCGCCCAGCTCGGTGTCCTCCACGGCGACGCGGGCCACGGTGGTGACCGGCGACTCCCAGCGCAACAGCTCTTCGACGGCGGCGGGGATGATGCCCGGGTCGTGGGCGAGCCGGCGCCGCTGCTCGGGGTGCCGGGCGAGGTAAGCGAAGAAGCAGTCGAGCGATGCGGTGACTGTGTCGAGCCCGGCGATGAAGAACAGGAAGCAGATGTCGAGGATGTCCTCCCGGCTCAGCCGGTGCCCGTCGACCTCGGTGTGGAGGAACGTCGTGAGGATGTCGTCGCGGCCGTCCGCCTCGCGCTGGTCCAGCACGGCGTCGAAGTAGACGTAGATCGACTCTGCGGTGGCCTTCTGGTAGGCGATCGCCGTCTCGCTGCCCCGAGCCGTCCCGGTCACGTGGTCGGGACGGATGATCCCGTCCTTCATGGCGAGGAACCTGGGCGTCTCGTCGAGCGGCAGGCCGAGGAGGGTCAGGAAGACGTGCGACGGGTAGGGGATGGAGAACTCGGCGGCGAAGTCGATCTCGCCGCGCCCGTCGAAGCGGTCCATCAGGTCGTTGACGAGCTTGGTGAGCGGCTCCTCCAGCTCTGCCATGCGCCGAGGGGCGAACAGCGGGTCGAGGATCTTGCGGAACTTCTTGTGGTCGGGCGGGTCGATCTGCAGCGGGATGAGGGGCCGCACGTTCTGGAGGTCGACCGCCGACATGTTGGACGAGAAGACGTCGGGGCGGCGGAACGCCTCCTCGATCTCGCCCCGGCGGCAGATGACCACCATGTGGGGGTTCACGGGCACGACGGCGGCGGCCTCTCGCATGGCCCGGTAGGTCGGCTGCGGATCGCCCGCCATGTCGACGAAATCCGGGCTGGGGGTGGTGGCCTCGTACGAGCTCATGCCGCGCTCCTCACCGTCCTCGCCGTGCGTCACAGCACCTGACGCCGGCGTCACCTTAGCTCACGGGTCGCCCGGGTTCTGACGCTCGCGTCACTTTCCTGAGGTACGGTGCGCCCAGTGAGCGAGCGTCAGCGAGCGAACCGTGAGCACAGTGGGGTATTCGCCGCGAAGCGGCGATCCCTCATTGGCGAGCCGAAGGCGAGTCAATGAGGGGAGGCGCACCGTGACCGACGTCGCCGGCAGCCAGGTCGTGAACCACATAGGGCTGTGCGTGCACGACATCGACCGCTCCCGCCGGTTCTACGAGGAGCTGCTGGGCTTCACGTTCGAGCACGAGATCGCCCCGCCCGACGAGCCCACCGGCAGGCTGCTGCGCCTGGACCCGCCCCTGGGCCTGCGAGCCGTCTACCTGCGCAAGGAGGGGTTGCGGCTCGAGCTCCTGGCCTACGAGGGCAGGGCTGACCGCCGGCTGGTCCGGGAGCGGCCGATGGACGAGCCGGGGCTGACGCACATCTCCTTCGGGGCGGACATCGCCGGCCTGCTGGAACGGGTCGAGGCGCTGGGCGGGACCATCCTGCGCGACACCGACATCGGGGTGGCGGTGTTCATTCGGGATCCGGACGGCCAGCTCATCGAGCTGCTGGAGAACAAAGAGGACAAGGGGGCCGGCGGTGCCTGACTCGAAGCTGCTCATCGACGGCAAGCTCGTCGACGCCGAGGGCGCCGCCACGTTCGAGAACGTCAACCCCGCGACCCAAGAGGTCCTCGGGGAGGTCGCCGACGGGTCGGCGGCCGACATGGCCCGGGCCGTCGAGGCGGCCCGGCGGGCGTTCGACACCACCGACTGGTCCACCGACCGGGCACTGCGGGCCCGCTGCCTGCATCAGCTGCAGGCGGCGATCGAAGGGGAGCGCGAGGAGCTGCGTCACGAGCTGGTGGCCGAGGTGGGCTGCCCGATCCTGATCACCTACGGTCCCCAGCTCGATGCCCCGCTCCGCGAGGCGTTGCTGTGGCCGGCCGAGATGATCGAGCGGTTCCCGTGGGAGCGGCCCATCGGCCCGAAGGACGCCATGGGCTTGGGTTACGAGACCGAGCGCTACGTGTGGAAGGAGCCCATCGGAGTCGTGGGCATCATCGTGCCCTGGAACTTCCCGGTGGAGATCCTGCTCAACAAGCTGGGCCCGGTCCTCGCCATGGGCAACACGTGCGTGGTCAAGCCGGCGCCCGACACGCCGTTCAACGCCGCCCGCATCGCCCGGCTCGTCGCCGAGCAGACCGAGATCCCGCCCGGGGTGGTCAACATCGTCAGCAGCCGCGACCACTTGGTCGGCGAGGTCATCACCACGTCGCCGGACGTCGACATGGTGGCGTTCACCGGCTCCACGGCCACGGGCCGGCGGATCATGGAGGCGGCGTCGGCCACCCTCAAGCCGACGTTCCTCGAGCTGGGCGGCAAGTCGGTCAACCTGGTGCTCGACGACGCCGACTTCGAGAGGTTGCTGCCCAGCGCCGTCACGTCGTGCATGCACGGCGGCCAGGGCTGTGCCATCGCCACGCGCGTCCTCGTCCCCCGGGCGCGCTACGCCGAGGCCGTCGACCTGGTCCGCTCCGGCTTCGACGGTTGGCGCTACGGCGACCCCACCGACGCCTCGGTCCTGCAGGGCCCGCAGATCTCGCGCAAGCAGCAGGACCGGGTGCTGGGCTACATCGAGAAGGGCAAGGCCGAGGGGGCGCGGCTGGTGACCGGTGGCGGCATCCCCGCGCACCTGCCGAAGGGCTTCTTCGTCGAGCCGACGCTGTTCGTCGACGTCGACAACGCCATGACGATCGCCCGTGAGGAGATCTTCGGCCCGGTGCTGGTGATGATCCCCTACGAGGACGACGACGACGCCGTGCGGATCGCCAACGACTCGCCCTACGGCCTGTCCGGCCAGATCAGCTCCGGTGACCTCGAGCGGGCCAAGGGCGTCGCCCGGCGCATCCGCACCGGCACGCTCGGGATCAACGGCGGCGTCTGGTACGGGGCCGACGCCCCGTTCGGTGGCTACAAGGGGTCCGGCATCGGCCGCCAGTGCGGCATCGAGGGCCTGGAGATCTTCACGGAGACCAAGACCGTGGGCTGGCCGGTGGCGCAGGCCGGCTGATCGGAGGGACGCGCAGGCATGCCTGGACCGCTCGAGGGGATCAAGGTCGTCGAGCTGGCGAGCTGGATGTTCGTCCCGTCCGCGGGGACCGTGCTGGTGGACTGGGGCGCGGACGTGATCAAGGTCGAGCACCCCGTGACGGGCGATCCCCAGCGGGGCCTGGTCACCTCCGGGCTGCTGCCGGGCGGCGACAGCGGCATCAACTTCATGATGGAGCAGCCCAACCGGGGCAAGCGGTCGGTCGCCATCGACCTCTCCCGGCCCGACGGGCGCGAGGCGTTCATGCGGCTCGTCGAGGGCGCCGACGTCTTCCTCACCAACTACCTGCCCCCGGTGCGCCGCAAGCTGCGGGTGGATGTCGACGACGTCCGGGCCCGCAACCCGCGCATCGTCGTGGCCCGGGGCTCGGGGCAGGGGCCCAAGGGGCCCGACGCCGAGAAGGGCGGCTACGACGCCGCCTCGTTCTGGGCCCGGGGTGGCGTGGGCGCGGTGATGCCCACCAACGCCGAAGGCTGGCCGTCGGGCCAACCCTCGGCGGCCTTCGGGGACGTGATGGGCGGCCTGGCCACCGCCGGCGCGATCGCCGCCGCCCTGCTGCAGCGCGAGCGCACCGGCGAGGCCAGCGTGGTGGACGTGTCGCTGCTCGCCACCGCCATGTGGCAGCTCTCACCCATGGTCGTCGCCGCCAAGCTGTTCGGGCTCACCCGCCTGCCCACCGCCAACCGGCTCAAGAACCCCAACCCGGGGGTCAACACCTACCGGACGGCCGACGACCGGTTCATCAGCCTGGTGCTGCTGCAACCCGACAAGTTCTGGGACGACCTGGCCAAGCGCCTCGAGCGCCCCGAGCTCACGACCGACGAGCGCTTCAGCACCGCTGCGGCCCGGGCGCAGAACACCGAGACGTGCGTGGCGGTGCTCGACGACGCCTTCGGGTCCCAACCGCTGGCGCACTGGAAGCAGGTACTGGCCGACTTCGCCGGTGTGTGGACGCCGTACCAGACGCTGGACGAGCTCTACAGCGACCCGCAGGTCATCGCCAACGGGTACCTTCCGGCCATGGAGGCGCCCAACGGCCAGCAGGTGCAGCTGGTGGCGAGCCCCGCCCAGTTCGACGAGCGCCCGGTGGAGGTGAGCCGCGCGCCCGAGCACGGTGAGCACACGGAGCAGGTCCTGGTCGATGCCGGCTTCGACTGGGAGGCCATCGCCGCCATGAAGCAATCGGGAGCCATCCTGTAGCCCGGGGTGGACCCGCAACTCGCCGTCCGCCCACCTGCGCTATGGTGCCCGTTCAACTTCTAACTGTTGCGTCACATTTCTCAGGCGGGCCCTCGGGCCGACACAGGGGGGAAAGCCAATGACAGCGAACGCTCGACGCCTCGTCGCAGTGCTGTGCGTCCTCGGCCTGGGGCTCGCCGCCTGCGGGAACTCGGGCGACGACGATGACGAGGGTGCCACCGGGACGACGGCCGAGGACCAGTCGGAAGACGACGAAGGCACGGAGACCAGCGACGATGCAGCCTCCGGCGACCGCGACACCTTCGTTCCCATCTCCGGCGTCCCCGGCGTGACCGACGACGAGATCCGCTACAGCGTCATCGGCACCGAGGCGGGCAACCCGCTCGGCACCTGCATCCTCGACTGCTACCTGGCGGGCATCGAGGCGTACTTCGCCTTCCGCAACAGCGAGGGAGGCATCTACGGCCGCGAGCTGGTCGTGTCCGAGGTGCTCGACGACGAGCTGTCCAACAACCAGGTGAGGGCGCTGGACGTCATCTCGGCCAACGACACCTTCGGGAACTTCAACGCGACCCTGGCCCCTCTGGGATGGGGCGATCTCGACCAAGCGGGCGTCCCTACCTACGTGTGGGGCATCCACGGCAACGAGATGGCCGACCGCAACCACATCTTCGGCCACATCCAGGGGCCGTGCTCGGAGTGCACGGGGCGGGGCGTCCCCTGGGTCGTCGAGCAGGCGGGCGCCACCCGGATAGCGACGCTGGGCTACGGCATCACCGAGACGTCGAGGCTCTGCGCCCACGGCTCGGCCGATTCCGTCGAGATGTACGGCGACGAGGTCGGAGCTGAGGTCGCCTACGTCAAGGACGACCTGGCGTATGGCCTGCCCAACGGCATCGCGCCCGAGGTCACGGCCATGAGGGAGGCGGGGGTCGACTTCATCGCCGGGTGCATCGACCTCAACGGCATGAAGACGCTGGCCCAGGAGCTGCAGCGCCAGGGCATGGACGACGTCACCCTCTACCACCCCAACACCTACGACCAGCAGTTCGTGGAGGAGAACGCCGAGCTGTTCGAGGGAGACTACGTCACCGTGCAGTTCCTGCCCTTCGAGGCCGAGGCCGAGGGCACGCCGCTGGAGGACTTCCAACGGTGGATGGAGGAGACCGGCGGCGAGGTCGCTGAGCAGAGCATGGTCGGCTGGATCAACGCCGACCTCGCCTTCCAGGGGCTGCTGGCCGCCGGGCCCGAGTTCGATCGCGAGTCGGTGGTGGCCGCCACCAACCAGATCACCGACTACGACGCCGGCGGCCTGATCAATCCCATCGACTGGACACGCCAGCACGCCGCGGTGGTCGACGGCGAGCCCAGCACCGACTACGCGCAGGAGTGCTTCCCGGTCGTCCAGATCGTCGACGGAGCGTTCGAGACCGTGGGCCCGCCGGACGAGCCCTGGCTGTGCTGGTCCAACGAGAACCAGGACTGGTCCGAGCCGACCCCCACCTCCTTCAGCTGAAGTGCGAGCGAAGCGAGCGCTGCAGGCCAACGGCGCGAGCGCCAGCTCGCCCGGAGGCGATGGGTGTGGGGCGCAGCCCCACCGGGGACGCTGAGGCCGTGCTAGTACCGGGATCATGATCCTCGCTGCTTCCGTCGCCGAGGACGTCTTCCGCGGCATCCTGCAGGGGACGCCCCCCGGCGCGGTGTACGCACTCATCGCGCTGGGGTTCGTTCTCACGTACAAGACGTCGGGGGTCTTCAACCTCGCTTTCGGGGCGCAGGCGTACGTGTCGGCGGCCATGTACTTCCAGGCCCGCGAGGAGTGGGGCTGGGCGACCGTGCCCGCCCTGGTCGTGTCGGTGTTCGTGCTGGCGCCCGCCATCGGGCTCGTGCTCGAGCGGCTCATCTTCCGGCCCCTCCGCACGGCGTCGGCGGTGGCGAAGCTGGTGGTGACGATCGGACTGTCCGTCGCCCTGCCGGCGCTGTTCGAGCTGATCACCGACTTTCAACCCGTCGCCGGTCAGACGCCCGAGGGCATCGTCCCCGACGGCGCCTCGGTGTTCTACGACCCGTTCGGCGTCTACGCCTTCAGCCGCAACGAGCTCGTGGCTCTGGGCGTGGCGGTGCTGGGGATGCTCGGCCTGGCGGCGCTGTTCCGGTTTACCGCCCTCGGGTTGGCCATGCGGGCCGTGGTCGAGAGCCCCAGAATGACCGAGCTGGCCGGCATCCGCTCCGACCGGGTGTCGGCGTTTGCGTGGGCGCTGTCCAGCGTGTTCGCCGGCATGGCGGGGGTGCTGATCGCCCCCCGGTTCAACACGCTGGTGGCCGCAGACTTCTTCAACCTGGTCGTCGTGGCCATCGCCGCCGCCGCCCTGGGCCGGCTCGTGAGCCTGCCTCGCGCCCTCGCCGGCGGGTTCGCCCTGGGCATCTTCATCGCGCTCCTCAACACCTTCCTGCCCCGCTGGTCGGCTGACCGGGCCTGGCTGCAGGCGATCCAGGAGAACCTCACCCCGGCGGTCCCGTTCGTCGTGCTCTTCGCCGTGCTCGTGCTGTGGCCGGCCATCCGCCGGACCCGGGAGGCGGCCGACCCGCTGTCGGGCGTCGACCCACCACCGCCGTCGCTCGCGGCGGCGACCCGCAGCCCCCGCCTGACGCTGTTCACGCGGCTGTTCGCCCTCGGCTTCTTCCTCATCGTCGGGTTGGTCGTGTTCTTCCGGGCCGACGACTCCTGGCTCTTCCTCGTCACCCAGGCGGTGATCCTCGCCACGATCTACCTGTCGATCACGGTGATCACCGGCTTCGCCGGCCAGATCTCGCTGTGCCAGGGCGCCTTCGCGGCGATCGGCGGCTTCACCGTTTTCCAGCTGGCCGACCGCTACGACATGTCCGTCCTCGTCGCCGCCTTCCTCGGAGCGGCCGCCGCGGCCGCTGCCGGCGCACTGCTCTCGCTGCCGGTGCTGCGCCTGGGCGGCATCTGGTTCGCCATCGCCACCCTGGCGTTCGCCTTCTTCTTCGACTCCGTGATGGTGAAGCTCTCCTGGGTCGGCGGCGGCGACACCTCGTTGCTCGAGGGCACCAGGGTGCCCCGGCCGACGATCGGGCCCTGGGACTTCGCCAACGACCTGTCGTTCCTGGCGCTCGCGGTGGTGGTGTTCGTGCTCGTTGCGCTGGCCGTCATTCGCATCCGCGAGGGCACCGTGGGCCGGACGCTGCGCGCCCTGCGCGGCAGCGAGGTGGCGGCCGCCTCCATCGGCATCTCACCCGCCCGGGCACGGATCGTCGCCTTCGCCGTGTCCGCGTTCATCGCCGGGCTGGGCGGCGCCATGCTGTCCATGCACCAGGAGAACGTGAACTACACGAGCAACTTCGCGCCGTTCGCGGCGGCGTTCTGGCTGGTGCTCGTGGTCGCGCTGGGCTCTCGTACCGTGGAGGGCGCCGCCCAGGCCGGCGCCGCCTTCGCCCTGTTCACCCCACTGGTCCTGGGAGGCGAGCTGTTGGCGTGGATCCTGCGGAGCGCCGACCGCGTTCCCGGGATCTTCCCCATCTCCGCCCAGTGGCGCTTCGTGTTGTTCGGGCTCATGGCCATCCAGTTCGCCCGACACCCGGAGGGCCTCGTCGAGCACGGCAAGCGCAAGTCGCTGGCCCGCATGGAGGCGCGCTTCGGCCGCCGTCCCCCGCCACCCGCCGAGCCGCCCACCGAGGAGCCCGAGCCCGCGACCCTGGAGTCGGTGTGATGGGATCCGCCGGCACCGTCCTCGAAGCCACCGGTGTCACCAAGCGCTTCGCCGGCATCGTCGCCCTCGACGACGTCAGCCTGCGGGTCGACACCGGCGAGCGGGTGGGGCTCATCGGGCCCAACGGCGCCGGGAAGACGACGTTCTTCAACTGCGTCCTGGGGCTGCTGCGGCCGGATCGCGGGCAGGTGCTGCTCGAGGGCCGGGACATCAGCGGCCTGCCGGTGCACGCCCGGGCCCGGCTGGGAATCGGCCGGACGTTCCAGCGCATCGAGCTGTTCAGCGAGTCGACCGTGCGCGAGCACCTGCTCATCGCCGAGCGCACCCGACGGGGCGACGGGCGGCTGTGGAAGGACCTGGTGGGGCGCGGCCGGCCCCGTCCCGACGAGATCGCCCGCTGCGACGAGGTGCTCGGGCTGCTCGGCCTCGCGGACCTGGCCGACGAGCCCATCGAGCGCCTCAGCCTCGGCAAGGGCCGGCTGGTGGAGGTGGGCCGCGCCCTCATGACCGATCCCAAGCTGCTGCTGCTCGACGAGCCGTCGTCGGGCCTCGACCGGGAAGAGACCGCCGTGCTGGCGCGTACGCTCCAGGAGGTGCAGGCCACCCACGGCTTCGCCATCCTCCTGGTCGAGCACGACGTCGAGCTGGTGTCGAGCTTCACGGAGCGGTCCTACGTGCTCGACTTCGGCTGCCTCATCGCTGCGGGCCCGACCGCCGAGGTGATGGCGAGCGACGAGGTCCGCACCGCCTACTTCGGCGACGTCGAGGTGGCCTCATGACCGAGGGCGCGACGGCCCCGGCGGCCCCGGCCGTTCTCGACCTGCGGGGCGTGACCGCGGCGTACGGGCCGTTCCGAGCGCTGTTCGGCGTGGACCTCACGATCGGCCCCGGCGAGGCGGTCGCCCTGCTGGGGGCCAACGGCGCCGGGAAGACGACGGTCGCCCGGGTGGCCACCGGCCTGGTGGCGCCGACGGACGGCTCCGTGCTGGTCGGCGGCGACGACTTCACGGGGGCCGGCACCTACCGGTTCGTCCGGGCCGGCGTCGCCCACGCCCCGGAGGGCCGTTCGGTCTTCGCCACGCTGTCGGTCGAGGAGAACCTCACGCTGTCGTTCCGGCGGGCCAAGGGGCGCAACGGCGTCCGCCTCGGGTTGCAGCATGCGTTCACGATGTTCCCCGTCCTGGGCCAGCGCCGGCGCCAGCTCGCCGGGACGCTGTCGGGCGGGGAGCAGCGCATGCTGTCCATGGCCCGGGTGCTGGTGGAGTCGCCGAGCGTGCTGGTGGCCGACGAACTGTCCCTGGGGCTGGCGCCGAAGGTGGTCGACGACGTCTACGAGAGCCTGGCCAGGCTGCGGGAGCAGGGGAGCGCGTTGCTCATCGTCGAGCAGCACGTGGGCCACGCGCTCGATCTCTGCGATCGCGTGGCCCTGCTGCACCACGGCACCATCACCTGGGAGGGCCCGAGCGCGGACGCCGCCGACCGGGTCATGGCCGAGCTGTTCGAGCCGGCTGCGGCGGCGGCGCCGGTGTCACCGACGGCGCCGGCGGCGTCCTAGACCGGATGGAGGAGCCCCTCGAGCGGCGGGCGGTGATCTCGGGCATCGGCCAGTCCGACGTCGGCCGGCGCCTCCATCGCAGCGGCCTCGACCTCACCATCGAGGCGACCGAGCTGGCCGTGGCCGACGCCGGACTGACGCTCGATGACATCGACGGCGTCTCCACCTATCCCGGCTCGGGCGGGCCGTTCGGCGGGGCGTCAGGTGCCGACCTGCACGACGCCCTGCGCCTGCGGCTGGCGTGGCGGGACGGCGGGCTCGAGACGGCCGGGCAGCTGGGGGCGGTGCACAAGGCGGTGCTGGCCGTGGCCGCCGGCCTGGCTCGCCACGTGGTCGTGTTCCGCACGGTCGTCGAGGGCAGCGGCAAGCCCCTGCGCCCCGGCAGTGCCGGGGGTGGCGGTGGCGGTGGGCTGCCGGCGTCGATGCGCTACCTCATCCCCTACGGTGCCGGCTCCGCCGCCAACTGGATCGCCTGCTACGCCATGCGCCACATGCACGAGTTCGGCACCACGCGGGAGCAGCTCGGCGCCATCGCCATCAACGCCCGCACGTTCGCGGCCATGAACCCGAAGGCCATCTACACCGAGCCGATGACCATGGACGACTACCTGAACGTGCGCATGGTGTCGGAGCCGTTCTGCCTCTACGACTGCGACGTGCCGTGCGACGGCTCCACGGCGGTCATCGTCTCGCACCGGGACTACGCCCCGGACGCCCCCCACGGCGCCGCCCACGTCAACGCCATGGGCACGGCCATACGGGGACGGCCGAGCTGGGACCAGTTCGACGACCTGACCACGATGGCGATGCGGGACTCGGCGGCTTCGCTATGGGCTCGCACCGAGCTGACGACCGACGACGTCGACACCGCCCAGCTGTACGACGGCTTCAGCTGGCTCACCATGGCCTGGCTCGAGGCGCTGGGGTTCTGCGGGCGGGGCGAGGGCGGCCCGTTCGTGGAGGGCGGCAAGCGGATCGGCCTCGGTGGCGCGCTGCCGCTCAACACCTGGGGCGGCCAGTTGTCCTCCGGACGGCTGCACGGCTTCGGCTTCCTGCACGAGGGAGTGCTGCAGCTGCGAGGCGACGCCGGCGCCCGCCAGGTGAAGGGCGCCGAGGTGGCCGTGGTCGCCGCCGGCGGCGGCCCAGAGTGCGGCTGCTTGCTGCTCACCAAGGGGGTGGAGTGAGCGAGCACGAAGTGCGAGCGAACCATGAGCACAGTGCGTTGATCGCCCCGAAGCGGCGATGGCTCATTGGCGGACCGAAGGGACGCCAATGAGCGCCCCGACCCGCTTCATCGCCGCCGATGACAGCGACGAGTTCTTCTGGCGCAGCGGCGCCGACGGGGTGCTGCGGTTCCTGGGGTGCGGGAGCTGCGGCCGGATCCATCATCCGCCGGTGCCGCGGTGCCCCCATTGCGGTAGCCGGGACGTCGCCCCCCAGGCGGTGTCCGGTCGGGCCACGGTGGCCACCTACACGGTGAACCACCAGCCGTTCATGCCCGGGTTCGATCCGCCGTACGTGATCGCCATGGTCGAGATCGAGGACGACCCGACGGTGCGGCTCACCACCAACATCGTCGGCTGCGCGATGGAGGACGTCCACATCGGCATGCCGGTCGAGGTCACCTTCGAGCCCAACGGCGAGTGGTTCGTCCCCCTCTTCCGGCCCCTTCCCAGCGCACAGGTCGGTGACGACTACGCCGCAGCGTGGCGCGAATGGTCGGCGACCGATGCGGATGCATGGGAGCCCACGGTGGGGGATGGCCTCGACGAGGCCGCGGCGGGCCAAGGACCCGACCGATAGGGAGACGGTCGTCCCGCTGGGCGGAGTCAGCGCGGCCCCCGAGGTCATAGGTGTCACCGCCATGAGGACGAGGTCATGGGTTTCAGCTCCGGAACCCATGACCTCGGCCTGCCGGGGGTGGAACCCATGACCTCGGGCAGTCGAGCGGATCGGCTCTGTCCTCGGCCAGCCGCCGGGAGATCTGATGGAGCGCCTCGACGACGCCCTGCGTCCGCATCTCCGCCTTCGACTCCGGGAGCGCCCCGGTCCCCGCTTCTGACACCGGCGTCACATCGGGGATACGCTCGGGGGGCATGACGCAGCTCGACTTCGGGGCCTTCGACGCGGACAACCACTACTACGAGGCGGAGGACGCCTTCATCCGCCACATCGATCCGCAGATGGCCAAGCGCTGCATGCAGTGGGCGACGATCAACGGCAAGCGGCGGCTGCTGGTGGGCGGGCGGGTCAACAAGTTCATCCCCAATCCCACGTTCGACCCCATCGCCCGGCCCGGCAGCCTCGAGGATTACTTCCGGGGCCGCAACACCGAGGGCCTCGACCTCGTCACCATGTTCGGCGACCTCGAGCCGCTGGCCGACCATCCCGGCTACTGGGACCGAGCCGCCCGGGTCGAGCTCATGGACAGCCAGGGCCTGGAGTCGGCGCTGCTGTTCCCCACCCTGGGCGTCGGCATGCAGGAGGCGCTCCGCCACGACCTGCCCGCCCTGCACGCCGCGTTCACTGCCTTCAACACCTGGCTCGACGAGGACTGGGGCTTCGACCGCGGCGACGGCCGTCTGTACGCGGCGCCGATGCTCACCCTCGCCGATCCCGCGCTCGCCGCCGCGGAGGTCGACCGCGTGCTGGCGATGGGCGCCCGCATCGTCGTCATCGTCCCCGGCCCGGTCCCCACCGAGCACGGCTACCAGTCGCCCGCGCTGCCCGACTACGACCCGGTGTGGGCCCGCCTGCAGGAGGCCGGCGTGCCGGTCGCCATCCACGCCGGGCTCAGCGCCACAGCGCAGTACACCAAGTTCTGGGAGCGGGGCGGCGGCCAGTTCGAGGCCTTTCGCCACTCGGCATTCCCGCTCGTGGCCTTCGAGGACCGCGGCATCACCGAGACCTTCAGCGCCCTGGCCTGCCACGGCGCGTTCACTCGCTTCCCCGAGCTGCGCTGGGCTTCCATCGAGAACGGCGCCATGTGGGTGCCCGACCTGCTGCGCCACCTGCGGACGGGCTACGGCAAGATGCCCTTCGCCTTCGCCGAGGACCCGGTCGAGCAGTTCCACCGCCGGGTCTGGGTGGCGCCGTTCTACGAGGACGACATGGACATGCTTGCCGACCTGCTCGGGACCGAGCGGCTGCTGTTCGGCTCGGACTTCCCCCATGCCGAGGGGCTGCCCGACCCGCTCGCCTTCGTGAAGGACGTGCCCGGGTTCTCGGACGACCGGCTCCGCAGGGTCATGCGCGACAACGTCCGCGAGCTGCTGGGCCTGTGAAGCTCCGCATCGACGCCGAGATGTGCACCGGGCACGGCCGCTGCTACGCGCTGGCGCCCGAGCTGTTCGAGCCCGACGACGAGGGGCACGGTGCGGTGCTGCACGGCGGCGACGTCCCGCCCGGCCAGGAGGAGGCGGCCCGTCGGGCCGTGAACAACTGCCCGGAGCGGGCCATCACGGTCGAGGAGTGACCCACCAGCGTTTCTGCCCGCGCTCACTCGCTATATGAGCGGTGAGCGCGGGCAGAAGCGTGGGTTACCGGCCCAGCAGGCCCCGCTCGATGATGTGGGCGGTCGCCGGCAGGGTGGACGGCCCCAGGGGACGGGCGCCGAAGCCGTCGAGCAGCGCGACCATCACCAGCGCCTCGGTGTCGACGTCGCCGAAGCCGCGGGGCTCCAGGAACCGGACCATCCGGCGCCGGCCCCAATCCAGCGCGGCGGCCGATTCCGGTTGCAGGCTGGGATCGTCGGCCGTGGCGTCGACCCACACCCGGATCATCGCCGCCTCGCGCGCCTGCGTCGTGTGGTAGCGGCGCAGCCACTGCCGCAGGATCGAGGAGCTCGCCGTCCCGGGGGCGTCGGGGATCTCGGCCATCGCCACCGACACGTTGCGGATGGCCCGCACCGCCAACAGGCGGATCAGGTGGTCCTTGTTCTCGAAGTAGCGGTAGAAGGCGCCGTGCGACACGCCGGCGGCGCGGGCGATGTCATCGACCCGCGTGCCGTGGTAGCCCCGGGCCACGAGCACGTCGTGGCCCGCCGCCAGCAGCATCGCCAGCGTGCGGGCGCCGGTGGGGCTCAGGTCGCCGGGCGGCTCCTCGTCCTGCAGCCCCTGGAGCATCACCGGTCCCATGCGGACCCGGGGGGCCCGCCGGCGAGCCGGGGGATGGACGTTCACGTCGGGGTCGAGGCCGACCAGCGTCCGGTGCACGATGTCGGTAAGCGCGTCGTCGACCCGGGCGCGTGTGTAGGGCGACGGGGTCAGCGCGGCGCCGAGGACGCTGACGACCCGGCGGGTCAGGGTCATGCACTCCAGCAGGATGGCGATGGCCTCGTCGAGGTGGCGGCTCGGCAGCGGTGGCGACGCCGACGACGCGAGCTTGGCCCGCACGCTGGCGACGTTGCGGTCGGCGATGCGGGCCGACCCACTGACCACCGCCTCGTCGCTCTCGGCCGCCGCCTGGTAGGCGCGGAACACCGGCTCGTAGCGCTCGTAGATCTCGCCGTGCCGCTCGACCCAGGCCCGCAGCGTCTGCCAGCCGGCGGCGTCGGGCGTGATGGGCCCCATTGCCTCGGCCGAGGCCACGAGCTGGCGGGCGACCTGCCCGGCCAGATGCCGGAACACGTCCTCCTTGCTGGAGAAGTACTGGTAGAACGCGGCCCGCGAGCACCCGGCCACCTCGGTGATCCGGATGACGCCACACTCGTGGTAGCCGTCGTCGCCGAACACCTCGAGCGCGGCGTCGAGGATCCGCTGATGCGCGCGCTGGCCCCGCGCCCCCACCCGGGGGTTGTCGGAGAACGGCGCCCGCCGAAGGACGGAGGAGGGATCCCCGTCAGGGAGCTGCTTGACGGCGCGCACTAGGGAGTGGTCAGGCGGGGACGCCGACCCCGATGAGCCTGGACAGGTTGCCGCCCATGATCTTCATGACGTCCTCGCGGGGCAGGCCCTCGAGCTCGTCGACGAAGGTGATCGGGTCGGCCATGCCCTCGGGGTGCGGAAAGTCCGACCCGAACAGCACGTGGTCGGCGCCGAGCAGCTCGACGAGGCCCTTCACGTCCTCCTCGTGGAACGGGTGGACGTAGACGTTGCGCTTGAACACGTCGATCGGGTGCTCGGAGAACCCCTGCGGCATCATCCGGTACGCCTCCTTCAGGTTCTGGAAGAGGGGCCGGACGAAGCCGCTGCCGTTCTCGACCACCGCGATCTTCAGGTCCGGGAACCGCGACAGCGCGCCGTGGCAGATCATGGCCGCCATGGTGTCCTCGATGGGCCGGTGCCCCATGGCCACCGCCCGGAACGGGCTGAGCTTGAAGGGCAGGAACTCGCGGGTGCCCTCCCAGTCGTTCACGTAGCGGGCGTAGCCGCTGTCGGACGAGTGCATGGCGACCAGCACGCCGAGGTCGACGACCCGCTGCCAGAAGGGGTCGAACTCGGGAAGCCCGGGCGAGCGGGACGTGCCGTCGAGGCTGGGCACGGGAGCCGGCCGGATCAGGACCACCCTGGCGCCGCGCTCCACGACCCACTCCAGCTCCTCGATGGCGCGCTCCACGATCGGCAGCGTGATGACCGGCGTGGGGAAGATGCGGCCCTCATAGCCGAAGGTCCACGTCTCGAGCATCCACTCGTTGAGCGCGTGGATGACGGCGTGCATGGCGCGGACGTCGTCGCGCAGGCGCTCCTCGACCAGGCTGGCGAGCGTCGGGAACATGAGCGCCCGATCGATGCCGAGCTCGTCCATCAGCTCGAGACGGGGCGCCGGCTCCCGGAAGGCGGGGATGGCCCGCATCGGCTCGCCGATGATCTCGCGGTAGCTCTTGCCCTCGGGATTGCCGCGCTTGAAGTACTCCTCCTGGGCACCCGGCCGGGCGATGACGTCGAAGGTGGGGTTGGGGATGTACTCGCTGATGGTCCCCTTGACGACGATCTTGGTGCGCCCCCTCACCTCGACGTAGTCGATGACGCCCCGGTACTGGTCGGGAACGTGCTTCGTGAGCGCTTCCCGGGTCTCGTACATGTGGTTGTCGGCGTCGAAGACGTCGTAGTCCAGCGATCGTGAAGGCACGCGGAAAGCGTAAGGTGTTTCTGACAGGTGCGTCAATCAAGGGAACCGAGGGGGAGCTGCCACATGGGGATCATGGACGGAGTGCGCGTGCTCGAGGTGGCGGCGTGGACCTACGTGCCGTCGGCCGGCGCCGTGCTCGCCGAATGGGGCGCCGACGTGATCAAGATCGAGCACCCCGACTCGGGGGACCCGCAGCGGGGGCTGGTGACCTCCGGGCTGGTGCCCAGCGGTCCCGGGGGCATCAACCACATGATCGAGCTGCCCAACCGGGGCAAGCGCAGCGTCGCCATCGACCTGCGCACCGACGAGGGCCGCGACCTGCTGCTGCGGCTGGCGGCCCACAGCGACGTGTTCCTCACCAACTTCCTGCCGCCGGCCCGCAAGGCCCTGCGCATCGAGGTGGACGACATCCGGGCCGCCAACCCGAACATCGTCTACGTGCGCGGCTCGGGGCAGGGCCAGCGGGGGCCGGAGGCCGACCGGGGCGGCTACGACGGCTGCTCGTTCTGGGCCCGCGCGGTGGCGGACATCGCCACGCCGGCGGCGCTCGAATGGCCCATCAACCAGCCCGGCCCCGCCTTCGGTGACCTCATCGGCGGCGCCATGATCGCCGGCGGGATCTCCGCCGCCCTCTACCACCGGGAGCGCACCGGCGAGGCGCTGGTCGTCGACAACTCGCTGCTGGCCACCGCGCTGTGGGCCACGTCGGCCAGCGTGCTGGCGGCCGGGTTGTTCGGCATCGGCAAGATGCCCAGCTTCGACCGCCACGAGGTCCCCAACCCGATCGTCAACACCTACCGCACCGGCGACGGCCGCTTCCTGTCGCTGATCATGCTCCAGTCCGACCGCTACTGGCCCGAGCTGGTCACCAAGATCGGGCACCCGGAGCTGGCCGACGACGAGCGCTTCAAGGACGCCGCCGCTCGGGCCGAGAACAGCCGTGCCTGCGTCGAGACGCTGGACGAGATCTTCGCCACCCGCAGCTTCGACGAGTGGCGGGCGTTGTTGATGGATGTCGAGGGCGTGTGGGCACCGGTCGAGACGCCCGGCGAGCTGCTGGAGGACCCGCAGGTGCTCGAGAACGGCTACGTCCGCGAGGTCGTCGCCCAGAGCGGGACGACCTTCCGCATGGTGCCCTCGCCCCTGCAGTTCGACGAGACGCCGCCCGATCTCAGCCGCGCCCCGGACCACGGCGAGCACACCGACGAGGTCCTCCAGGAGCTGCTCGGGCTCGACATGGACGAGCTGCTCGACCTCAAGCTGGAGGGCGCCATTCTCTAGTGCCTCGTCGCCCGACGAGGCACCAGGCATTGGGGGCCGCCGATGGGCGACAAGGCCGGCGCGATCTGCGATCATGACGCTCGGGCTTGCTGGGCGTGCGTTGCGTGCGGACGCAACGTGAGCCGCCCGAGAACCATCTGGGGGTAAGCGCAGGGTGCGTCGCATACCGATCCGCATGAAGCTGGCGGCCGCGCTGGCGATGCCCCTGTTCGCCCTGGCGGTGGTCACCGCTCTCGAGGTCGCCCAATCCACTCGTGAGGCCGACGAGGTGCGCAGCGAGAGCGACCTCGCCAGGGCGGCCACCGGGCACCGGGGGCTCATCACCGCGCTGGAGAACGAGCGCAACTGGGCGGCCGTCGAGCTCTCCGGGGTGGCGGACACTGTGGAGGCCGAGGTCGAGGGCTACGACGCCACGCGGGCGCAGACCGATGCCGCCGTCACCGCCTTCCGGGCACGTCTGGCCGGCGAGGAGCGGGCCGTGCGGGAGGCGTTCCAGCCGGCGCTGGATGCCCTGTCCGAGCTGCGGGCTGTCCGGGCCGACATCGACGGGTACACCGGCGCGAAGACTCCCGGCAACGCCATCTCCAGCGAGATCTACGACCGGTACGCGGCGATGCTCCAGCCGTTGCTCGACGCCAACAGCCTGGTCGTGTCCGCCATAGACAACCCCGAGCTGCGCGAGGGCGCCTCGCTCGTCGACCTCGCCACGCGCCAGGCCCAGGTCCACGCCGACCTGGCGCGCCTGGTGGTGGTAGCCGTGACGTTGGGGGGTGGCGTCGATACCCCCCAGGAGATCACGGACATCTCGCAGGCCCGGGCCTCTTTCGACCGCAACAACGGCGACATCCTCGACGCCTCCGAGCCCTATGACCGCTTGATCGACGAGCTCTTCCCGCAGGCGGTGGTGGACCTGATGGCCGAGGAGGTGGATGCCGCCATCACCACCGGCACCGCCGACGTGGCGAGGATCCTGGAAGCGAACGACACCTACGCCGACGGGTATCCGGGCATGCGCGACGAGCTTGCCGAGATGGTCCTCGACCGGGCAGACAACCTCCGCCACGACGCCGAGGTGCACCAGCGGTGGTTCATCCTCCTGGCCGCGGCCACCCTGGTGGCGGCGTTGGTGATCACGTGGTTGGTGTCGCGGTCGATCACGCGGCCGTTGCGGAGCCTGACGCGCCAGGCCACGGCGATGGCGGATCACCGGTTGCCCGAGGCGGTGCTGGACATCCTGGACACGCCGTTGGGCGAGGACGTGGAGGTCCCCCGGGTGGAGCCGGTGGCGGTGGCCACCCGCGACGAGGTCGCCGACGTGGGCGAGGCGCTCAACACGGTGCAGGACACGGCGCTGGACCTGGCGGTGGAACAGGCGGTGTTGCGGCGCAACATCGCCGACAGCTTCGTGAACCTGGGGCGCCGCAACCAGAACCTGTTGGGCCGCCAGTTGGACTTCATCACCGAGCTGGAGACCAACGAGATCAGCCCCGACACGTTGGGGAACCTGTTCCGCCTGGATCATCTGGCCACGCGGATGCGCCGCAACGCCGAGTCGTTGCTGGTGTTGGCGGGGATCGAGCCGGCCCGCAAGTGGGCGGCGCCGGTGCGGCTGACCGATGTGATCCGGGCGGCGTTGGGTGAGGTCGAGGACTATCAGCGGGTGACGGTGCGGGGGGTGGAGCCGGCCACGGTGGTGGGTGCGGCGGCCGCGGACCTGGCGCACCTGTTGGCCGAGCTGATCGAGAACGCCCTGGTGTTCTCACCCCCCGACCAGAACGTCGAGGTCCGGGGACGATTCCGTCCCGGTGTCGGGCGGGGCCGTGACGGCGAGCCCGAGCGCCACGGCGTGTACACGCTGGCCATCATCGACTCCGGGTTGGGCATGACCGCCGCCGACATCGAGGCCGCCAACCGACGCCTGGCCGGCGCCGAGTCGTTCACGATCGCCCCCTCCAAGTACCTGGGCCACTACGTGGCCGGGAACCTGGCGTCCCGCCACGGCATCGGTGTCCGCCTCGACAACTCGCCCGGCAACGGCATCACCGCCACCGTCAACATCCCCCCCGCCCTGCTCACCACCGAGGCGGTCACCAGTGCGCCGGTCACGCCGCCCCACGGCATGCGGCCGGGCGGTGTGCCACTGCCGGGCCGCGGTCCCGCGCTCGCGCCACCTCCACCTCCGCCGCCGGCGCCCACCCCCGAGCCCGCCCGCGCGCCGCCGGCGTGGCTCGCCGAGGCACCGCCACACCAGCCCGCGCGCACGGCAAGTGGGCTGCCCAAGCGCGCCCCCTGGCCCGGGGACAGCAGCGGCGCGCCCGCCGCGCCGGCCGCGTCACACGCCGGTCCCAGCGAGGATCTGCTGGCGTCGCTCGCCCGGCTCGCCGGCACCTCCCGAGGCAATACGTTTCAGGCAAGGGAGCCCGAGGCAATGGGTTTCGGATCTGAAACCCATGACCTCGGGCGGGGTTCGGTGAAACCCATCGCCTCGGGATCACCGCCGCCGGCGTCGCCGCAATCAGCCGCGCCGCCGGGGCCGCCGCAATCGGTCGCGCCGCCGGCGCCTCCGCCACCCTCGGCCCCTCGGTCGGTGCCGCCGCTGACCCGCCGGGTCCGGGGGGCGCAGCTACCGCTGACAGAGCCTCGAACCGTCCGCCGGGCGCCGGTCGGTGGACCGTCGGGGGCACCGCCGCCCGCGTTCGCGCCCCGCCGGGCGGCGCCGCCCGCCGGGGACACCCGGCGCTCGCCCGACGACGTGTACAGCTTCCTCACCAGCTTCACCGCCGGCGTGCAGCGGGGGCTGGACGAGACAAACTCCCACCAGCGCGGCGGCGGCTCTCACTAGCGTCGGGGCGCATGCCCAGCGACGAGGTGCTTACCTGGCCCGCGGGGCGGCTGGCCGACGCGGTCCGCCGGCGCGAGGTGTCCAGCCGCGAGCTGCTGTCCCATGCGCTCGATCGGATCGAACGCATCAACCCCAAGCTCAACGCCGTCATCACCCTCGACGCCGAGCGGGCGGTGGCCGCCGCGGCGGCGGCCGACGAGGCGACGGCCCGCGGCGAGCCCATGGGGCCGCTGCACGGCCTGCCCATCACGGTCAAGGATGCCCTCGAGACTGCCGGTCTGCGCTCGACAGGGGGAGCCACCGAGCTGGCCGACCACGTGCCCGAGGCCGACGCCCCCGCCGTGGCCCGGCTGCGCGCCGCCGGCGCCATCGTCTTCGGCAAGACAAACGTGCCCCGGTGGTCGGGCGACCTCCAGACCTTCAACGAGATCTTCGGCACCACCAACAACCCCTGGGACCCGGCCCGGGTGCCGGGCGGGTCGTCGGGTGGAGCGGCGGCTGCCGTGGCCGCCGGGCTCACCAGCTTCGAGCTGGGCACCGACATCGGCGGCTCGGTGCGCATCCCGGCGCATTGCTGTGGCGTGTTCGGGCTCAAGACCACCTACGGCGTCGTGCCCCAGCGGGGCTACCTCGACCGGGTGGGCGGGGGCGTGTCCGACGCCGACATCAACGTCCTCGGCCCACTGGCCCGCAGCGCCGACGACCTCGACCTGCTGTTGGGTGTGGTGGCCGGTCCCCTGGACGAGGACCGCGTCGGCTGGCGGCTCGAGTTGCCCGCCCCGCAGGCCTCGCGCCTCGCCGACTACCGGGTGGGCGTGTGGTTCGACGAGCCCAGCGTCCCGCTCGGCGCCGAGGTGCGGGCGCTCGCCCGCCGGGCCGCCGACGTGCTGTCCGACGCCGGTGCCCGGATCGAGGAGGCGCACCCCGGCGTGGGGTTCGACGAGCAGGTGGCGTTGTTCATGGAGGCGGTGGGCGCCGCAGTCAGCCCCGGCATGCCACCCGACGTCGGCGAGGTGGTGGCCGGCAGCCACCTGCGTTGGCTGGAGGCGCTCGACCGGCGGGCCGCCTTGCGCCGGGCCTGGGCCGAATGGTTCGGGATCTACGACCTGCTGCTGTGCCCCGTGCTCCCGATCGAAGCCTTCCCGCACAACCAGGAGGGCGACTTCGTCGAGCGCACGATCGACATCGACGGCGTCGAGCATCCGTACCCGTCGCTGATCAGCTGGACCGGGCTCATCGGGATCATGGGCCTGCCCTCGGCGGTGCCGCCGCTGGGGACCACGGCCACGACCGGCATGCCCGTCGGCCTGCAGGTGGTCGCCCCGTGGTACCGCGACCGGGAGGCCGTCCGGTCCGCAGGGCTGCTGGCCGGGGCCTGCGGAGCCGGCTACCGCATCCCACCGCTGTAGTGCCGCCCGAAGTCCCCGAGGCCGAGGCCCTCGAACGCAAGGTGCGCCGCGACGCCTGGGTGCTGGCCGCCGCCGTGGGCGTGTTCGGGGTGTCGTTCGGCGTGCTGGCCACGACCGCCGGGCTGTCCGTGGCGCAGGCGTGCGTCATGTCGCTGGCCGTGTTCACCGGGGCGAGCCAATTCGCCGCCGTGGGCGTGCTGGCCACGGGCGGTTCCCTGGCGTCGGCGCTCGGCTCGGCGTTGCTGCTGGCGGCCCGCAACGCCGCCTACGGCGTGGCGCTGGCGCCCACCTTCGGCGCGGGCCACCGCCTGGGCAAGCGGTTGCTCGCCGCCCAGCTGGTGATCGACGAGTCGACCGCCATGGCCACCGCCCAGCCCGGCCCACGGACCCGCCAGCAGGCGTTCTGGGCCACCGGCGTCGCCGTGTTCGTGTGCTGGAACATCGGCACGGCGCTCGGGGCGATCGCCGGGGACGCCATCGGCGATCCCGAGGCTTTCGGCCTCGACGCGGCTTTCCCGGCCGGGTTCGTGGCGCTGGCCGTGCCCCACCTGCGCACCGCCGCCGGGCGGGTGGCGGCGGTCGGCGGCGCCGCGATCGCGCTGGTGCTCGTCCCCCTGGCCCCCGCCGGGGTCCCGATCGTCGCGGCGGCCGGGGCCGTACTGCCGGGACTGCTGTTCCTGCCGCGAGAGGGCCGCCAGCCGAGCCGACCGCCCGGCGAGGCGGCGGCGTGAGCGAGCACGAAGTGCGAGCGAACCATGAGCACAGTGCGTTACTGGCCGCGCGGCGGCGATCGCTCATTGGCGTGCCGAAGGCACGCCAATGAGCTGGCCGGCGTTGCTGAGCCTGGGCGCTGCCGCCTACGCCCTGAAGGCGCTGGGCCTGCTCGTGCTCGGCCCCAGGGCAGCCGGAGCGGGAGGGCCGCTGTTGCGCCTGGCCGGGTTGCTGCCCGCTGCGCTGCTGCCGGCGCTGGTGGCGGTCAACACGTGCGCCGGCGACCGGCGCCTGGTGCTCGACGCCCGAGCCGCGGGGGTAGCGGTGGCTGTTCTCGCGACTTGGTGGCGGGCGCCGTTCGTCGTCGTGGTCGTGAGCGCCGCCGCCACCACCGCCCTGGTCCGCCTGGTTGCCTGAACCGCGGTCAGGGCAGGCACCGCCGACCGTCAGGGCCAGGACGACTCGGTGGGCGGGGTCACCACCAGCTCCCGCACCTCGCAGCCGGGCGGGCGGGTCAACGCGAACGCCACCGCCTCGGCCACGTCGCCGGGATCGGCGAGCCGCAGGTCAGCGGGTGGCTTGTAGCGCTCCTCCCGCTCGTCGAAGAACGCCGTGTGCATGCCCCCGGGGGTCAGCATGGTGACGCCGACCTGGTCGCGCAGCTCGGCAGTCAGCGCCCGGCTGAAGCCCACGACGCCGAACTTGCTGGCGCAGTAGGCGGTGGCGTCGGACACCGCCCGGTGGCCGAGCGTCGACGCGACCGTGACGATGCGCCCCCGGGCCGGGACGAGGTAGGGCAGGGCGGCCCGGACGACGGCGGCGGTCCCCACCAGGTTGACTGCGATCACCCGCTCCCAGTCCTCGGCGGCCACCTCGTCCAGCCGGCCGGGCACGTCCACCCCCGCGCAGGTCACCACCGCCCACAGGCCGCCGGCGTTCTTGGCGGCCCGCGCCAGGGCGTCCTCCGCCGCTCGACCCTCGGCCAGGTCGACGATCTCGGTCGCCAGCCCGTCGGGCGACGGACGCCGGTCCAGCACGGTGACAGTGCCGCCGAGCCCGTCGAGGCGGGTGGCGACGGCCCGTCCGAGCCCGGAGGCGCCGCCCGTCACGACGACGGGTGCGCCGCTGGCCAAGGGGGTCGCAGTGTCCATACGGCCGACGTGTACCCCGCTCCGCTGTGTCCCAGAATCGGTGCACCGTGAAGCGCTTCTCGTGTAAGAGGCGGGAAGAAGGGAAGCGCTCCTCTGCCGAGCCGAGACAGGGAGTTCGAGAGGAGGCGTTGTGAACGCGCGCCCGGACGAAGGGATCGACCCCCGCTTCCACACCCTGCAAGCCACCGGCGACCGGGCCCTGCGCAACGAGCTGGTCGAAGACCATCGGTGGCTGGCCACTTACTGCGCACGCCGGTTCACGAATCGGGGCGAACCCCGTGACGATCTTCAGCAGGTGGCGCTCCTCGGCCTGGTCAAGGCCGTCGACCGCTTCGATCCCGAGCGGGGTGCCGCCTTCAGCACCTTCGCGGTGCCCACCATCGTGGGCGAGCTACGGCGCCACTTCCGTGACAAGACATGGTCCGTGCACGTATCGCGGCGGGCCAAGGAGCTGTACCAGGCGGTGGCCGGCGTGGCCGACGAGCTGACCTCGCTGCTGGGCCGCTCCCCGACGGTTGCCGAGATCGCCCAGCACGCCGGCATCAGCATCGACGAGGCGCTCGAGGCGCTCGAGGTGCGCGACTGCTACCGCGGCGTGCCGCTGGAGCCGGCGGGGGAGGACGACAGTTCCGAGTCTGGCCTGCTCGGCATGGTCGACGGCGGCTTCGACGCCGCCGACGCTCGCTGCACGGTGTCGTCGTTGCTGCGCACCCTGCCGACCGCACGCGACCGGCTCGTCGTCGAGCTGCGGTTCCTGGAGGGCCTCACCCAGTCCGAGATCGCCGCCCGCATCGGCGTGAGCCAGGTGCAGGTCTCGCGCCTGCTCCGCGCCAACCTGGCGCGCATGCGGCGGGCCCCCCGATCGGCGGTGGCTGCGGGCGCCGACTGAAGCGGGCCCAAGTGCGGCTCATCGGCGTGGCATCTCCGCCCACACCCGGGTGCGACCGGTCGGGTCGGGTGCCTTGCCCCAGTCCGACGCGAGCGCGTCGACGATGTGCAGCCCTCGCCCCGTCGGCGCTGTGGACGGGAGCGTCCCTGCCTGGATGGCGGCCTCACGTTGGCCCTCGTCCACCACGGCGATCCGCAGCGACGTCGGGCTCAGCGTGACGTAGACGTCGACCGAGCCCGAACCGTGCAGCACGGCGTTGGTGAACAGCTCGCTGGTGACGAGCACGGCGTCGCCCAAGTGGGCCGTCTCCTGCCAGCGCAGCAGCGTCTCGCGCACGAAGGCCCGCGCCGCCGGTACCTGGTCGCTGGTGCGGTGGAACCGGGCGTAGGCCTGCATTGCTGTCTCCCTATCCGCCGGCGGGGCGAACTAACAGGGTTCGTGGCGCTCGGTCGCACACCGACCGCAGGAGCAGGTCCCAGTCGCGGGTGAACCGCTCGATCGAGAACCGCTCCCGGGCAACGCGTCGACCGGCGGCCCCCACCTCACGGGCCAGGGCGGGGTCGGCCAGCAGCCGGCGCATCGCCGTCACCAGGCGCGTGGGGTCGGTGGCCACGAAGCCGGTGACGCCGTCGTCGATGATCGTCGGGAGCTCGGTGGTGGCCAGGCCGACCACGGGCAGGCCCACCGCCATGGCCTCGCACAGCGAGAGCCCCAGGCTCGTGTAGCGCACCGGATGGAGGTAGAAGCGGTAGGCGGCCATGAACCGGGGAAGCTCGGGCGGCGGTACCTCGCCCAGCCCGCCCAGCGCCTGGGATCCCATGCCGACCAGGTCGAGGGGCACCTGGGCCCGCACCGCCTCGAACACGTCGGCCCCCAGCCGGCGACCGCGCCCGGCGAGGCCGTTGATGGCGACCAGGCCGCGGGGGAGGTGGCCGTCGTAGACCGCGTCGGGTGGAACGGCAACGCCGTGCTCGATCACGGCCGTCGGGGTGGCGCCGTTGTCCCACATCAGCCGATTGAAGTGCGTGACGTGGACGAGCAGGGCGTCGGGGTCGTCGACGGGATGGCTGGTGTCGGTGGGCGACGCGCGTGGCGGGTCGTGCTCGAGGAACACCTGGGGGAGCGCCCGCTGGCCCGCCGAGAGCAGCTCATGGCGGTCGACCAGCCAGTGCTGCTGCGACTGGTAGAGCACGATGTCGACGTCGAGGTCCCGAACGCGTTCGGCCGGTACCTCGTGCACGGTGGCCGGCCACCGGAAGCTGCCACCCCGGCCGCCGTAGCCGTGGGGTCGCCCGGGCCGGACGGGCAGGTACAGCTCGTGGGGAAGATGCGACAGGTACCACAGGTAATTGCCGTGCACGTGCCAGGTGAGGATGCGCAGCGGCCTCATCCGAGCGCCTCCTGCCGCCGCTCGAGCGGGCCGTGGTCGCGTCCCACGTGGTCGTCCACCGCGGCCATCACGGCGGCGACCGACGGCCACGGGTCGGCGCCCGTCCCCTGCACACGGCGGTGCAGGGCGGCGTCGAGCGGGGCCCAGCGATAGGGATCGCCGGCGACCGGGAACACCACCACGCTGGCGGTCCGGACGGCGGCCGCCACGTGGGAGGCACCGGTGTCGTTGGTGACGACCAGCCTGGCGCAGGCGAACAGCGCCCCGAGCTCGCCGATGCCGGTGCGGCCCGCGAGATCGGTGGCGTGAGCGTGCATGCCGCCCGCCACCGCGGCCGTCACCGGGCGTTCGGCGGCCGAGCCGGTGAGCACCACCCGGTGGCCGCGCCGGGCCAGTGCGTCGCCCACGGCCGCGAACCGCTCGGCCGGCCAGCGGTTGTCGGGCCGGGAGGCGCCCGGATGGAGGCATACCAGCGGCCGCCCCGCCCCCGCGACCAGGGCGGCTGCTTCGGCCCGCTCGGCCGGCGTCAGCGGCAGGTCGTAGTGGTCGCCTGCGGCCGGGCAGCCGGCGGCGGCGGTGACCGCCAACAGTCGGTGCACCTCGGGCCCGGCATCGGGGTACACGATCGAAGCACCCGGCGGAACCCAATCGCCCACGCGGCGGGCCGTGAACTGACGGCGCGCCCCCAGGAGCGTGAGCAACGGGTTGGTGGTCACGCCCGACCCGTGGAGCTGGAGCGCCATGTCGAACCGGCGCCGCTGCATCCGGTGCAGGAAGCTCAGCGCGACGCCGGGGTCGGCCGGCACCTCCGGCAGCCCCGCCACGCCCTCCACCGGCACCAGGTCGTCGACCAGGTGCGGATGGCGCTCCACGAACCAGCGGGACGACGGCAACCCGAGCAGCGTCACCCCGGCCCGCGGGTGCTGCGCCCGGATGGCCCGCAGCGCGGGGACCAGGCAGAGCAGGTCGCCGACCCCCGGAAGCGCCCGCAGAACGGCGATCGACGCCACGACGTTCCCAGCCACGAGCGTGTCCTTCCCCCAGGGGCTCGCCGGGATACGGGCGGGCCGGCGCCCCCGGCAGGGCGCTAGAGCGACGGGGCGCGCCAGCGCCAGGCGCCCCGCACCCGGTGGTAGCAGGCGGCCGGCGGTACGGCGACGCTGGTGGCGATCATGGCCGCCACCTCGCGGGGCGTGCGGGGGCCCGGGGCGATGCGGCCCCAGGCGAACCGGGCGGTGCGGGCCGCCCACCAGGCCGCCGCCACCGCGGCGGCCCGGCGGCGCCCGGTCACCATGCCCACCAGCGACCCGAGTGCGGCGCCCAAGGTGACACGATGCGACGCGAAGGTGCCCGGTGCCACGTTCAGCCGGCGGCGCCAGTCGCGCCCGTGCAGGCGCTCGAGCAGCACGTCGTCGCCGTTGCCCCGCTGCGAGCGGACGCTGATCCACCACGGCGCCGGGCGGACGGGATGGCGGGCGTGGCGCCCACCCCGCACGAGGCGCCAGCCCACGTCGAGCAGGCGGAGAGTCAGGTCGGTGTCCTCGCGGTAGGCCCGCCGGAACCGCTCGTCGAAGCCGCCCACGGCGACGAGCGCCTCCCGTCGGACGGCGAGGTCGGCGGTGATCCACGGTGCGTGCGCCAGCGCGCCGACGTTGCGCTCCCAGTCGCTCGGCGGGCGCCGGGCCGGGACGGGTACCTCGATGCGCCCCTGGACCGCACCGACGTCGTCGCCGGCGCCGCGCAGGTCGTCCTCGAGCTGACGGACCCAGCCGATCGGCAGGTCGACGTCGTCGTCGACGAAGGCGACCCAGGGCTTGGTGGCGGCCCGCCAGCCGGCGTTG
>OCZV010000077.1_pt1 | contig 36379 bp, 38 predicted proteins | sample 1539051 | NCBI WGS metagenome assembly OCZV01 (sample SAMEA3113581, study PRJEB22503) | soil metagenome
TGCCGAAGCGGTGGAAGATCACCCGGGGAGGCAGCTGGACCTGGCAGTACGTGGAGACCGGCAAGGGGGCGCCCAAGATCCTGGCGCAGTCGAGCGAGTCCTGGGAGACGAAGGACAAGGTTCGCGCCGAGATCGACGAGATGAAGCGGAACGACGACCTCGAGGAGGACGAGGACTAGCGCTCGCCGAGCGCCGTCCGAACCTTCGCCAGCAGCTCGCCGATCGGGAACGGGCGCCGGAGCTCCCCCTCGACCGGGTAGAGGCCGAGCTTCCCGGTCTCGCCCTGCCCGGCCATGAAGATGATGACCCTGGTTTCGGCGAGGTCGTCATCCTCGCGGATCTCCTTCAGTACCGCCCACCCGTCGGTGCCGGGGAGCTCGGCGTCGAGGAGCACCAGGTCGTACCCGTCCTGGCGCAACATGGCCAGCCCGTCCTCCGCTGTTGAGGCCTCGGCCACGTCGTAGCCCTCAAGCTGAAGGCGCAGCACCGGCTGCCGCATGTGCTCGGGCCGATGGTCGATCAGCAGGATCCGGCCCCGGCTCACCCGCCCGGCGCCTTCTCGAGCCGGTCCACGATCACCCCACGCTCCCGGAGCCACGAGACCGCGTCATCCACGGACTCGTCGGTCCCGTCCATCTCCAGGATCACCCAGCCAGAGCCCTCCTCGAGGCTGGCCCGTCGGATCGTCGTCACCACGCCGAAGTCGGATCCGAGCGTGTGGATGATCGGCTCCCCCACGAGATCGCCGGGTAGCGTCAGATGGAACCGCCCCTTCGCCACGACCGGATTGTACGGCGGGCCAGCCGACCGATTGTGAGTGCGTGGACGAAGGCCGGCGGCTCGGCCGGAGGGGACACCTCTTGTCCCCGAAGGCCGAGACGCCGGCCCCCGCGCGTGCCGAGCTAGAAGTCCATGTCCCCGCCGCCGGGCATCGGTGGCGTGGCCTGCTGCTTCTCCGGCTTCTCCGCCACCACGGCCTCCGTGGTGAGGAACAGCGCCGCGATCGAGGCCGCGTTCTGGAGCGCGGACCGCGTCACCTTGGTGGCGTCGACGATGCCGGCCTTGAACATGTCGACGTAGTCGGCGCTCTCCGCGTTCAGGCCCCACCCCGCGTCCAGGGTCCGAACCTTCTCCACGACCACGCCGCCCTCCATGCCGGCGTTCTCGGCGATCTGCTTGATCGGCTCCTCCAGGGCCCGCCGGACCAGCCGCGCCCCGGTGGCCTCGTCGCCCTCCAGGTCGAGCTTGTCGAGCCCGGGCTGTGCCGACAGGAGCGCCACACCGCCGCCGGGGACGATGCCTTCCTCGACGGCCGCCTTGGTGGTTTGCACGGCGTCCTCGATGCGGTGCTTCTTCTCCTTCAGCTCCACCTCGGTGGCCGCTCCGACCTTGATCACCGCCACGCCCCCGGCCAGCTTGGCCAGCCGCTCCTGGAGCTTCTCGCGGTCGTAGTCCGAGTCGGTCTTCTCGATCTCGTTCTTGATCTGGTTGATGCGGCCCTTGATCTCCTCGTCCTTCCCGGCACCCTCGACGATCGTGGTCTCGTCCTTCGTGATCACGACCTTCCGGGCCTTGCCGAGCATGTCGAGCTGGGCGTTCTCGAGCTTCAGCCCGATCTCCTCGGAGATGACCTGCCCACCGGTGAGGATGGCGATGTCCTGGAGCATGGCCTTGCGCCGGTCCCCGAAGCCGGGCGCCTTCACCGCGGCCGACTTGAAGGTGCCCCGGACCTTGTTGACGATCAGCGTGGCCAGGGCCTCGCCCTCGACGTCCTCGGCGATCACCACCAGGGACTTGCCGGACTGCATGATCTTCTCGAGGACCGGGAGGACATCCTTGACGGCGGAGATCTTCTGGTTCGCCAGGAGGATGTAGGGCTCCTCGAGGACCGCCTCCATCCGCTCGGGGTCGGTGATGAAGTACGGGGAGATGTAGCCCTTGTCGAACCGCATCCCCTCGACGAGCTCCAGCTCCATGCCGAAGGTCTGGGATTCCTCGACGGTGATCACACCGTCCTTGCCGACCTTGTCCATGGCCTCCGCGATCTGCTGGCCGATCTCCGAGTCGCCGGCGGAGATCGCCGCCACGTGGGCGATCTCGCCCTTCTCCTCGATCTCCTTGGCCTGGTTCTTGATCTGCTCGACCGCGGACTCGACGGCCTGCTCGATGCCGCGCTTCAGCGACATCGGGTTGGCGCCGGCGGCCACGTTGCGGAGGCCCTCCCTGACCATGGCGTGGGCCAGGACGGTCGCCGTGGTGGTGCCGTCCCCGGCCACATCGTCGGTCTTCTTGGCGACCTCCTTGACGAGCTCGGCCCCGATCTTCTCCTCGGGATCCTCGAGCTCGATCTCCTTGGCGATGGACACCCCGTCGTTGGTGATCGTGGGGGCGCCCCACTTCTTCTCGAGGACGACGTTCCGGCCCTTTGGACCGAGGGTGATGCGGACCGCGTTCGCCAGCTGGTCCATCCCGCGCTCCAGGGCGCGGCGGGCGTCCTCGTCGAACGTGATGATCTTGGCTGCCATCGGCTCCTCCTCAGGATGCGCTCGGCCTCGGTTCCACTTCCCTTAGCACTCCCGGGGAGAGAGTGCTAACGCAAGAGTATAACGCCAGGCTGGGGTCGGTTGGCAAGGGCCGGGCCAGCTCAGGGCCGGGCCCGGCCCAGGCCGCGCAGGTAGCCGCCCATCTTCGCCAGGTCGGTCACCAGCATCAAAGCCGGAACGGCTCCGAGGGCGGCCAGTCGCCGACCCGCCGATGGCATCCTGCGCCAGGCCCGGCGGACCGGCCCAGCGGCGTACAGGGAGCCGGCCGCCGCGGCTGCCGCCACCAGCCCCCGACGGCGGGAGGTCAGAGCCACGGCCAGGACGCCGTACACCGCGAAGCGGAGCGCGTGGCGGCCGGCGTGCATGCCGCCCCGGGCGTCATGCTCGGCGTACCCGGCGAACTGGCGCCAGTACGAGGCCAGGTCGGGACGGGGCCGCCGCCCCACCACGGCGTCCCGGGCCAGGTCCATCCGTAGGCCGAGCTCTCGCCAGCGGTGGTTCAGGTACATGTCTTCGCCGAGGGGCATCCACTCCGGGTACCCGCCGGCGCGCTCGAACGCCTCATGCCGGAACGCCACCGACCGCGCCGAGGGCATGAAGGTGTCCTCCCGGACCTCCTCGGGGTCCTTGATCGAGACCGCCGCGGCGCACTCCTCGAAGAACGTCCCCGCCAGGGGCCGATACACGCCCATCGACACGTCGGCCCCTCGCTCCAGCGGCTCCACCAGGCGCTCCAGCCACTCGGGCTCGAGCACACAGTCGGCGTCCGACACCGCGATGGCGTCGTGGGCCGCGGCCCGGACGGCGACGTTCCGCCCCCGGGCGATGTTCGCACCGGGCTCCTCGAGCAGCGTGATGCCCGGAGCCGCCCGCAGGATCTCCAGCGTGCCGTCGGTCGATCCGCCGTCGACCACGATGACCTCGTCGGGCGGGTGCGTCTGCGCGGCCACCGAGGCAAGGAAGGCGCCCACGTGCGGCGCCGCGTCCTTGACCGTGGCCACCAGCGACACCTTCATCGCGGCGCCCAGTCCCGGTCCTCGTAGAAGGCCGCGGCCACCTCCGCCGTGCCCTCGCGGACCCGCTCTCGCTCCTCGGACGTGAGCCGGTCCCGCCAGCTCCATCTGGCCGCTCTGCTGTCCCGCCGGACGGTGCGGTGCAGGTACGCCGGAACCTCCGCCCGACCGGTGCTCGAGCGGACCACGATCCGCTCGGCGATCCGGTCCCATTCCAGATCGAGGCGCTGGTACAGCTCGTGGAACCCCTTCACGGGCTCCTCGGCCAGGTCCTCGTGCCGCACGAACACCCATCCAGGGCGCCGGTCCCGGTACCCCCGGATCACGTGGTGGATCACGTTCCACAGCAGGATGGCCTCGTCGACCAGGTCTTGCCGGGTGGGATCGAACGAACGGATCGCATCGGCGTACGGCCCGGCGAGGTCGCGGAGGAACGCCGGCTGATCCGCCCAGTTCCGGAAGTCGAAGCGGGGCCAGTCCAGCCGGAGGAGGCTCCCGGCGAAGGCCGCCGGGTGGCGGATCATCACCACGACCTCGAAGCCGAACCGCTCGGCCAGCCACTCGGCCGACATCAGCGCGATGGGGTCCTTCACCAGGGGCCGGGCACGGCGGAGCCGGTTCCAGAGCGCCCCCGGGGCCTCGTCGATCAGCTGGAAGGCCTGGCGGGCCGAGCGGATCCGAAGGACGCTCTGCGGAGGGTACCGGAACGCCAGCAGGTCCTCGACCAGCCCCGCGTACCGGTCTTCGTTCTCCAGCGTCACGTGCAGATACCAGTGGGGGATGGGCCGGCGGCTCCACCCGGGCCACCGTCGGGGGCTGAACGGCTCGTGCACATAGCCGACCCCCGGGGCCACGGCCAGCATCCGTCCCGTCCAGGTGGTCCCGGAGCGGTGTGATCCCGTCACGAGGATGGGGGCGGCCACGGGCGCCATCTTAGCGGCGCCCCTGGCCCGAACGACCGAACGCATGTTCGGCCCGCGAGCGGGGAAGATGCTTGCAGAACGCGCCCGGAACCCCCACGATTGACCGTGAGGGGCCGCGGTGAGCGGCCCTGAAGCGTATCCGGGCCGAGAAGGGAGGTGACGGATGGCTCAGTACGAGGGGTACTGCGTGAAGGACAAGAAGAAGGTCCAGTTCGAGGGCGAGGTCGTCACGCTGAAGAACGGTCGCAGGGCGGCCAAGGGCAAGTGCCCGAGTTGCGGGACGACCGTGATGCGGATCCTCGGGAAGAACGACTAGCCGGCTTCGTTGAACGCGACCTGGACCCGGTAGAGGAGCTCGGTCTTCTCGAGCTCGCCCCGCCGGCGCTCCTCGAGCTCCTCAGGGGTCCGCTCCAGCGTCCACGCCACCGCCTCGACGAGGTGGGCGGGGTCGAAGGGCTTCGTGATGTACTCGTCGGCCCCCATGCGCCAGCCGTGGAGGATGTCCCGCTCGGAGGCCCGCGCCGTGAGCACCAGCACCTTGGTCCGCCGGCGGATCCCCCACCGCTCCATCTGCCGGAGCACCTGCCAGCCGGAGACCCGCCCCAGCATGAGGTCAAGGACGATCAGGTCGTAGGCGTGCTCGGAGAGGCACTCCAGGGCCTCGGAGCCCGAGCCGGCGCTCTCGGTGTCGTGACTCTCATCGCCCAGCACGACCTGGACGAGGTTCCGAACGTGGGGGTCGTCCTCCACCACCAGGATGTGGGCCATGGTCGTAGCATCGGACGGCCTACGGCGCGGGTTTAGCGCTCGGGGCGGAGGGGTCCCCCGATCGGGGGTCGGATGGCGCCGAACGGCTTATCCCGGCTGGCCGGTGTGCCGGAGGAGGTCCTCGGGGGCCCACATGGTCATGCGGCCGTGGCCGGCGGCCATGTCGGCAACGGTGGTGCGCTCGAACACCCCGCGCACCGCCGTGTGCACCTCGTTCCACAGGCCCTGGACACCGCACCGACCGTCCTGGAAGCACGTGTGGTCGTGCTCGTCCAGGCAGTACATCGGGTACAGGCTCCCCTCCATGGCGTCCACGACGTCTGCGATCCGGATCTCCCCGGCCGGGCGGGCCAGCCGGCACCCGCCGCCGGCGCCTCGGAACGACTCCACCAGGCCGGCCTTGTGGAGCGTGGAGAGCTGCTGCTCGAGGAACCGAAGCGGGATGCCCTGTCGCTCGGCGATCTCCCTGGCGGGGACCAGGTCGTCGCCCTGGCGAAGGGCGAGCTCGACCATCGCGCGAAGGGCGTATTCGGTCTTCTGGGACACTTGGAACATGGGCCCTGGCTCCTGAGCGTAGGGTCGCCGCCGACCCCTGTCAACGTGGGTTGCCGGAATCATACCCCGGGGATAGGATTTCCGCCACGCTGCCGAGGAGGGAGGACGGAGGGATGGTCGACCCACGCCAGCCCCGGCTGGGGCAGGCGATCACCGGGATCGTCGCCCTGACCGGGTTCCTTCTCGACGTCCCGCTCGTGCTGCCGGTCCTGGCAACGATCCTCGGGGCGGCGTCGGTGTTCGGCCCCGCGGCGAATCCGTACGCCTGGCTGTTCCGCGGGCTCCGGCGAGCCGGGGTCGTGGGACCGCCCCGCGAGCTCGAGGAGGCTGCGCCGCCTCGCTTCGCCAACGCGATCGGGTTCGTGGTGCTCTCGGCCGCCGCGGTGGCTTGGTATGCGCTGCCCTGGCTGGCGTGGGGGCTGGCGCTGCTGGTCGCGGCCCTGGCCCTGCTGGCGGCCCTGACGGGCCTGTGCCTCGGGTGCGAGCTGTACGTGTGGGGTCGGCGGATCGCCACCGGTGGGCGGGTCCCGGCGCGACGGGTCCGAACGGTGGAGCGGGCGACGGGATGATCCGGCTGGTCGTGGCCGCCTCCATCCTCCTCGGCGCGTACGGCATGTGGCTGCTGTGGCGCCGGCCGCCTCGCCGGCTGGCCCGGGCCGATCTGGGGGGCGTGGGGATCCGCGAGCCGACCATCGTGCAGTTCACCACGGCGTGGTGCGCGCCGTGCCGAGCCGCGGCGCCGCACCTCGAAGCGGCCGCGGCCCGGGCCGGCCTGGCGTACCGGCAGATCGACGTCGGGGAGCGACCCGACGTGGCTCGCCGGTTCGGCATCCGTACCGTGCCCACGGTGGCGATCACCGGACAGCGAGGCCGGGTGCTACGGGTCTGGACCAGGGTCCCCGACCCGGGGGAGCTCACTGAGGCGGCGGCTCCGGGCCACGCGCCCGCCTGAGCGCTCACGTATCATCCAGCCCGCGTTGCACCCGGCCCCCACCGAATGGTTCGCTCGCCGGACCTACCACCACAGCTCCTTCGAGCCGTCCGCCCTGGTCGAGGCGAAGCGCCGGGAGGGCCTCACGGTCTCGGTGTGCATCCCAGCCCTGAACGAGGAAGCGACCGTGGGCGCCATCGTCCGGACGATCCGCACCGAGCTGATGGAGCACGTGCCGCTGGTGGACGAGATGGCCGTCATGGATTCCAGCTCCACGGACCGGACCGCGGCTGAAGCCGAGCGCTTCGGCGCCACGGTGTTCCAGGACCGTGACGTCCTCCCCGACCTCGAGCCGATGTCCGGCAAGGGCGAGGCCCTGTGGAAGAGCCTGTTCGTCCTCCGCGGGGACGTCATCCTGTGGCTCGACGCCGACATCCGGAACTTCGACACCCGGTTCGTCTCGGGGCCACTCGGACCGATCCTCACGGATCCCGATGTGGGGTACGTGAAGAGCTTCTACCGCCGCCCGATCGAGGACGGCCGCGGAGGCTCGCTGGAAGGCGGCCGGGTCACCGAGCTGGTGGCCAGGCCGCTGCTCAACATGTTCTGGCCGCACCTCGCGGGCATGATCCAGCCGCTGGCCGGGGAGTATGCCGGCCGCCGGTCGATCCTGGAGCGGGTACCGTTCTTCACCGGCTACGCCGTGGAGACGGGCCTGTTGATCGACGTGGCCGAGCGGTTCGGAACCGACGCCATGGCCCAGATCGACCTGGAGGAACGGATCCACCGCAACCGTCCGATCGGAGAGCTGTCCCGGATGGCCTTCGCCGTCATCAAGGCGGCGCTGTCCCGGCTCGGCGAGGAGGAGCGACGGCGAGCCTTGGCGGCGTTTGGCATGTTCCAGTTCGATACCGAAGACGGGGACTACCGGATCGTGTCCACGCCGATCACCGTCGAGGAGCGTCCGCCGGCGATCACCGTGGACGAGTACCGCGCCGTCCGGTGAGGCCTCGGGTCCTCTACACCGACCTCGACGGCACGCTCCTCGGTCCGGGCGGCTCGCTGTTCGCCGCGCCGGCCGGGGGCGTCACCGGCCTCGCCGCCGACGCCGTGGCGGCCGTCCATCGAGCCCGCGTGGCCCTGGTACCAGTGTCGGGTCGCGCCGAGGTTCGGGTCCGGGAGGCGGCCCGGCTCCTCGGCGCCGACGGATACATCGCGGAGCTCGGCGGCATCCGAGCCCGCGGCGACCTCGTTGTTCGCGACCACGGCGCGTACCGGGGACGGGGAACGCCCTACGAGGCCATGGCCCGGAGCGGCGCCGCCGGCTTTCTGCTGGAGGCCTTCGCCGGCAGGCTCGAGCCGCACGCGCCGTGGGCGCACGACGGCCGCGAGATCTCGATGCTCTTCCGCGGCCACGTCGGGTTGGGCGACGTGCACGCCCGGCTGGACGGGGCCGGCTACGACTGGCTCCGGCTGCACGACAACGGGATCGTGCGCCGGGCGTTCCCCGGCCTCGAGGTCGAGGAGGTCCACGTGTACAACCTCCTCCCCCGAGAGGTGTCGAAGGCCACCGCCGTCAGCGCCGACCTCGCCGACCGCGACGTCCCGGCCGGGGAGGCCGCCGCCATCGGGGACTCGGCCTCCGACCTGGCGCTGTCGCCACACGTGGGCCGGGTGTTCCTGGTGGTCCCCGCGCCCCCTGACCTGGCGCTCCCGCCCAACGTCACCGTGACCCGAGCCATGCACGGCGAGGGGTTCGCCGAAGCCGTTCGCCTCTTGCTCGACTAGGGCGGCGGGGATGAGGTCCCCTCGGGCTCCGGCGGAGGCCGGCGCGTCCCGAACAGGCCCCGGATCACGCCCGTCCACCACGAGCCGCGTCGCTCGGTCTCTCGCGCGGGCGACGTGGCGCGCTGCAGGCGTTCACTGGGTGGGGCCGTCTCGGCGACCGTCTCGGTCGGCGGCGGCGCCTCGACGAGCGGGGCCGTGGGCGGGGGCCATCGCATCCGAGTGTCCCAGGCGTGCAGGAGGAGCACCTTGACCGATGCCAGGACCGGCACGGCCAGCAGCATGCCCCACAGCCCCAGCAGGGTGCCCCCGGCGAGGAGGCCGAGCATCACGGTGACCGGATGGAGCCGCACCGTCCGGGCCACGATGTTCGGGCTCATGATGTGGTTGTCGATCTGCTGAACGATCAGCAGCACCACGGCCGAGCCGATCGCCAGCGGCCATCCGGGCTCCAGCTCGAGCAGGCCTTCGCCGGGCGTCTCCGTGGTGAACGCGATCACCACGGCCACGATGCCGCCGATGAACGGCCCGATCAATGGGATCAGGTTGAACAGCCCGGAGATCAGCCCAACCACGGCCCAGAACGGCAACCCCACGATCCAGAGCCCGATCGAGGACGCGATCCCCACGAACAGCGACACCAACAGCTGCCCGCGGACGAAGCCCCCGACCGCCCGGCCCATCCGCTCCAGGACCGACTCGACCTCGCCCCGGCGCCGCGCCGGAATCATCGCCTTCAGTCCTCGCTTGATCTTGGGGAGGTCAACGAGGAGGTAGAACGCGATGATCGGCCCGACCACGAAGATGACCACCAGACCGAGGAGGCCCTCGGTGAACGTGAGCAGACGGCCGAAGAAGTCGAGCACCGTCTCACCTCCCCCGGCGACGTCACGCACCTCGAGGCCGAACCCGGCAGCGATGTCGCTGAAGCTCTCGGCGACCCTGTCGATCAGCTCCGGCGCCGACCTGGCGAAGGCGGTGACCTGCTCGGCCACGATGGGGATGGTGAACGTGAGTGCCGTCCCGATGATGGCGATGCCGACCAGGTAGGTCAGCAGCGTCCCCCAGATCCGGGCCATCCCGCGCCGCTCCAACGCCGACACGATCGGGTTGAGCAGGTACACGCCGATCATGGCCACGACGAGCGGAGGGAAGATGATCCGGACCGGATAGACGACGTAGCGGAGGACGAAGAACCCGAGCACGAGGACGCCGATCGTGGCCCACGCGACGATGCCCCACCGGGCCGATCGGATCACGAACGGCGTGCCGAGCACCCGGTTGCGGTCGTCGTCCAACGCTTGGGCGCATCATATCGCCCGCCCTGTCGCTAGACTGACGATCGTGCTCCGCAGCGTCCCCATCCCCGATCAACGACGGCTGGAGGACTTCCGCGACCCGGCAGGCGACGAGGCCGTCGAGCGGTTGCGCGAGGCGGCGGCGCCGCTGAAGGGGAGTCGCCTGGTCCAGGTCAGCAGCACGAGCTTCGGGGGTGGCGTGTCCGAGCTCCTGTACTCGCAGATCGCGCTGCTCCAGGACCTCGGGATCGAGGCCGACTGGCAGCTGCTGGAGGGTTCCGAAGAGTTCTTCACGGTGACGAAGCTGGTCCACAACGCGCTCCAGGGGATGCCGGTGCCGTGGACCGCCGCCTTCGAGGACGCGTACCTCGACCAAGTCCGGTTGAACGCCGAGCGATTCGAGCCCGACGCCGACTTCGTGTTCGTCCACGACCCGCAGCCGGTGGCCCTGCTGACCTTCCTCGAGGAGTCCGGCCGCCGCACCGGCCGGTGGGCATGGCGGTGCCACATCGACCTCTCGCAGCCGATGGAGCAGGTGTGGTCGTTCTTCGCCCTGCACGTGGCTCGGTACGACGCGGCCGTGTTCACGCTCCAGGACTTCGCCAAACCCGGCATGGCCTCGCGCGTGTCGATCATCCCGCCCTCGATCGACCCCCTGTCGCCGAAGAACGCGTACCTCGATCCCGAGGCGGTCCGCGAGATCGTGACGGCCTACGGCGTCGATGCCGAGCGACCCGTGGTGACGCAGGTCTCCAGGTTCGATCCGTGGAAGGACCCGCTCGGCGTGATCGACGCGTTCCGCGAGGCCAAGGAGGAGGTGCCGGGCGCTCAGCTGATCCTGGTGGGTTCGATGGCCCACGACGACCCCGAGGCCTGGCACTTCCTCGAGCTTGCGCAGGAGCACAGCGGCGATGATCCCGACATCCACATCCTCACGAACCTCCAGGACGTCGGCCCGGTGGTGGTGAATGCGTTCCAGCGCGCCTCGGACGTGGTGGTCCAGAAGTCGATCCGCGAGGGCTTCGGGCTCACCGTGTCGGAGGGGATGTGGAAGGAGCGGCCGGTGATCGGGGGGAACGTCGGCGGGATCCGTCTGCAGATCGAGGACGGCGTCTGCGGATACCTGGTCGATTCGCCGGGCGAGTGCGCGCGGCGCCTGGTCGAGCTGCTTGGCGACGCAAGGCAGCGCGAGGAGATGGGCCGCGCCGGACGGGCCCGGGTGCGGGACCGGTTTCTGATCGTTCGGGAGCTGACCGACTACCTCACGCTGCTCGCCTCCCTGTGACCGAACGCCGGATCCTGGTGGCCTCGAACCGAGGCCCGGTCCACTTCGCCGCCGAAGGAGGTGATTTGGTGGCCCGGCGGGGACCGGGCGGGCTGGTCTCGGCGCTGGCCCCGGTGGTGCAGGAGACCGGCGGGTTGTGGGTGGCCTCGGCGATCGACGAGGGAGACCGACAGAAGGCCGCTGAAGGGCCGGGCGGACGGCTCGAGGTTGGCATCGACGGGGCTCGGTACAGAGTGCGCCTCGTGTCGCGGGACGAGAAGACCTTCCATCGCTATTACAACGAGATCAGCAACCGGCTGCTGTGGTTCCTCCATCACTATCTTTGGGACCTGCCGCGGATGCCGAGATTGTCGGGAGACAACCGGACCTCGTGGGAGGCGTACCGACAAGTGAACACGGCGTTCGCCGAAGCGCTCGCCGAGGAAGCAGGCGGTGGCGAGGCCGACGCGCTGGTGCAGGACTATCACCTGTCGCTGGTGCCGGCGATGCTGCGGGAGCGAGCCCCGGGCGTCCGCATCGCGCACTTCCACCACGTCCCCTTCGCCGCCGCCGACTATCTCCGGCTGCTCCCTCGGACCGTCCGAGAAGAGCTGCTCACCGGCCTGCTGGGCGCCGACCTCCTCGGCTTCCACACGGAGCGGTGGGCGGAGAACTTCCTTGGCGCCTGCCGTCTCCTTCCCGGCACCGACGTGCTGTGGCGCCGCCGGGCGGTTCGGTGGCAAGGGCGGCTCGTGCGAGTGGGCGTCTACCCGATCGCCATCGATGCGGCCCAGCTCCGAGCGGCCGCAGCGAGCCCCTCGGTCCGCCGTCGCCGTCGGGCCCTGCTGGCGCGGCGGGGCGACCGAGCCCTGCTGCTGCGGGTGGATCGCATCGACCTGTCGAAGAACATCCTTCGGGGCTTCCTCGCGTACGAGGCGTTGCTCCGCGCGCGGCGGCGCTGGCGCGGTCGGGTGACGTTCCTGGCCCTGCTACAACCCTCGCGCCGCGGTGTGCCCGAGTATCGCGCCTATGCCGACGAGTGCCGATCGGAGGCGGATCGCATCAACGCTCAGCTCGGCACGGACTCGTGGACGCCGATCGAGCTTCGGATCGGCGATGACTTCGATACGGTCCTGGCCGCCTACGGCATGTACGACGCGCTCCTGGTGAACCCGGTGTTCGACGGGATGAACCTGGTGGCCAAGGAGGGGCCGCTCCTGAACCGCGCCGCGGGCGCCCTGATCCTTTCCCGTACCGCCGGGGCCCACGCGGAGCTGGGCGGTTCGGCGATCGGCATCGATCCCGTCGACGTGGCCGGGACCTCGGAGGCCATCGCGGAGGCCCTGGAGATGCCCCGCGAGGAGCGGACGGTCCGGGCGGTCAGGCTTCGGCGGGCCGCGGCCTCTCGCACGCCCCAGCAGTGGGTCGGTCGACAGCTGCGCGACCTCGAGCGGATCACCCGGGCCTGAGCAGCCCTCGCAGGAGCTCGACGAGCTCGGCGGGCCCGTCCACCACGAGGTCGGCGGCCTCCAGCACGACCGCCGGGGCGTTGGCCGAGCGGACGGCGATGCTGATCCCGACCACGCCCGACCGCCGCAGCTCGTCCACCGCTGCGAACGCCTCCAGGTCGGGGAGATCGTCGCCCGCGTACAGGATTCCCCGCAGCCGCTCCTCGCCGGCGACTCGCCGGACCACGTCGCCCTTCGACGGTCCCTGCTCCGGGGCCACCTCGACCACTCGCTTCCCCTCGAGCGCCCGCATCCCGGTCCCGTCGAGCACCGAACCGAGCCCCGCGACGATCGCTTCCCGGGCTGCCTCGACATCGCTCGCCGCCCGGTAGTGGATCGAGGCGTGGAACCCCTTCGGCTCCACCCACGCGCCGGGGACCGCAGCGGCCACGCGCTCCAGCTCGGGGAGCAGGCGGCGCATCGACCGGAGAGCGACCCGAGACGCCGGGTCGACCGGACCGTCGAGGTCCTCCAGCCCGTACAGCCCGTAGAAGCGGACACCCGGAATCCGGCCGAGCCGTTCGGCCAGGCCGACGGCCCGCCGCCCGGAGACCACTGCCACCACCGCGAACCGCCGGGCCAGGGCCGATAGGACCTCGGCAGTCCCCTCGACCGGCGCGGCCCGCTCGGGGTCGGGGACGATCTCGGCCAGGGTTCCGTCGAAGTCGAGGAACAGCCCCGCGGGACCGGGGTCGGCAGCGATCGTGGAGAGCGCGTTCATCGGCGGTCACCCTACCCCTGCTACACTCCCCGCCGACGTGCGCCGCGTCGCGCTCCTGCTCCTCGTCCTGCTGCTTCCCGCCTGCCGGTCCGATCGGGTGGCACTCACATACCGCCTGGCCCCCGGGATTCGGCTGGAGCACCGACTCACACTGGACGCGTCCGTCGTCCGGACACTGGCCGGCGAGACGCGCCGCGAGGAGATCGTGGCCACGTTCACGGCAGCCCAGGAGGTGGTCGGCCCGTCGGACCAGGGTGGCGTGGAGGCCGCCATCTCGCTGGTCCCCGAGGGCCTCGAGGTGAACGGCCGCCCCGTGGACATCGGCCCGGCCCAGGAGTTCGCGGTGCGGCTGGGCCCGGACGGGCGCGTGGTGGCCGTCGAGGCCGCCACCGACGAGGGCACGGATGCGCTCGACCCGGTGGGCCTCGAGCGGATCCTCCCCCGCCTGCGGCCGGTCCTGCCGGGCCGGCCGGTCACCCCCGGGGACGCGTGGCGTTCCCAGACCGAGTTCACAGACGAGCAGGGCCGGTTCTCCCTGCGGACCCGCTCCCGGCTCACCCAGCTCGGGGTGACCGACGGGCGGGAAGCCGCGCTGGTGCGCACCACGTACGAGTCGCCGGTGCAGCGTCAGGAGGTGTTCGCCAACGCCGTCGCTCAGGTGACCGGCTCAGACGTCGGCGCGCAGGAGGCCTGGTTCGCCCTCGACGGCTATCTGGTGCGCGCCGTGGGGGACTCGGTGGGGACGTACCGGGTCACATTCACGCCGCCGGAAGAGGAGGAGGGCCTGGCTCCGGTTCGGGGCGCGTTGCGGGTGCGCCTCCACCTGGAGATGCAGCTGCTGTCGGCGACCGGCGTGCCGGCCTAGGCTTCGGCTTCCTGGGCGGCGACGTAGTCCTCGCCGAGGATGACCGTGATCGACACCTGCGCGTCCGGCGCGGTGTCCTGGAGCTCGGCCCCCTGGAAGTACTGGTCGCGGAGAACGCCCGCGTCGCCCTCGAACGCGCGCTTGAAGAAGATCTCGGTGACCGCGTACGGCTTGCTGGGGGCGTCGTCGACCGTGGCGACGTCGTAGCCGTCGGCCTCGAGGACCTCGGCGGCGTCCGCGGCCAGCCCGGCCACGTCCGTGCCGTTCAGAACCTGGAGGGAGATCTCGCTCGCCTCGTGGGTTTCCGGTGCTTCGGGCTCGGTGGTCACCTCGGGCGGCGGCGTCTCGGTCGCCGCCGGCGACGACGGCTGCGACGGCCTGATCGGCGTGGCCGCCCCGTCGGTCGGGAACGCCTTCGACAGCACGAACACGCCCAGGGCGAGGGCTGCCACGACGAGGACGAACCTCAGCGCTGCGGTCGCCAACGAGAGGTAGAAGCTCCCTCCGGATGATGGCTCATGCTTGCCAGCCAATCCTCCTCCGAGTCATCGCCCAAGTCCGAGGTCCCGGGCGAACCGCTGCCGGCGGCGGGCGGTCCGCAGGCGGCGCAGCCGCCTGACGAGCATGGGATCGTACCGTAACGCTTCCGGGGCGTCGATGAGGTCGTTCAGCAGCTGATAATACCGCGCGGGCGAGAGGCCGAGCTCGGTGCGGATGGAGCGGTCCTTCGAGCCCGAACGCTGCCACCAGCCCCGCTCGAAGTCGAGGATCGCCCGCGAACGATCGTCCAGTGTCTCGTCCATGTGGGGTCACCACGAGCATAGGTGCGCGGTGAGGGCCGTTCAAGGATCCCGCTACGGGAACAGCCCTCGCGTGGTGTGCGCCTCGGCCACGCGCTGCACGCCGAGGATCGTGGCCGCCTGCCGCATCGTCACCTTCCGCTCCTCGGCCAGGTCGAGCACGCTCACGTATGACTCCTCCATCACCTTCCGGAGCTTGGCGTTGACCTCGTCCGCGGTCCAGAAGTAGGCCTGGAGGTCCTGCACCCATTCGAAGTACGACACCGTGACGCCGCCGGCGTTCGCCAGGATGTCGGGGACCACGCGCACCCTTCGGTCGTGGAGGATCTCGTCGGCCTCCGGAGTTGTGGGACCGTTGGCCGCCTCGACCACGATCCTGGCGTGGATCCGATCGGCGTTCCCCTCGGTGATGACCTCCTCGAGCGCCGCGGGGATCAGCACGTCGCACTCGAGCTCGAGGAGCTCCTCGTTCGTCACCGACTCGCCGCCTTCGTACCCTGCCACGGTTTTCGTCTCGGCGTGGTGCGAAGCCAGCCCGACCGGCGACAGCCCCCGCGGGTTGTACACGCCGCCCCCAACGTCGCCGACGCCGACAACGATGCATCCCTGCTCGCTGAGGAGCTGCACGACCGGCGCCCCGACCTTGCCGTAGCCCTGTACCACCACCCGGGCTTCGTCCACCGGCATCGCCAGGTGCTTCAGCGTGGCCACGGTCACGTACATCACGCCTCGTCCCGTGGCCGCTCGCCGCCCGGCGGAGCCCCCGACCGCGAGCGGTTTCCCGGTGACCACCCCCGGAACCGAGTACCCCGAGTTCATCGAATAGGTATCCATGATCCAGGCCATGACCTGCTCGTCGGTCCCGACATCGGGCGCGGGGATGTCGCGCTCCGGCCCGATCAGCGGAAGGATCTCCGAGGCATACCGCCGGGTCAGCGCCTCGAGCTCGCGCTCGGAGAGCTCCTTCGGGTTGACCACCACTCCACCCTTGGCGCCGCCGTAGGGGATGCCCACGACCGCGCACTTCCACGTCATCCACATGGCCAGTGCCTTGACCTCTTCGAGGTTCACGCTGGGGTGGTACCGGATGCCGCCCTTGGAGGGGCCGCGCGAGGTGTTGTGGTGGACGCGGTACCCGGTGAACGACCGAACGGTGTCGTCGTCCATCCGGATCGGGACCGACACGATCAGCGCCCGCTTCGGGTTCCGGAGGACCTCGTGGACGTTGGGGTCCAGGTTCATGATCCTGGCCGCCTGATCGAGCTGGGCCAGAGCCTGATCCCACGCGCTCCCGCTCACTCGTCGCACTCCTTGGCTCGGAGGGGGGTCTCAGGGTATATCGGAACCTCCCGAGCCGCCCTGGAATCGCCCCGCCCGCTCAGGACGGCTCGACCACGGCGTTCGCGCGACCGTCGGCCATGGCCACGACCCGATCGAACCCTCGAGCCACCTCCTGGTCGTGGGTGGCCACCAGGCAGCACGTCCCCTCCGCGGCGGCCCGGCGGAGCGCCTCGAGGACGGCCCGCGCCCACCCGGTGTCCTGGTGGCCGGTGGGCTCGTCGGCCATCAGCAGCCGGGGGGAAAGCACCAGGGCCCGGGCCAGGGCGGCCCGCTGCTGCTCGCCGACGGAGGTCTCCCGGGGCTGGCGGTCCTGGAGCTCGGTGAGCCCCAGCCGGTCGAGCAGGTCGTCGACGCGCTCGTGATCGAGCCGGCCGGCCAGCCGTCCCGGGTACTCCACGTTGGCACGAACCGACAGTTCATCGAGGAGACCGAACCGCTGCGGGAGGATGGCGACGTCGGACCAGGTCGGGCGATCGCCGACGGGCCCGCCGCGCGACCAGACCACCTCGCCGCGATCCGGCACCTCCCACCCGCCGATCACGTTGAGGAGGGTGGTCTTCCCCGATCCGGACCGGCCCACCAGGCCCACCAGACACCCGGCCGGGAGGGAGAGACGCACGCCGTCCAGAGCGTGCACCACCTCGTCGCCGCGCCGATACGATTTCTCGACGTCGACGATGTCCACGAGCGGCTCCTCCGGTCCGAGGGGGTCCGGGTCCGCCAACGGCGGCGCCAGGAGCGGCGACGCGGCGCCTGGACGGGCGAACGGCGAGCCCGCCGCCCCGACGCCGGCGCGTCCGGCGCGAGCGGCGACGCGGCGGCCGTGGTCCAGCCCCACGACCTCGTCGGCGCGGCGGCGGAGCGCGGGGTCGTGGGTAGCGACCACGACCGTCACCCCCGAGGCCACCACCTCGCGCACGGCCTCGAGCAGCCCGCGGCCGGACGCCGAGTCGAGCTCCGCGGTGGGCTCGTCCGCGACCACCACATCGGTCCCGGCCGCCAGCACCTGGGCGAAAGCCGCCCGCTGCTGCTCGCCCCCGGACAGCTCGTCGGGCCGGTGGTGGAGCCGACCGACCAACCCCAGAGCATCCAGGAGCTCGGCGACGTCGATCAGGGGCGGACGCCCCGCCCTCCGGGTCGACTGGCGGAGATGCTCCTCGAGCGTGAGGTACGGCAGGAAGTTGTCGGACGGCCGCTGGAACACGAAGCCGACGTCGCGGCGTCGGAGGCGCCGCAGCCGCGCCCCCGAGGCCCGCTCCACGGAGGTGCCGGCCACCTCGACGGTGCCTCGATCGGGCCGATCCATCCCCGCCAGCAGCCTGAGCATCGTCGACTTGCCGCTGCCCGACGGCCCCACCACGGCGGTGAGGGCGGCGGCCGGGAACGCCGCCGTGACCCCAGCAAGGGCCCGAACCTCGCTGGCCGCGGTTCGGTAGGTCTTGACGACGTCGTCGCATCGGGCCACCCAGGTCCTACTCGGCAACCCGCATCACCTCCCCGAGACGGGCGGCCCCGGCCCGGCGGGCGGCCAACCGGGCGCCCCCGATGGCCACGGCAGCCAGCACGAGCGCCAGCGCCAGCAGCGCCAGCAGCGGCAGGTCGACCGCGGGGCGGGGCGGGATGGCCCCGAGGGGGTCCAGCCGGGGCACCATCAGCAGCGAAGCGGCCAGAGCCAGACCGACGCCCAGGGCGGCCGCCACCGAAAGCATCGCCCCGAGCTCCAGCGCCAACGAGCGCACCTGGCCGCCAGGATCGAGCCCCATCCGCAGCGACAGCCCGTAGCCGACGACCTGCGATCGCTGCCGGGCCTGGAGGTACACGAGGAGTGCGGTCAGCACCAGGACCAGCGTCCCCAGCCCGAGGGCGTTCAGGACCAGGAACGTGTCGATCACGGTGGCGATGTAGGGGATGTCCTCCACCTCCGCTGCGGTGGTGACCTGGAAGGGCGGCACCCGGAGGCGGGAGAGCTCAGCGAGAGCCTCGGCACGGCCGGCCCGGAGCCACAGCTCGTTCGTCGCGTTCGAAGCGCCGAGCAGGGCCCCCGACCCCTCGACCGCGCCCAGGAGGGCCTCGGTATCGGCCACCAGCAGGGGCCGTCTGGACAGCATGCCCGGGAAGGCTTCGGTCTCACCGACCACGCGGACCGGCAGACGGGTGGTCCCCAGCTCGATCGCGGCGATGTCGGGCACGCCGGGCCCGGCCACCACGACGGCCAGCTCCTCGGTCGAGGGTTGGTGTAGCGCCGCGACCACGTCCTCGAGATCCGCGTCCGCGTACGCGTCGTTCCAGTACGCGGCCCGCGCCAGCGTCCCCGGGTCGACCGCCAGGAGGTCGAAGGTCCGTCCCGACGGCAGCAGCGTTCCGGCGCGGGGACGGCGGGTCACCCTGGTCATGGGAACCCCGGCGTCCGGGGGCACCTCGGTGTCCTCAGAGACCCAGGCCGAGACCTCGCTCCCGACGAACGTCCGGGCCTTCGCCTCAACGGCCCCGTCCAGGGAGCGAACCACGGTCTGCGCCTGCACGAACACGCCGATGCACAGGGCCGACGCCGCCACCAGGAGGATCGGCAGATCCGGGGCGCCGGCGAGACGCTGCACCGCCAGGTACCCGGGTGGCGCGAGCCGGCCGCTCCGGTCGCGCAACGATCTGGAGGCGTCCCGGAACAGCCGCGCGCCGAGCAATCCCACGCCGGCGATGAGCGCTACCGGGAAGAGCAGGAGGATCAGGCTCGGCCGCGCGCCGGCATCGTCGGGCACCAGCGTGCCGCCGGTCCAGAGCTTCCCGACCGCATACACCGCCAGCGCCAGGAGCGGGATCTCCCACGGAGCTCGAACGAGCACCAGGAGCCTCGATCGGTGCTGCCCGACGTGACCGAGGAGGGATCCTCCCGAGACCAGCGCCACGACGGCCACCGAGAGCCCCACTGCCAGCGCGCCGCCACGCGCGGCGGTGGCCACGGACGACGCCGCCAGGGGCACGTCGGGAGCGACGAGCCGCACCAGCACCCACGCCGCGCCGAGGCCGACGGCCGCCCCGCCGACGGCCGGCAGCGCCGACTCCAGCGCCCCCAGGGACGCCCCGTGCAGCGGCCTGGCCCCGTGGGCGAACCGGAGGCGCCATTCGGTCCGACGGCCGGCCAGGCCGAACACGGCCGCCCCCGCCACCACCGTCACCCCCACGACCAGGGCCGCCGCCCGGAGAAGCCGCCCAGGCGCCTCGACCGCTCGGATCCGTTCCTCGACCTGCCGGACGACTCGCCCGATCGAGGAGGCAACGGTGATCCCGGAACCGGACGGCAGTCCCGAGCAGCATCGCATCACACGGCCGGTCGGGGTGGCGGGATCGGTCATCTGCTGCCGCACCTCGCCGGCGAAGCCCCGGAGCTCGCGGGCATCATCGAGGCTCAGGCTGGCCCCTGGCGCCAGCGGCGCGTGCCACAGGAACACGGCCGTGCCGGCGCCGAACTCGGCCGAGAGCCGCAGCACCGTAGCCCGGTCGAGGATCACGAACTGCGGTGGGGGCTCGCAGTCCTGACACGCGGGATAGATGACGTTGGCCCACCGAAGCCAGTAGCCGCTGCGCGGCCGCGAGTAGAGCGCTTCGTACACGCCGTCGACCCGCATGGTGGCGGACCCGCTGGATCCTTCCAAGGTGATCCGGTCCCCGGGCTCCACCCCGATGGCGTCGGCGATCAGATCGGGGACCAGGGCCCCCGGGGCGCCCCGGACGATCCTGACGTGTTCTGCGGCCTCGGTTCCGGCGAACAGGATCCCCGTGCGGAAGACCTCCGGGCTCTCGACCGGCGAGACCGTGGCTCGGGGACCCATGACGGTGGCGACGGTCGGCCCGAGGCGTGGGTCAGCCGAGGTCAGGCGAGAGAAAACCTCGGCCCGTCGCTCGTGCAGGGGACCGGCCGGACCGGTGCCTGGAGGCGCCGACCGGCCCAGCGGGAGGGCGCCGTCCCGGTACGACACCCCGGCGCCGAACCTCGTCACCAGCGGCTCGGCGATCTCGGCATGGACCAGCCGGCTCGCGGACGCCGACAGGAACAGCGGGTAGGCAGCCAGGGCCAGAGCGAGGAGAAGCGCCGCCACGGCCAGCGCCGCGAACGACGCCGGGTAGCGGAACAGGAGCAGCGGTGCCTTGCGGACGGCCGGGCTCAGGCCCCGCTCCCAGCGTGGTGGCGTCACCACCCCGCCGGCCGCGCCGGGGTCTGGGGAGGTCGAGCGAGCATGATCTCTGGTGATACGCGCTCCGAGTCGGGAGTGGTTCGGGCCGGGTCGCCCGGACACGGGGAGCTGGCGGCGGGATTCGAACCCGCGACCTAGCGATTACAAATCGCTTGCGCTACCGGACTGCGCCACGCCAGCGAACCGATTCTACCGGGGGCTCAACGCTTCGAGCCGGGAGGGGCCCGTTCCGTTCCGACCCTCGCGGAGGTGCAGCTCCACCTTCCGCTTGATCCGCTGGATGGCGTTGTCGATCGATTTCACCGGCCGGTCCAGGTGTGCGGCGATCTCCTGGTACGACTTCCCCTCGACGTACATGTGCAGGACCTCGGCCTCGAAGTCCGACAGGATCTCGGCGAACGCCAGCTTCATGCTTCGAAGCTCCTCGTTGCCGATCACCAGGTCGGCGGGGTCGGGGGCCCGGGCGTTCGCCAGGACCTCGTGGAGCGTGCGGTCGGGGTCCTCGTCGTCGCCCACCGGCTGCGACAGCGATACGTACGTGTTGAGTGGGACGTGCTTCTGGCGCGTGGCCGTCTTGACCGCGGTGATGATCTGTCGGGTCACGCAGAGCTCGGCGAACGCCCGGAACGAGACCTCGTGCTCGGGGGCGAAGTCGCGGATGGCCTTGTACAGGCCGATCATCCCCTCCTGCACGATGTCGTCGCGGTCGGCGCCGGCCAAGAAGTACGAACGACCCTTGATGCGGGCGAAGCTGCGGTACCGGGAGAGCAGCTCGTCGACGGCCTCCTCGTCTCCGGCCCGAAACAGCGCCACGAGGTCCTCGTCCGACTCGGCGGCGAGGTCTCGGATCAGCCCTCGTGTGGCCACGGTCGCGCAACCTCCTTCTCGGACGCCCTCTTTCGTCGCGGGCGAACGACGAGGTGCGCGCCTCGATTATGCCCACGCGGCGGTGGCGCAGGCAAGGATTGATCGTCGTTCGAAACGGGCGAATGCCGTGTTTCGGACTCAGTGCTCCTGCCAGGAGGTGAGCGCGTAGAGGGCCACCCCGGCGGCCACGGCGACGTTGAGCGAGGCCACCGAGCCGGCCATCGGGATCGACGCCAGCTCGTCGCAGGCCTCGCGGACCAGCCGGGACAGGCCCTCCCCCTCGGCGCCGAGGACCAGGGCCAGGGGCCCCGCCGGCGGTCGGGCCCGGCCCACCGATGTCTCCGCGGACTCGTCGAGGCCGATCGCCCAGAACCCGGCCTCCTTCAGCCTGGCCAGGGCCCGGGAGACGTTGGCCACCTCGGCCACCGGGAGGTGCAGGAGGGCCCCGGCCGAGGCGCGCATGGCGGCGGTGCTGAGGGCCGCTCCCCGCCGCCGCCGAACCACCAGGGCCTCGGCCCCGGCCGCCTCGGCCGTCCGTGCGATGGCGCCCAGGTTCCTCGGATCGGTGACGCCATCGAGGACCACGACCACGGCTCGCGGGCCCCAGGCGCGTCGGGCCAGGTCCGCCTCGCTGAGCGGTTGAGGCCCGCGGATGCGAGCGGCCACGCCCTGGTCCCGGGCCCCAGCGGCCAGGGCGGCCACCTCGGCGGCCGGGCCCCATCTCACCGCGACGCCGGCGTCGCGGGCGGCCTCCAGGAGCTCGCGCAGCGCCGGCGTGCGCCGCGAGCCGGTGGCAACCATCAGCTCGAGCGCCGCACCCGAGCGGACCGCCTCGAGGGCCGGTCGGCGACCCACCACCACGGGGAGGTCCTGGACCGGGCGACCCCGCGTCACGTCACCACGGCGAGCGCCAGGCACCCGATCCCGTCGCCCGACAGGCCCAGTCCCTCTGGCCGGGTGGCCTTGACGCTCACCCGCTCGACGTCGATCTCCAGGGCGCGGGCCAGCGACATCCGGACCTCGTCGCGCCGAGGGGCGAGAGTGGGACGCTCGGCCAGCACCACGAGGTCGCACGACCGGGCGCTCAGACCAGACTGGCGGAGCAGGCCGAGGGTCCGCCTGAGCAGGTCGGGGCCGGCGATGCCGGCCACGGCCGGGTCCGTGTCGGGGAAGTGCTCGCCGATGTCGCCGAGCGCCGCGGCACCCAGGAGAGCGTCGGCCAGCGCGTGGCAGACCACGTCGCCGTCGGAGTGCCCGCCCAGCCCCGGGCCCTCGAAGGCGACCCCCCCGAGGACCAGTGGCCGTCCCGGGTCGGCCCGGTGGGCGTCGAAGCCGAGGCCGAACCTCGGCTCAGCCACGGACCAGCGCCGAGGCCACCGGCAGGTCTTCGGGTCGGGTGATCTTGATGTTGGCTGGATCACCGGGGACCACGGCGACCCGGAAGCCGGCCCGTTCGAGAAGGGCCGCGTCGTCCGTGCCGGCGAAGCCGTCGGCCTCGGCGGCTCGGTGTGCTTCGACCAGCGCGGCCCGTCGGAAGGCCTGCGGCGTCTGGACCGTCACCAGGCCGTCGCGGTGCAGGGTTTCCGCCACGAGCCCCTCCTCGACCCGCTTCACCGTGTCCGCCAACGGGACCGAGGGCACCGCCCCGTCCACCCCCGCCAGCCCCTCAAGCACCGCCTCGAACAGCGTCGGCGAGGCGATCGGCCGGGCCACGTCGTGACAGATCACCACATCGAACGCCTCGGGCAGCGCGTCCAGGCCCCGACGAACCGAGTCCTGTCGCGTCCCGCCGCCGGCCACGACCTGCACCAGGCCCGGCCGGGGACCGACGACGGTCCGGGCCCGCGCCTCCCATCCCTCCGGTGCCACCACCACGAACCCCTCGACGCGCGAGCATGATTCCGCCGCGGTGACGGCCCGCTCCAGCAGGGTGCGCCCCTTCAGGCTGGCGAACGCCTTGGGGTCCGGGCCCGAGAGCCGCTCGCCACGCCCGCCCCCGAGGAGGATGGCCCCGACCGCCACGTCACTCCCCCAGACGGGCGAACACCATCCGCCCCGAGGTGGTCTGCAGGACGTTCGTCACCACGGCGTGGACGTCGGCGCCCACCAGATCGGCGCCCCGCTCCACCACGACCATCGTCCCGTCCTCCAGGTAGCCCACGCCCTGGCCCGCCTCGGTGCCTTCCTTGGTGAGGTGGACCGTCAGCCCCTCGCCGGGAACCACCGGAGTGCGGAGCGCCTCGGCCAGCGCCGCGATCGAGCGCGTGGGGACGTCCAGGGCCTCGGCCACCTTCGCCAGATTCGTGTCGCCGGTCACGAGCGCGGCCCCTCGCTCCCGGGCCAGTCGCACCAGCGCCGTGTCGACATCGCCGGCATCCTCCACGCCGACCAGGACCACTTCCGCCGCCGGGTGCCGCTGGAGTCCGCGGAGGATGTCGAGGCCGCGCCGGCCCCGAGCCGCCCGGGTGGGGTCACCGGAGTCGGCGATGGTGCGCAGCTCGGACAGCACGCCCCGGTGCACCATCAGCGTGCCGCCGAGGAACCCCGCGTCGACGACTTCGCGGATCCGCCCATCGATGAGCGCACTGGTGTCGAGCACGTTGACCTCGCCGGCCCGCACTCCGAACGAGCGAGTCCTCAGCCCGAACAGGGCGAACAGCTCGTCGCGCTTGGTCCGGCCCGCCCGGTACCCGACGTATGCCAGCACCACCGACACGAGCGCGGCGGTGGGGTACGCCACGGTGAGCGGCAGGCGGAACGCCAGCAGGGAGACCAGCACGGCGATCAGGAGGCCGAGGATCAGCCCGATGACGCCGGCCAGGAGCTCCGACGCGGGCATCCGTTGGAACTCCTGCTCGAGGGCGGAGACCGCGACCTCGGCCCGGCGGCCGATCACACCGCCGACCACGTAGCCCACCAGGCTCCCCAGGACGACCGCCAGCAGGAGCGGTCCGCCTTCCAGATCCCCCGCCTCGGCCAGCTGCCACCCCCCTGCCGTGAACAACCCCACGAGCACGAAGCGAACGATCTCGACGAAGGTGCGCTGGGGGGGTCGGGACGGCCCCGGCTCGATCTTCACGGCCCCACCACGGTGCCCCGCCCCGCGGGCGAGTGCAAGGGTCTTAGACGGTCGGCTGGAGAACGACCGAGTGAGCCTCCTCGAGCACCTTGTCGATCATGCTCTCGGCCTTCTCCTCGGTCGCGTCGACGGCGAAGACGAGCTCGGAGACCAGGATCTGCCGGGCCTTGGCCAGCATCCGCTTCTCGCCGGCGGAGAGGCCCTTCTCGGCCTCCCGGATGGAGAGGTTCCGGACGACCTCGGCGACCTGGTAGACGTCGCCGGAACGGATCTTCTCGATGTTGGTCTTGTAGCGGCGGCTCCAGTTCGACGGCATCCGGGACTCGTCCTCGCGGAGCACGTCGAGGACCTTCTTGACCTCCCGCTTGCTGACGACCTCGCGGAGCCCCACTTCTTCGGTGCTGTCAACCGGGACCATCAGCGTCAGATCGCCGTAGGCCAGCCTGAGGACCAGGTACTTCTTCTTCTCCCCGAGGAACTCCCGTGTGGTGACGCTTTCGATGACCGCGGCCCCGTGATGCGGGTAGATGACCTTGTCGCCCTTTCGAAACACGGCACTCCTCTATGGTCGATGCTGGCGTCGATGCGTTCCCGCGGCACGTCTTGCGGGCCCTGGCGGGACCTCATTGTACCAGGGGACGCTCCCCCCTCGCAACTCAAAACCCCAGGTCACGGGGCACATTTTCACGCCGACCACCTCGGACGGGCCTCGGCCCCGACCGTCTCGTCCGCCTCGACCGAACCACCGGCCGCGGAGCCCCGTCGTCCCTTCCGGGCCCACGACAACACCTGCTCGAGGCGGCGGACGCGAACGACCCGAACGCCCGGCGGGGGGTCCGCGTCGCCGGAGCAGAACACCGTCTCGATCCTCGCGGCCGCGGCGGCCGCCAGCCGGAGCGCCAACCCCGCCGGCGGCCGAACGGCTCCCGTGAGGCTGACCTCGCCGGCAAACGCCGAGCGTGGGGGCGGGGGGACGCCCGTGGCCGACGAGGCCAGGGCGGCCGCCACGGCGAGGTCGGCTCCCGGATCGTCGATACGCAGCCCACCCGCGGCCGCGCCATACAGCTCTGATCGGGTCAGGCGGAGGCGGATGGCCCGATCGACCACGGCCGCCACCAGACCGAACCGGCGAGGGTCGAGGCCCGAGACGTGTCGGCGGGGGTGGCCCTCGGTGTAGGCCGTCAGGCCCTGCACCTCCACCGCCAGGGCCCGCCTGCCCGCGGTCACCAGCGCGGTGGCGGCGCCGACCTCGCCGTCGCTCGGCGCCAGCACCCGGCCAGGATCGACCTCGCGAAGCCCCTCCGGATCCATCTCGAACCACGCCACCTCTCCCTCCGGCCCGAACCGGTTCTTGCCGCCGGCCAGCACCCGGAGGCCTGTGGCCCCGTCGGCGTCGAACGAGCACACCACGTCGACCGCGTGCTCGAGCGTCTTGGGGCCCGCGACGTCGCCGTCCTTCGTCACCTGGCCGATCAGCACCACCGTGACCCCCGTCGTCTTGGCCAGCCCGACCAGCGCGTCGGCGCACGCCCGTACCTGGGCCGGCCCGCCGGGGAGCGAAGGGAGCGCCGGGTCGCGGATCGCCTGGATCGAGTCGATCACCAGGATCGCCGGGCGTCCGGCCCTGGCGGCGTCCAGCACCGGCCCGAGCTCCCGGCCGGCCACGAAGGAGACCCGGTCGAAGGGAAGCTTCAACCGTCGAGCTCGGACGGAAACCTGCGCTCGGGACTCCTCGCCCGAGGCCACCAGGCACGGGCCCTCGACGCCGGCGACGTGGCCGACGATCTGGAGGACCAGGGTGGACTTCCCGATCCCGGGCTCGCCGGCGATCAGCGTGACCGATCCGCGGACCAGGCCCCCGCCGAAGAGCCGATCAACGCCATCGATACCGGTGGCGATGCGCGGCTGCGGCTCCTCGTCACCGAGCCCGAGCGGCTCGACCCGTGCCGCGCCGGTCGCCGGGGGGCCGTGATCCCCGATCGTGCCCCACTCACCACAGCCGGGGCATCGACCCATCCACTGAGAGACCTGCTGGCCGCACCCCGAGCACGAGAGAATCTGCCGGGTCTTCGCCACGGCCCCGACGCTACCAGGGGGGTCTGACACACCCCCGGTGAGCTATCGGGGGAGGGCGTCGAGCAGTCGCCGAGACGCGGACGCGACCTCGTCGACGGCGGCGTCGAAGGCCTCGGCGTTGCGTCGGGACGGCTCGCGGAAGCCGCTGACCTTCCGGACGAACTGGAGCGCCGCCTCACGGACCTCGTCCTCGGTGACGGGGCCGTCGGGGCCGCGCAGTCGCTTGATGCTTCGGCACATGCCTTCGAGGATACCGCCGGAGCTAGGCCTTGCCGGCCTCGATCGCGTCGACCCGGGCCGCTCCCTCCTCGCCGCACAGCCCGGCGAGGCGGATGCCCCCCGCCTCCAACCGCTCCCGCACCCGACGCCGGACCTCGCCGAGCCGACGCTGCAGCGCGCGACCGGGACACGCGGTGTCGGCGTACTCGAGGTGGCCGCGGATCGTCCGAACGCCGACGTCGTACCGGTCCACGCCCCAGGCCAGCACGTCGACCAGCGCTTGGACCTGCGCCGACGACGGCCGCTGTTCCTGGAAGTTGCCTTCGCACATCACCAAGAGATGGCCGCGCGGGTCGTAGTTCGTCGAGGTGTCCCCCACCGCCCACCGAGGGCGACCCTCGTACACGTTGCCGTTCCGGTCGATCAGGAGGTGGTAGGCGATGTCCGGCCACCCGCGGTCCTGGTGGGCGGCCTGGTGTGAACGGAGCCGCGACGGCGCAAGGCGGTTGTCCCGGAGAGCCACTGCGCTGTGGTGCACCGTGATGCGGCGGATCCGGTGCCGCTCGAAGTCGCCGGTCGGGTTCCGTGCGCCCCAGGCTTGGCGGCAGATCAGCTCGACGGTCCTCTGCGCGCCTGCCGATGCGCGCAGGGGCAGGACCGCGCTTCCGAGCGTCCCCACCAGCCATCGGAGGAACGACCGCCGGTTCAGCGGCGGTCTCCGGGCCCGGGCTCCACGCAGAACTCGTGGCCCTCCGGATCGTGCATCACCGTGTTGTCCTCGTGCCGCTCCACCACCGATGCCCCCAGCCGGACGAGCCGATCGACCTCGATCCCTCGTCGATGTCGCTCCCGAGGGCGTCCGCCCAGAACCTGGCCACCCGAAGGGCGTCCTGGCAGTCGAACGTGACGTTCTTCACGAACGAGGTCACGGCGCGAGGATAGCGGCCCCAGATGCCGAGAGCCCGGCGACCTTGCGGCTGCCGGGCTCCTCGGCCTTACCGCCCGCGGCCAGGCGGGCGGGGTCAGGGAACGACGTTCCTACCCGCGTCGGACGGCTCGAACCCTAGGACTCCTGGCCGGCCAGCTCGACCGGCGGGGTCTCCGGCGGCCGCGAAGCCGGCTCGAACACGAGGTCGCCGTCCCGGGCGTCCACGATGATCGTCTGCCCGGCCGTGAACTCCTTGTACAGGAGCTTCTCCGACAGCGGGTCCTCGACCATCCGCTGGATCGTCCGACGCAGCGGCCGGGCACCCAGTGCGGGGTCGTAGCCCTTCTCGGCCAGAACCTCCTTGGCCCGATCGGTGAGCTCGATCTCCACGTCCTTCGACTGGAGCTGCTCCTCGACCCGGCGGATCATCAGGTCGACGATCGACTTCACGTCCTCGCGGGACAGCGAGTGGAACACGATGATCTCGTCGATCCGATTCAGGAACTCGGGACGGAAGGAGCGCTTCAGCTCCTCCATCACCTTGTCCTTCATCTTCTCGTAGGTGACCTCCGCGTCCCCCCCCGGCGAGAACCCGAGTGTGGTGCCCTTCTGGATGTCCCGGGTCCCCAGGTTCGAGGTCATGATGATCACGGTGTTCTTGAAGTCCACCGTGTGCCCCTGAGCGTCCGTCAGGTGCCCGTCCTCGAGGATCTGGAGCAGCGTGTTGAACACGTCCGGGTGGGCCTTCTCGATCTCGTCGAACAGGACCACCGAGAACGGCTTCCGGCGCACGGCCTCGGTCAGCTGGCCACCCTCCTCGTACCCGACGTAACCGGGCGGCGAGCCGATCAGCCGCGACACCGTGTGCTTCTCCATGTACTCGGACATGTCGAGCTGCACCAGCGCGCCCTCGTCGCCGAACAGGAACTCGGCCAGGGCCTTCGACAGCTCGGTCTTCCCCACGCCCGAGGGGCCCAGGAAGATGAACGAGCCGCTGGGACGCTTGGGGTCCTTGAGCCCGGTGCGGGTCCGGCGGATCGCCTTGGAAACCGCGTTCACGGCCTCCTTCTGGTCGACGATCCGCTTGTGCAGCTCGTCCTCCATCCGGAGGAGCTTCTGGGTCTCCTCCTCGGTGAGCTTGAACACCGGGATGCCGGTCCACGCCGAGAGGACCTCGGCGATCTCCTCCTCGTCGACCTCGGACAGGACGTCGAGCTCGCCGGACTTCCACTCCTGCTCCCGGCGGCTGCGCTCGGAGATGAGCTCCTGCTCCTGGTCCTTCAGCGCCTGGGCCCGCTGGAAGTCCTGGGAGTCCACTGCGGACTCCTTCTGCATGCGGACGTCGGCGATCTTCTCGTCGACCTCGCGAACGTCGGGCGGCGCGGTCATGCGGCGGATCCGCATCCGCGACCCGGCCTCGTCGATCAGGTCGATGGCCTTGTCCGGCAGGTACCGGTCGCTGATGTAGCGGTCCGAGAGGTTCGCCGCCGCCACCAGGGCGTCGTCGGTGAAGGAGACGCGGTGGTGCGACTCGTACCGGTCCCGCAGTCCCTTGAGGATGTCGATCGTGTGGGCCACGGTGGGCTCGCTCACGTCGATCGGCTGGAACCGCCGCTCCAGCGCAGCGTCCTTCTCGAGGTGCTTGCGGTACTCGTCACGGGTGGTCGCCCCGATCGTCTGCAGCTCGCCACGGGCCAGCATCGGCTTCAGGATGCTGGCCGCGTCGATGGCACCCTCGGCAGCGCCCGCGCCGACCAGCGTGTGGAGCTCGTCGATGAACAGCACGATGTCGCCGCGGCTTCGGATCTCCTTGAGCACCTTCTTCAGGCGCTCCTCGAAGTCGCCGCGGTACCGCGACCCGGCCACGAGCGCACCGAGGTCGAGCGTGTAGATCTGCTTGCCCTTCAGCGTCTCCGGCACATCGCCCTTGACGATCTTCTGGGCCAGCCCCTCGACCACGGCCGTCTTGCCGACACCGGGGTCGCCGATCAGCACGGGGTTGTTCTTGGTGCGGCGGGACAGGACCTGCATGACCCGTTCGATCTCCTTGTCGCGGCCGATCACCGGGTCGAGCTTCGAGTCCCGGGCCAGCTGGGTCAGGTTGCGGCCGAACTGGTCGAGGACCATCGACCCCTGCGGCGGAGCCTCGCCGGGCGCGGTCTCCTTACCGCCGGTGTAGCCGGACAGCAGCTGGATGACCTGCTGGCGGACCCGGTTGAGGTCCGCGCCGAGCTTCTGGAGCACCTGGGCGGCAACGCCCTCCCCCTCGCGGATCAGGCCGAGGAGGATGTGCTCGGTGCCGATGTAGTTGTGGCCGAGCTGAAGGGCCTCACGGAGCGACAGCTCAAGGACCTTCTTGGCCCGGGGCGTGAACGGGATGTGGCCGGTGGGAGCCGACTGGCCCTGGCCGATGATCTCCTCGACCTGCTGGCGGACGGCTTCCAGGGAGATCCCCAGAGACTCCAGGGCCTTGGCGGCCACGCCCTCGCCCTCGTGGATGAGGCCGAGGAGGATGTGCTCGGTTCCGATGTAGTTGTGGTTGAGCATCCTGGCCTCTTCCTGGGCCAGGACCACGACGCGACGGGCTCGGTCGGTGAATCGCTCGAACATCCGCTTCCTCTCCCTCCGGCCGGCTGGTCCGGCCTCGGGCTTCGCCTCAGGGATCCTCGGAACCCCGTCCTACCCCCGAGGCGCCTCGGGCGCCCCCGGCGCTTGATCGCGCCCCCGGAGCGCCCGTCAGGCCGATTCTACCATCGGGCTCGGATGCGACCTCCGCACCCGTTTCCACATGTTCCAACCAGGGGCCTTCCCCCCGTATTTCGGCTCGACCGGGGGGCCGGATGAGCGCCCGGCGCGGATTTCCCGGCTAGGTCGATGTGGCCTTGGAGCCCTTGACCTTGGCCTTGACCTCTTCCTCGGCGTCCTCGACCGCCCGGATCCCTCGCTGGGCCCCGGCCTCCACGACCTCCTTGCCTCGGGTGACCGCGCGCTGGACCGAGGGATTGCCCATGAAGGAGTCCCACGACGCCTTGAGCTCCTCGTACCGCTCGCGCCCGGCCTTCGTCCCCAGGACGTATCCGACGCCGAACCCGACCAACAGTCCCGTCTTGAACCCCATCCGCCACCTCCTTGTCCTGTTGGCACCATTCTTTCCCAACCGGGCCGCACTCTACCAACGGGGTAGGAAGGAGACGAGCAGGAAGGAGGCGCCATGGCGGATCGCCACCGGCACGACGACGTGGTCCACGGGCACACGCACCATCACGTGGTCCACTATCTGTCCCACGGCCTGGACTGGAGCCATCTCCCGGCCACGCACGAGCACGAGCACAACCATCCGGCCGTCGAGCACGAGCACCAAGAGCACGAAGATCCTGGCCACGAGCACGAGCGCGAGGCCCACATCCACGACCACGCCAGCCCGGCGGCCTCGCCCGCCTAGTGCAGCGGGTCTTCGTGGGACCGGGTGACGATCCCGAACCGTGACTTCCAGTAGTTCGGGCTCGGCTTCCGTCGGTGCCAGCTCGGGAAGAAGACCTTCCTGTCCCGGTCGAGGAGATTGACCCGCTCCCCGTTCGTGGTGAAGGTGCGCATGACGGGGCGCCAGGGAACGGCGCCCTGGGCCTCGCCCGGGGTCAGCGGCTGATCGGTCACGGCGAACACCCCGAGCTGGCTCTCCTCGGCCAGCACGTGGTCGTCGGGCCCCAGCCGGACCGGCACCGAGGAGTAGGTCTCGTCCCGGAAGCCCTCGAGCGCTCGGACCAGCCGCTCGCCCCCCGCGCCGCCGGTCCGCTGCAGTGCCTCGGCCACCGCCCGGACCGCGTCGTAGCCCTCCTGCTCGAAGCCGACCGGCGGATGTCCGTACGCCGCCTCGAACCGCTCGCGGAAGCGATGGACCCGCGGGATCATGTCGGCCCAGCCCGCCCAGGTGTACGGGAGGCAGACGACGGCGCCGGTCGGCAGGTTGCGATTGAGGACGGCCTCGTTGACGGCGGCGAGCTGCCCGCCGTCCCGTGCGTGGCTGACCGGCCGCAACGCCAAGACCGCGTCCGCCCCGAGGAGCGTCTCGGCCGGCGAGGCACCTTCCTCGGCCAGCGCCTCCGCGCCGAGCGTCGCATCGTCCAGCACCGCGATCGAATCGTGCCCTCGGTCGACCACCAGGTACCGGGCCAGGACCCGAGCCTGCCAGCGATGCGGGATCGAGGCCTGGAAGGCGAGTCGGAACAGGGCACGGTCCGTGTACAGGTCGCCGCCCAGGAGGATCACCGGCACCCCGGCGGCTTCGATCTCCGGCCGGGCGTCGGCCACGGCGTGAGCCGACCCGACCACGAACACTGCCGGAGGCCCTCCGGTCAAGACCTGCCGAAGAGCATCGAGCGGGTCCGCCGGGGGCCGAACGTCGAGCGAGACGCCGACCTGGTCCGCGGCCAGCTCCATCCCCTCGAGGTACGAGTGGTGCACCCCTTCGTCAAGGATCACGGGCAGGACGGTGCCGACTGGCGACGGCGTCACGGTAGGCCCCGGCCCCGGCCCCGGCCTCGGCCCGGCGCCCCCTTCACCCTCGGTACAGGCACCGAGGAGAAGCAGGAGCGTGACCAGACAGGCCGTGGGGCGGCCCCGCGCAGCGAGGCAGGGCCCCCGCAGCGAGTGGTTGCGCTGCGGGGTGCCGAGCGTCAGCAGGGGCCGCCCGGAGGTGGGCGTCTGGCCGCGCGCCACGGTCAGGATTCGGGACGGAGCGCGGGGAACAGGATGACCTCGCGGAGGGACGGTGCGTCGGTGAGGACCATCAGCAGACGATCCACGCCCAGCCCCATGCCCCCGGCCGGCGGCATCCCGTGCTCCAGGGCCACCAGGAACTCCTGGTCGAACGGATGGGCCTCGTCGTCGCCGGCGGCGGCCTGGGCACGCTGCATCTCGAAACGGGCCCGCTGCTCGTCCGGATCGGTCAGCTCCGAGTACGCCGGCACGATCTCCACGCCCCCCATGATCAGGTCGAAGTGTTCGGTGACGCGCGGATCCTCCCGGTGCGGTCGCGCCAGCGGTGAAACCTCACGCGGGAAGTCCTTGACGATCGTGGGCGCCACCAGGTTCGACTCGACCAGCTTCTCGAACAGCTCGACGACGAGCTTCCCGGCCGGCCAGGCCGGGTCGTAGCCGACCCCTCGCTCGTCGGCGACCCGCTGGAGGTCCTCGACCGGCGTGTCGGTGGTGACGTCGCGCCCGACCGCTTCGGCCACGGCGTCATGGAGCGTGATCCGAGGCCATGGACGGTCCAGATCGACCCCGGTGCCGCGCCATGAGTACGTCCGCGAGCCGTTCACGGCTTCGGCCGAGGCCTTCACCAACCCCTCGGTCAGATCCATCATGTCCTCGTACGTCCCGTACGCCTGGTACGCCTCGAGCATCGTGAACTCAGGGTTGTACTTGGGCGAGATCCCCTCGTTCCGAAACGTCCGGCCGATCTCGTACACGCGCTCCATCCCACCGACCAGCAGCCGCTTCAGGTACAGCTCGAGCGCGATGCGCAGGTACATGTCGATGTCGAGGGCCCCGTGGTGCGTGACGAACGGCCGGGCCAAGCCCCCGCCCGCCACCGGCTGCAGCACCGGGGTCTCGACCTCGACGAAGCCGAGCCCGTCGAGATGGCCCCGTAGGGCCGCGAGCATGCGCGCCCGGGCGGCAAGCCGGGCTCTGGCCTCCTCGTTCGTGGCCAGGTCGAGGTACCGGCGCCGGTACCGCAGCTCGACGTCCCGCAGGCCGTGCCACTTCTCCGGGAGCGGCCGCAACGACTTCGTCAGCAGCACCAGCCGCGCCGGCCGGACCGAGAGCTCGCCGCGCTTCGTCCGCACGACCTCCCCCTCCGCTCCGATCCAGTCGCCGAGGTCGAGATCCTCGAGCGCCGCGTACGCGTCGGCGCCGAGGGTCTCCGCGGACAGGAACAGCTGGACGTCTCCGGTACCGTCGCGGAGCACGCCGAACGAGAGCTTCCCGTGTTCTCGCAACCCCACCAGGCGCCCGGCCACCCGGACCACCTGCCCGCTGTCCTCGCCCGGCTCGAGTCCCGCAAACTTCCCGGCGATCTCCGCCGTGGTGGCGTCCCGGTCGAACCGCAGGGCGAACGGCTCGATCCCCTTGGCCCGCAACCGTTCCAGCTTCTCGCGCCGGACCGTGAGGACGTCCTGTGCGGTCGCGTCCTCTGTCATGCGTTCTTCTCGAACACCAGGCGGAGGCCCTCGAGCGTGAGCCACGGCTCGTGGTGGTCGACCGTCCGGCACTCCTCGATCACCACCGGTGCGAGGCCGCCGGTGGCGATCACCGTCGGCTGACCGAGCTCCTTGGCGATCCGCTCGATCATCCCGTCGATCAGCGCGGCGTAGCCGAAGATCAGCCCGGACTGCACGCTCTCCACGGTGTTCTTGCCGATCGCGGCCTGGGGCGCGACCATCTCCACCAGCGGCAAGCGCGCGGTGTGCTCGAACAGCGCCCGGGCCGCGATCTGGAGCCCCGGGGCGATCGCGCCGCCGACGTACTCGCCGCGCTCCGACACGCAGTCGAACGTGGTGGCCGTCCCGAAGTCGACGACCACACAGGGCCCGCCATACCGGGTGAAGGCGGCCAGCGCGTTGACGATGCGGTCGGCGCCGACCTCCTTGGGGTTGTCGGTCAATACGGGCACGCCCGTCTTCACCCCCGGCTCCACCACCACCGGCGGGAACCGGAAGTACCGGCGGACCATCTCCCGGATCGCCTGGGTGGCGCTCGGCACCACGCTCGAGAGCACCACGCCGGTCACGTTGCGGTCGAACGAGAGATCCTGCTGCTGGAGGAACCCGCCGAACAGAAGGGCCAGCTCGTCGGCGGTGCGGTCCGGAACCGTGGCCATCCGCCACCGCCACGCCAGCTCCTCGTCGCGGAACACGCCGACGACGGTCTCGGTGTTGCCCACGTCGATGGCCAGCAGCATCGCTCGTATCCTCCCTCAATCGGACGGCCGCAGGAGCAGGTTGTCGATCAGCCTTGCCGGGCCGACGCGAGCGGCAACCAGGGCCCGGGCCGGTCCGCGCAGCCGGTCGACCTCCTCGAACGTGTCCTCGTCGACCACGGCCACGTAGTCGAGCGCGGCCAACGGCTCGGCCCCGATCCGGCGGGCCAGCTCAGCCCGAAGCACCCGGGCATCGCGCTCGCCGCCCTCCACGAGCCACGCCGCCCGGGCCAGGGCCTCGTACAGGCACGTGGCGGCCCGGCGCTCCTCGGCCGAGAGATAGGTGTTGCGCGAGGACAGCGCCAGCCCGTCCCGCTCACGGACGGTCGGACAGCCGACGATCTCCGCCGGCAGGTCGAGGTCGCGGACCATCCGCAGGACGATGAACAGTTGCTGGGCGTCCTTCTCACCGAAGTAGGCCCGGCACGGCCCCACGATCCCCAGCAGCTTCGCCACCACGGTGCTGACGCCCCGGAAGTGCCCAGGTCGCGAAGCGCCCTCGAGCCGGTTCCCCACCGGGCCGGGATCAACGGTGACTTCGGGAGGACCGCCCGGATACATCTCGTCGGCGTCCGGCGCGAACACCGCATCGACGCCCTCCTTCTCGCAGATGCCGAGATCGCGGTCGAGGTCGCGCGGGTACGCCGCCACGTCCTCCGCCGGGCCGAACTGAAGCGGGTTGACGAAGATCGACACGGCGACCAGGTCGGCTTCCTCGCGAGCCCGGGCCATCAGTGAGCGGTGCCCGTCGTGGAGGAACCCCAACGTGGGGACGAAGCCGACGCCCCGGCCGGCGGCCCGGGCCTCCACCATGGCCTCGCGGAACGCCTCGCGGGTCCGGATCACCTCCACTCGGTCAGCACCTCCCGAATAGCCGATGCCTCGTCGGGGCCAAGCCGGCGGGCTCGGGTGGCCAGGTTGATGGCCGCGTCGGCCAGGGCCACGTAGGCCGGCACCGCCTCCGGGGCGTGCCCGGCGATCGCCTCGAGGTTGCGGCGCACGGTCCCGGCGTCGCCCCGAGCCACGGGGCCGGTGAGGGCGGCCTCAGGGCCGACGCGGATCACGTTCGCCAGACTGGCCTCAGCCAGCGGCGCGAAGGCGGGGAGCGGTGCCGGGAGCCCGGCCAGGCGGAACAGGTGCTCGGCCAGCCCCTCCACCGCCACGAGATAGTTCGAGCAGAACACCGCGGCCGCGTGGTACAGGGGCTTGCGCTCCTCGGACAGGCGGAACGCCACCCCGCCCCAGTCGGCGGCGAGCCGCTCGCCGACCTCGAACCCGCGCTCGGTCCACGCCGTGACCGCCACGTGGGCGCCGGGGAGGCGCTCGAGCCCCGACCCGACGTCGGGCACGGTCTGCATCGGGTGCGTCGACAGGACGTCGGCGCCGGCGTCGCGGGCCGGACCGAGCGCCAGGAGCGGCTCGGCGCCGGAGAGGTGGACCACGAACCCACCGTCGGTGAAGCCGCCGGCCGCAGCGATCTCGGCGCACGTCCCGGCGATGGCGTCGTCGGGCACCGCGAGGAGCACGGCCTCGCCCGAGCGCGCGGCGTCGGCGGGTGGGAGGAGGGGAACGTCCGGCAGCCAGGTCTCGACCCGCGCCCGGGACGCCTCCCGCCCCGAGGCCGCCACCACGCGGTGCCCGGCCCTGGTCAGGAGGACCGCCAGCGCGGTCCCGACCCTGCCCGCCCCTACGACCGCGACGTCCATGGGGTCGTGCGGGTCAC
>OCZV010000078.1_pt1 | contig 36032 bp, 29 predicted proteins | sample 1539051 | NCBI WGS metagenome assembly OCZV01 (sample SAMEA3113581, study PRJEB22503) | soil metagenome
GGCCGTGGGTCGCACAGACCAACTCGGCCTCGGCCACCGTGCCGTGCGCCTCGACGGGGGAGACCACAGCCAGATGGCTCCGGCACTCGGGGCAGGCCAGGCGGGAGAGGAGGCGGCCGTGGCGCGCCGCGAAGCGGGCCGCATCGCGGCGGGGCGGGTCGCCAGCAAAAGGGCTGCCGAGATTCGCGGCTCGTTGCACCTCGTCCAAGAGTCGCGCGGCGAACCGGGTGGGCCCGAACTGCGCCAGGTAGGAGGCCCGCGCGGCGCGGCGGGCCGGGGCGCCCGCGGCCCGATCGGGATCGCGGGCCTCGGTGATGGCGCGGCCCAACGCGGCAGCCAACGCAGCGGAGTCACCCGCGGGGACCACGTCGCCGAAGCCACCCACGGTGTCGGGCAGCGCCCCCGCGTCGCTGGTCACCACGACGCAGTCGTTGGCGAGGGCCTCGATGACCGGGATGCAGAACCCCTCGTGGTGCGACGGGGAGACGAAGACGTCCGCGCCCGCGTAGCTGGCGTGCAACTCGTCGTCGGTGACGTCGAACCGGAGCTCTAGCTGCTCGGCGATGCCCAGCCCCGCGATCCGGGCCTCGAGCGCGTCGAGGTGGTCACGGTCGGAGTGACGGGACGAACCGATCAGGACCAGCTCCGTGCCGGCGCGCACGGTCGGGTCGAGGGCGCCGTAGGCCTCGACGAGGATGTCCGCGCCCTTGGCCCGCACGAATCGGCCGACCGATTGGATCCGGAGCCGCGGGTGGGCGACCCGGGGCCGAGGCTCGGCCTCCACCATGGGCACGCACAACGGCAGCAGGCGGACCTGGTCGCGCTCGACGTCCGCGTGGGTGACCAGCACGTCGGTGTTGTGGCGTGAGTCCGACCACACGACATGGGCACGGTCCGCGATCGAGATCTGGTCGATGGCCCGCGCCGCCGCGGCCGCGGGATCGCCGTCCAGGAGCGCCGGTGGGGTGACGTTGTGGAACCGCACCACCAGCGCGGCGCGGGGGTGGCCCAGCAGCAGCGCGTTGAACAGCTCGTACTGGATGCCGTAGTGGAACACCACCACGTCCGCGTCCCGGTAGGCCGGGACCTGCTGCAGCTTCCACGGGTCCACGATCACGACGACCTCGTCGCCGGCCAGGCGGTCGGTGAAGTGGGTGAACACGGTCACCTCGTGACCCGCTGCGACCAGCACCTCCCGCTCGGCCATCACCGCGTTGGAGATGGCGTCGCGGTGCTGGCAGAGCCCCGTCACCAGCGCGACCTTCACACCCGCACCCCCGCGACCACATCGACAAGAAGGCGCTCGAGGCGCTCGGCCATGGCGGCCGCGCTGTAGTGCTCCTCGAACCGGCGCCGACCGGCCGCACCCATGCGGTGACGAAGCGCCGGGTCAGCCAGCAGCGCGGAGATGGCCGCGGCCAGCGCGTCGGCGTCGGCCTCCACCAGCTCGCCGGTGGCCCCCGCGACCACGACCTCCGGTGCGGCGCCGGCGTCGAGGGCGACGACCGGGCGCCCGGCCATCATCGCCTCGACGTACACGAGCCCGAAGGACTCGAAGCGCGACGGGGCCACGAAGACGTCGCAGCGCCGGTAGGCGTCCCACAACTCGTCGTCGTCGACGATGCCGGGCATCTCGACCCGGTCCATCCACGGGGCCCCGGCGTGCTCCCGCAGGAACACGTCCCGGTAGCTCTCGCCGTGCTCGCCGGGCAGGTCGTGGTCGCCCAGCAGAACGAATCGGACGGACGGGTGGGTGGCCAGCACCTGGGGGATCGCGCCGAGCAACAGGTCGATCCCCTTGCGCTTCTCGAACCGCCCCACGAACAGCACCGTGGGATCCCCCTCGGGAGGCGGTGCGGGCGGGCCGAGGTGGTCGACGACCCCGAGGGGCGCGACGGTGGCCCGGGCCGGATCCACCACGGCCGCGCCGACCTCGGACGCTTCGGTCAGGATCGCGTCGCTGATGGCGTGCACCGCGTCGGAGCGCTCCATCAGCCAGCGCTCGAGGGCCAGCATCGGCTCGCCGAAGTCGGCCATGAATGCTGGATCCGTGGCCCATTCCGGGCGGGTCCTCAAGGTGATGCCCAGGGTGGTGACCAATGTGGTGACCACCGGGATGGCGGTGCGTTCGCGCACCGCGATGGTCTCGACGTCCCACATGACGCCCAGCACCACGTCGACGGGACGGATGGCATCGAGGCGCTCGACCTCGTCGGCCACGGCCACGGCGTTGTGCCAGATGCGGGCCGGTACGCGGGCGTGGATGGTCGACGGCGGCCGGGGCCGGGTCTTGACCAGCCGGTGCACCCACACGCCCTCCTCGAGGTCGACGGTGTCGTGGCCGACCGAGCTGCTGGTGAGGATGTGGGCGTCATGGCCCCGCGCCGCCAGCTCGCGGGCCGCGTCCAGCACGAACCGACCGGTGCCCGACGTCTCCTCGGGTGGCAGGAACTGCGAGACCAGGCACACCCTGAGGGGCCGTTCGGGTCGCTCGATGGTGGCGTAGGGCAGGAAGGGTGGGGGGTGGGCTGCGGCGTCCGCGTCCAACATGACCTGACGGCCCCGGGGCCCGACCCGCAGGCCCGCTTGCCAGCCGTCGTCGATGCGGCGCAGCCCGTGGGCGAGGTCCTCGTCGGAGATCCTCCCCGCACGGTGGTGGGCCTCGAGATCCTCGGTCAGGAGTCGGACCCACTCGGCGTGGGAGTCCATGATCTGACTCGTGGGCACCTCGCCCACCGCGTGAAGGTACGAGAAGTAGATGCGGTTCTTGACCACGGGGTAGAGGTCGACGGTGACCCGTTCGGCGTTGCGGACCGCCGACGGCAGGAACTTGTGGTGGACCTCCGCGCCGGGGAGCTGACGCAGGCGCCAGCCGTGGTCCATCAGCCGCATGCACACATCGGTTTCGTCCAGGTAGAACTCGAACTCCTCGTCGAAGCCACCGGCCTCCACCAGCCGCTGGCGCCGGAAGCTGGCGTTGGTGCCGATCAGGTACGGCACCTCCCACGAGCCGGGGACGCACAGCTCGTCGAGGGGGACCTCCGCCGAGGGGTTGGCGTTGCCGATGCGGTCGGCCCGGCAGAAGCGGCACTGGAACGTGTAGCCGGTGTGGTCGCGGACCGAGCCGCCGACCCCGGCCACGTCGTCACCGTCGTAGCCGGCCACCAGCTCGTCCAGCCAGGTGGGCTCGGGGATGCCGTCGTCGTCGATGAAGGCCACGATGTCGCCGGCCGCGGCCGCGATGCCGAGGTTGCGGGACTTCGAGAGGTTGGCCTCGGGGCAACGGACGACCTTGAGCTCCCCCTCGAAGGGCGCGAGCACGTCGAGGGTGTTGTCGGTGATGGGGCCGACCACGACCACCACCTCGAAACGGGGGTACGTGAGGCGCCGCAGGGCGGCCAACAGGTCGGCGAGCGCGTCGGCGCGGTTCAGGGTGTTGCAGATCACCGAGACCGACGGCGGCTCGGTCATCGGTCGCCGGGCCGGCGGGCCGAGAGCTGCATCTCGAGGCACGCTCCGTTCGGCCGACCCTCGGCCTCCACCTTCACCTCCACCAGGCCGGCGTCGCTCAGGATCCGGCTCAAGGTCTCGGTCGTGTACATGTTGAAGTGGAAGTCGCCCTCGTACTCCTGACCGCCGAAGAGGACCTCGCGGAGGTCCTCGTAGCGGACGCTTCCGTCGGCGAAGCCGCTCAGCATCGCCCCGGCGTCGGGCAGCACGGCCCGGAAGCTGCCCCCGGGCCGGATGAGGGACACCCAGTACGGGAGCACGTCGCGGACGAACTGCTCCTGCGGGAAGTGCTCCACGAGATGGGCGCTGTAGAGCTCGTCGACCTCGCCCTCGTTGAAGGGGAGCTGGTCGACCGGGGCAAGGACGTCGACACCGGGCATCTCGCGGAGGTCGACGTTGATGTAGCCGTCGAGAGGCAGGTGCCCACAGCCCAGGTTGACCCGCAGGCCGTCGGCGCGTGCCGCGGCCACCTTGGGCTCGTCGAGGACCTTGGGCTCGCTGGTGACCTCGGCCGTCCGGGCCCGGTCCCCGTAGCGGACCTCGAACATCAGCTCGCGCCGGATGGTCTCCATGCGGCCCCACAGGTCAGCCATGGACCGTGCCAGGTCGCTCTCCCGCGTCTCGATGGCCCGGACGCTGCGGGTGAACCGACGCAGGATCCCGTTGTTGGACGAGATCGTGTTCAACAGGATCGGCAGGTGGTGCTCGATCTCCCGAAGGCGGCGGCCCTCGTCCTCCTCCAGGGCGCGGATCGCCGCCTCGAGCGCCACGATACGGGCTGCCCGGGTCGGCTGGCGCCCGGTGACGGTGCGCACGCCCCGTCGGACCTGTAGTGCGGCCTTCCGGGTTGCCGGCGAGGAGTTCGCCACCTGTACCAGCTTGTCTCGCAGCGTCACGTCACATGCTCCTCGACTGGCGAAGGACGTCCGGTCGCCTCACCGTTCCCGACCTGCCGGGGGTTCACGCTCCAGTGCCCGTCGAGGCGTACGAGGCCCGCGCTGGGGACCTCGTCGCCTCGCCGGACGATGAGCTGGTACTCCCGGTCGCGGCGGTCGAAGAGGTGTTGGACGTGCTCGTCGTTGATGCCGATCGTCAGGTCGAAGTAGCCGGGCTGCAGCGGCAGGGCGTCGAAGCGCACGGCCACCTCGCCCTCGCCGTCCAACTGGCCGGTGTCGCACCCGCCGATCTGCGTGTTGGTACCGGTCACGTGCGCGCCGTTCTCCGCGCGGATGAGCACCCCGAAGACCGGGGACTGCACCGGGCGGGACGCGCGGTAGCCGATGTGGATCACGAGGTCCTCCCCGGCGGTGGCGGTGCTCACCGGACGGCCGTCCCCATCCGTGTAGCGGAGGCCGGTGATGCCGATGTCCTTGCCGAACTCGTCCTTCCACGGCTCGACCGCCCGGTGCCCGCCGGCCGGGCGCGCGGCGCTGGCATCGCGGGCTTCGGCCTCACGCTCGTTGACCCGCTGGAGGTACGCGGCGGCGACCTTGGCCGCGTCGCCCTCCATCTGCAGCACCCCGTGGTCCAGCCAGGCCGCGCGGTCGCACATGGTCTCCACCGTGGCCAAGCCGTGGGTGACCACCACGATGGTCACCCCCTGCCTGCGCAGGCCGTAGAGGTGGTCGAAGCACTTGCGCTGGAACTCCTCGTCGCCGACGGCGATGACCTCGTCGATGAGCAGGATCTCCGGCTGGACGTGCACCGCGACCGAGAAGCCGAGCCTGACGTACATGCCGGTGGAGTACACCTTGACCGGCGAGTCGATGAACTGCTCGACGCCCGCGAACTCCACGATCTCGTCGAACTTGGCGTCGATCTGCTTGCGGCCCATGCCGAGGATGGTGGCGTTCAGATAGATGTTCTCCCGGCCCGACAGATCGGGATGGAACCCCGCCCCGAGCTCCAGGAGGGTGGAGATGCGACCGTCGACCGTCACCCGTCCGCCGTCGGGGCGGTAGATGCCGGCGATGCAGCGCAGCAGCGTGGACTTGCCCGACCCGTTGTGGCCGATCAGTGCATACATCGACCCCTCGGGGATCGCCAGCGACACGTCCTTGAGGGCCCAGAAATGGCTTTGCTGCCGACTGCGGCCGCGGCGGGTGATCAGCTCCTTGAGGGAGTGGGCCCGGTCGGCCTTGAGGCGGAACTGCTTGGAGACGCGGTCGACGACGATCTTCGACACGTCACAGCTCCTCGATGTACTGCGGTGCCTTGGCACCGAAGAACGTCCAGCCCACCGCGAGGGCGAGGAGCGCCGACACCAACATGCCCGCCCAGTTTCCCAGCGTCGGCACCTCTTGGAGATACGTCACCTTCCGCATGCCGTCCACGAAGTGGGTCATGGGGTTGAGGCCCAGAACCTGCGAGGTGTCGAACGGGCCGATCGTCTCGGGGATCAGGTCGAGGCGGTACACGATCGGCGTACCGTAGAACATGATCTGCAGCCCGATGCCGACCAGGTAGTTCACGTCGCGGTAGCGCACGTTCAACAGGCTGACGATCATGCCCAGGCCGAGGGCGAGGGCCGTGACCAGGACCAGGATCGGCGCCACCAGGAGGAGCGTCCAGCCCACGTTGCCGATCGCGGTCATGAAGCCCAGCAGGATCGCGGTCTCCAGGCCGGTCTGGATGGCGACGGTCGTCGAGCCGGCGACCACCGGGCACTCCGGGGGAAAGTACGTTCGTGTCAGCAGCCCGCCCGAGCCCAGGAACGACTGGATGGAGACGTTGATGCCCCCGGAGAAGGCGTTCCACACGACCAGCGCGGCGAACAGCCACAGGGCGAAGCTGGAGGTCTGCCCGTTCCCGGCGAGAGGCGCCGTCCCTTTGAGGAAGTACCCGAAGACCAACGTGTAGATACCGAGGGAGACGGCCGGGTTGATCAGTGACCAGCCCCACCCCACGACGCTCTTCTTGTAGCGGGACCGGAGTTCCCGCTGGGCGAGGTTCCCGACGAGGGTGCGGTACTGCCAGACCTGAGCGGGGGTGGACATCGTCTCCAGGCTCTTCGATGACCGCCTGTTGAGGGGCCGATGGAACCTACCAGCCGAGGGACTTCGAACCGGACATCGGGCCCCTTGTGACACCGGTCGCCAGTGGCACGATCACCAGTGATGCTCGCATTCAGCACCCTGAGGCACCCGCGGCCAGGACGTACCTCGACCGACACGTGGCCCTCGTCCACGCGGAGGAAGGGCGGAGGAAGGATCGCCGAGGACCGCGACCGCCGCGGCACGCCCAGCAGGCGTTCCTCGTCGTGGCCACGTCCAGGCGTCGTGCCGCACGTGAAGTCGAGGAACACCACCGCATCGACGAGGTCTCGATCGAACAGATCGCAGACCTCGGCCGTCGTGAGCGTTCCGTTCCGAACGGCCCCCCAGCGCGCACCTCGCCGAGCTCGATCACCACCTCCGCCAGCGTCTCGTGCACGCCAGGACCCGGAACTCCTCGAGGTTGCAGCACCGCCTCCGCCAGCCCGGTACCGTCACCCACCGCAGGAGTCTCGAGGGACCTCTGCCCCGAGCGGTGGACCCCTCAGCCACCCGCCGCTCCCCACTTCAACGTGAAGAGCCGGCCCGCTGCCGAGCGCTCCACACGAACCTTGTCAGCGTTCGTGACGACGAACCAGATTGGAACCCGATGACAACCCCGCTCTGTCCCGATGACACCTTCGGCTTCACGATCGCGTTCACGATACGGACCGGGAGCAACCTCCTGTGCAACCTTCTCGCAAGGAACGGCGCGGGATTTCCGACGGAGTACTTCCAAAAGCCGTATGGCGTGACCAACAAGTTCTGGTACGACAAGCTCGGTGTCGAGCCCGATGATTTCTCGGGCTTCGTCAGTCGGCTGTTGGCCGAACGCAGGCAGAACGGAATGTTCGGTCTGAAGCTGGCCTGGTTCCAGAAGAATGAAATGCTCAAGGCGATCCGGCTCGATCTCGAGCCCGACATCGCGCACGTCAGTGACCTGTTCCACCGTCACCAGTGGATCTTCATGCGACGCCGTGACAAGTTCGCCCAAGCGGTCTCGGCATGGACGGCACAGCAGACCGGCCTGTGGACGTCGCACCACCGCTCGGACGAGCCAATGCCAGCGCTCGAATACGATTTCCGGGGGCTGCAGACCTATTTCGAAGAGGTCCTCGTCGAGGAGTATCTCTGGTCTCTCTACTTCGACCGAATCGGCGTCCAGCCGATCGAGGTCTGGTACGAGGACCTTATCGCCGATCGAGCTGGCGTCGTCGGTGCACTTGTGCGCGAGCTCCACGACCTCGCCGGCACCGAACCTCCAGCGGAACTCGACATGGAGACCCTTCTCGAGCAACAGCGCACCGAGCTGACGGTGGGGTTCAGGGACCGGTTCGAGAATGACCTGCACCGCATCGGCGCATGATCCGAGCGCGTCGAGCGGCGGTGGTTCGATCCTCGCTCAGTTCACCGTCGTCTTCCCGCCGTAAGGCCCTCTCGCAGCACCCGCACGCGCGGATGTCGCCTCTCGTCGTAGGTGCCGAAGATGACGACACGACCAGGTCCGGGCACGCCGGCGAATGCCATCTGGCCGGTGTCGGCCGGTCGTGAAACGGGCGTCGCCGCGGGATGCCTGCGCCTGCGTGTGCGGGCGGGCGTGGTGCGGGGATGTACGCTCGTGGCCGTTCTCAGGTCGCCAGCCACCCGGGCGTGGGGACGGCGTCGCGAACGTCGATCGTAGATCTCCGGACTCGTGAAGCTCATCATCCAGATCCCGTGCCTCAACGAAGAGGACCAGCTCCCGGGCACGCTCGCCGACCTTCCGCACGCGCTGCCGGGCTTCGACACCGTCGAGTGGCTGGTTGTCGACGACGGCTCCACCGATCGCACCGCCGAGGTCGCCCGGGCGCACGGTGTCGACCACATCGTCAAGCTGACCAACAACAAGGGGCTGGCCTCGGCGTTCCAGGCGGGACTCGACGCCGCGCTCAAGCTCGGTGCCGACGTGATCGTCAACACCGACGCCGACAACCAGTACTCCGCGAAGGACATCCCGAGCCTCGTCGCGCCGATCGTGGCCGGCGAGGCCGACATGGTGATCGGCGACCGCGGCGTGATGACGATCGAGCACTTCTCGCCGACGAAGAAGCGCCTCCAGCGCCTGGGGAGCTGGGTCGTGCGCCATGCATCCGACACCGACGTCCCGGACGCGACCTCGGGCTTCCGCGCCTACAACCGGGAGGCGGCGCTGGGGCTGACGGTCGTCTCGACATTCACCTACACGCTCGAGTCGCTCATCCAGGCGGGCAAGAGCCTGGTCGCCGTCGACCACGTCGCGGTCGGCACCAACGGTAAGGCGAGGGAGTCGCGCCTGTTCAAGTCGATGTCGTCGTACGTCGGCCGCAACGTCGTCGCGATCTTCCGGATCTACACGGGCTACGAGCCGCTCAAGGTCTTCTCCTGGATCGCCGCGCTCGTCCTGTGCGGCGCGATCGCCGCGTGGAGCCCGTTCCTGTGGAGCTGGTTGGTGAACGGCAACCGGTCCGGGCACCTGCAGTCGATCATCCTCGGTGGCGTGCTGCTCATGGCGGCGATCCAGATCTTCGCCCTCGGCGTGCTCGCCGACCTCATCGCGTCACACCGCATCGTGACGCAGCGGACCCTCGAGCGGGTGCGTCGCATCGAGCTCGAGCTCGGCGTCGCTCCATCGCACTATCAGCCCGGCGACAGCCGTCCCAGCGGCGATGACGGTGGGGCCGGTGACCAGCCGCCGCGCGGTCAGCGCGACGCGATCCGTTCGTACACCTCGACGAGGCCGCGGGCTCAGGCATCCCAGGAGTAGCGCTGCGCTCCGGCGAGGCCGTCGCGCACCAGGCGGTCGCGCAGCGCGTCGTCCTCCACGGCACGGGTGAGCGCGTCGGCGAGGGCCTCGACGTCGCCGACCGGGACAGGCTATTCCCAGGCACGGCGGAGGCCCGCGCCCGATCGGGGCGGGTGCGACGGCGGCAGTAGGATCGCCCGTCGTGGCCGGATCCCCCCTGGTGTTCTACGCGCAGAACGGCGAGGACGTGGTGCTGTGGCGCGCCCTGGGACACGTCGAGGGTGGTGTCTACGTCGACGTCGGGGCATGCGACCCGGTGGACGACTCCGTGACCAAGCTGTTCTACGACCGGGGCTGGCGCGGGCTCGACGTCGAGCCGGTGGCCGAGCACGCACAGGCGCTCCGTGCCGACCGCCCGCGCGACGTGGTGGCCGCGGTCGCCGTCACCGGCGACGACCACGGCTCGGTCACCCTGCACGAGGTCACCGGCACGGGTCTGTCGACGCTGAGCGCCAGCATTGCCGACGAGGCCGCGGCCCGGGGCTTCGCCACCCGGGACGTCACGGTTCCCACCCGCACGCTGCGCAGCCTGGTCGACGAGCACCTGGGCGATCAGGACGTCCACTTCTGCAAGATCGACGTCGAGGGGGCGGAGGCCGAGGTGATCGCCTCGGTCGACCTGGAGGCCTGGCGCCCGTGGGTGCTCGTGGTCGAGTCGACCCACCCCAACACCGCGGAGCCCACCCACATGAAGTGGCAGGACCGCGTCCTGGCGGCCGGGTACCGCCCGTGCCTGTTCGACGGCCTGTCCCGCTTCTACGTGAGCGAGGAGCACGCCGCGGAGCTGGGGGAGAAGCTCTCCTACCCTGCGTGCCCGCTGGACGGCTACGTCCACGTCTCGTCGGTTGAGCTGCGCAACCAGCTCGAGGAGCTGCAGCGGAGCCACCACGACGCGCACGAGGAGCTAGGGGTTCGACAACGGCGGATCGAGGCGCTCGACCGCGAGGTCGAGGACCTGCGCCACGCGCTCGTCCGCTGGCGCCGCGCCGCCGTCGAGTCGTGGGCCGAGTCGGTTGCGCGGGGTGGTGGCCCGGCGACGGAGCTGCAGGAAATGCTAGACGCGATGCGCGAGACGCTCCCCTGGCGGGTGATACGTCGGCTGCGCGCCGTCCGCTCGCGCCTGCGTAGCCCCCGATGAGCGCGGCCGTCCAGGGCACCCACTACCTCGTGGCGCTGCAGCAGCGTCTGGGAGCGATCGCCCCTCACCTGCTGGCCGATCCCGCCCCGGTCGACGGCGACGACCCCGTGGCGACGTGCGAGGACCTGCTCCGCCGGTTGGTCGAGTCCGTGACGGAGGTCCCGACCTTCGACCGGATCTGGCTCCTCCTCGTCGGTCTGACGGCCGCGTTCCCCACCGACGACGAGGTCCGGGCCGCCCAGCGGCAGCTCGAGATCGAGTCGATCGATGGCGCCGCGTTCTGGTTGCTCGACCAAGCCTACGACGCGGCCGTGTCGAACGGATCGGGTGCGCACCGCCTCCGGGTCGTGGGCGGCGTGGTGGTGGACGTGGACTACACGGCCACGCACGATCTCCTGACCGGCATCCAGCGGGTGGTGCGCACGGTGGTGCCGCGGTGGCACCGCGACCACGGTGTCGAGCTCGCGGTCTGGACCGAGCGGGCCGGCGCCTTCCGCGAGCCGGTCCCGGACGAGCGCGAACGGGTGCTCCACTGGCGGGGTCCGCTCCGCCGGCCCACCCTGCCCCCGGCTCAGCCGGTCGTCGTCGTCCCGTGGCGGGGCACGGTCGTTGTGCCCGAGGTGCCCCGCATCACCCAGTGCCGGAGGTTGACGAGCCTCGCGGCGCACTCACCCAACCGCGTAGTTCTCGTCGGCTACGACTGCATCCCCGTCGTGAGCGCGGAGCTCGTGCCGATCGCCGAACCCACCCGCTTCGTGCAGTACCTCGCCCTCGTGAAGCACGCTGACGTGGTCGCGGCCATCAGCGAGTCGGCGGCTCGAGAGTTCCGCGGGTTCGTCGATGCCCTCCCCTCTCAGGGCCTGACGGGTCCCGAGGTCACGGCCTGCCCCCTGGCGTTCGAGCTGCCCGACGCGGCTGCGGACAGCGGCAGCGCAGCGTCGGTGCGCGAGCCCGAGGTGGTGGTGGTCGGGAGCCACGACCCGCGCAAGAACCACCTGTCGGTGCTGCACGCATCGGAGCTGCTGTGGCGCGAGAGCCTGCGGTTCGAGCTGCGGATGCTGGGCAGCGGCGGGTGGACCACCGTGGCCTTCGACCGCCGGGTCGCGGACCTGCGCCGGGCCGGCCGCACCCTGACCGTCGAGCGCGAGATGGACGACGAGTACGTCTGGGCCGCCTACCGCCGGGCCCGGTTCACCGTGTTCACCTCGCACCACGAGGGCTTCGGGCTGCCGGTCGCCGAGTCGCTGGCCGCGGGGACCCCGGTTATCGCCGGCAGCCACGGCGCCGTGGCCGAGACCGCGTCCGGTGGCGGTGCCGTGCTCGTCGACCCCGACGACGACGGGGCGCTGGTCGACGCGATGCGGCTGTTGCTGACGGACGCCGGCGCGCTCGACGACCTGCGCCGCGCCGCCCGGGCCCGCCCGACCCGCACGTGGGACGACTATGCCGCCGAGCTCTGGGCGATCGCGACGAGGTCGCGGTGATGTCCGCCTCCAGGATGCTGAGGCGGGGGTTGGACGCCGGCGCGTCCCTCGGCGAGCGGGCCGTCGCGGTGCGCGGGCTGACGGGCGTGCGGAGTCGCAGCCTGCGGCACGTTGTCGCCCGGGCCCGGGGCGCACCGGCCCGGCAACTGGCCGACCGACTGCGCGCCCTCCTCGCCGCGCTCGACCACCCGGGCGCGGCCGCCGACCTCCGGAGTCTCGCCAGGGCGACCGAGGACGCGCTGGCCGATGCCGATGCCTCGAAGGTGTGGCTCGCCCTGGCCGTGCTGACCGGCCGCCTGCCGCTCGACGACGACGTCGTCGCCACCGCGCGGCGCCTCGAGCTCGACGGTGCCGGCGCTGCGCTGGCACCGGCCGCCGCGTCGGTCACCTCGCTGCTCTCGATCGACCGGTATCGCCCGGCACGGGTCGAGGTCGTGCGCCGGGCCGTGGTCGTCGACCTGCACCACACGAGTGCGACCGACCTGGCAACCGGCATCCAGCGGGTCGCCCGGCAGGTCGCCGCACGATGGGACCGTGACCACGAGGTCGTGGTCGTCGGGTGGTCTGGCGACGACACGGCGCTCCGGCGCCTTGACAACGCGGCCCGCCGGCGTGCGCTGGGTGAGCACGTCGGCGATCGGCGGTCGGGAGCGTCCCGCCGATCCCGCGAGCGGGCGACGACGGTGGTGGTGCCCTGGGAGTGCACGTACGTCCTGCTCGAGCTCGCCCCCGAGGAGGCCCGGACGGCGCGGCTGTTGGCGCTGACCCGGCGCTCCGGCAACCGGACGTGCGCCATCGGCTTCGACTGTGTGCCGCTCACGACGGCCGAAACGGCCGACGAACCAATGGGCGGCGCTTTCGCACGCCTGCTGGCCGCAGTGCGCCACATGGACACGGTGGCGACGATTTCCGAGGCGGCGGCCGTCGAGTACCGGGGCTGGCGCGAGATGCTCGCCTCCGTCGCCGTCGAGGGCCCGGCCATCGAAGCCGTTCCGCTGCCCACCGAAGGGAACGAGCCCTCCGCGGCCGCGGACGCGGCCGCGCGGGACCGTCTCGCCATCGGAGACCTGCCCCTGGTCCTGTGCGTCGGCAGCCACGAGCCGAGGAAGAACCACCTGGCGGTGCTCCACGCCGCCGACTTGCTGTGGCGCCGCGGCCTGCGCTTCTGTCTGGTCTTCGTGGGCGGCAACGCGTGGAAGAGCGAGCGCTTCCGGGAGCGGCTCGCAGACCTCCAGGGCCAGGGTCGGTTCGTGGAGTCGGTGTCGACCCTCGACGACGACCTGCTCTGGGCCGCGTACCGCCTCGCCCACGTGGTCGTGTTCCCGTCGATCAACGAGGGCTTCGGGCTGCCGATCGCCGAGGCGCTTGCGCGCGGCACACCCGTGGTCACGTCCCGCTACGGCGCTATGGCGGAGGTGGCCGTCGAGGGCGGCGCGCTGCTCGTCGATCCACGCGACGACCACGAACTCGCCGACGCGCTCGGACGGGTCCTCGAGGACCGGGACCTGCACGCGGAGCTGGTGGCCCAGGCCCGGCGGCGACCGCACCGGACCTGGGATGAGTACGCTGCCGAGCTCTGGCAGCTCTTCGTCGGCTCGCTCGGCGAAGGACCGGCCGAGTTCGGCGCTGATGTCGCCGCCGAAGCCGGTCGACCAGGGTGACGACCGCGATAACCCCGCAGGAATTTCGTCCGTTGGTATCCACTTGACCGGAGTACTTCTGGTCGGGCTGCTCGCCATGGACGGTCGGCTGGCGGCCGTTCCAGGCTGGGTGGGTGCCCTCGGACGGCGGGGGCGGCAGGCGGACGCCGCTTGGGCCGGGACTCGACGATGAGGTCCTGGTAGCGGACCGGTTCGTGGTCGACGGCGAGTTCGAGGACGCGCGAGACGACGAGCCTGCGGCTGCGTGAGGTGCGACGGTTGAAGTGGGGCACGAACTCGTCGAGGTAGCCGGGCAGGTGGGTCTCCTCGACGGAAGGACAAACGTCGCTCGGCGCTGGCGTCTGGGCACCGTCACGTGTGCCACAATGCGGCCCGACATGAACGCCGGGTTAGCAGATGCCGACCGTTGGGTGGCCGCTGGGTAACATCCAACGAATGTGCTGTGCCAACAGCTGGCGGTCCTAATTGGGCGCATCGCACCGGACACAAGGGGGACCGACGTGACGATCGGATATCTCGACCCGGGTTCTGGCAGCCTCATCGCCTCGGCCGTCGTGGGTGGTGTTGCTGCCGCCGGCGTGGCAGTGAGGCAGGCCCGGCACCGCCTCACGAGCAGGTTCTCACGGAAGCAGGGCGAGGCGGAGGCGACATCACAGAAGACCGAGTCCGGGGTCGACGACCCGGCAACCACCGAGGCCTGAGCGCCGCTCTGTCGCAGTGTCAAGCTACGAGCCCGGCTCGTTTCGGGATCCCGACAGTGGCGTCTTCACTGTCGGCGACAAGTTGTTGCGGGGGCTCTCGGGCCCGGCCGCCGAAAGCTACGACCGTCTGACCGCCACATCGTTCTTTCTCCGCCTGATGGCCTCGGGTCAGATCGTGGGCACAACCGAGCACGACGGTGAGGCCCCACCTTCGCCCCGTGGGGCTCCGTGGGCACGTGTCGTGGAGCACGAGCGCGTGCCGGTCGTGTCCCACCCGTATGAGTGGTCGTTCGCCATGCTCCGCGACGCTGCTGCGCTGCAACTCGACGTGTTGCGGGCAGCGCTCGACGAAGGCATGTCGCTCAAGGACGGCACCGCTTACAACCTGCAGTTCGTCGGGTCACGGCCGACGTTCATAGACATCGGGTCGTTCGAGCCGGCGTCGGGGCCCTGGCCCGGCTACCGGCAGTTCTGCCAGACGATGCTCTTCCCGCTGATGATCCAGGCATACCTGGGGGTGCCGTTCCAGCCGTTGCTACGAGGCAGCATCGACGGCTTGACGCCCTCGGACGTGGCCGGGATGTTCTCGGGGCTGCAGCGGTTCCGCCGAGGCGTGCTGCGGAACGTCACGCTCCACAGCGTCCTGGAGCGACGGGTGAGCACCGCGTCAGAGCAAGTGAAGACCGACCTGAAGGCATCAGGGTTCTCGACCGAGATGACCAAGGCGACCGTGAAGAACCTAGCAAAGCTGGTTCACGGATTGGGTGTGGCGCGGCGGGGCTCGACGTGGTCCGACTACCGCGAGACGTGTTCGTACAGCGATGCCGACGCCGATACCAAGCGCGGTTTCGTACGATCGGCGCTCGCGGCGGGCGAGTCGAGGCTCGTGTTGGACCTGGGTGCCAACGACGGTGCGTACTCCCGGCTCGCCGCTGAGCAGGCTGATTACGTGGTGGCGGTTGACGGCGACGCGATGGTGGTCGACGGCCTGTACCGCCAGTTGCGGACCGAGGGGAAGGAGAACATCCTCCCGCTCGTCATGAACCTCGTCGACCCGTCGGGGGGTCTGGGGTGGCGCAACCGGGAGCGCGCTGCCTTCCACGAACGCGTTCGGCCCGATGCCCTGCTTGCTCTGGCGCTCATCCACCACCTGAGCATCGGCGCCAACGTGCCTCTACTCGAGGTGGTGTCGTGGCTCCGGTCGTTCGGATGCCGGCTCGTGGTCGAGTTCGTCCACACCGACGACGCGCAAGTGAAGCGCCTGCTGGCCAACAAGCCTGCCGGGCTGTTCGACGACTACCAGCGCGAGACCTTCGAGGAGCTGCTGACCGAGCAATTCCTGGTTCACGAGGAGCAACCGCTTCCGAGCGGCACCCGCACGCTGTACTTGGCCGAACCCAAGCCGTAACTCATGGGAGCTGTGGCGCTGGTGGGGCGCCACGGAACCGAATGGGTGAGCTTCACCGCACGATGCAGTCCCACGTGAGGAACATGTAGGCGGGCTTGATCCCCAGACGGGCGGGCGTGGCCGCGTCGGCCACGACCACGAGGTCGTCAGCCCCGGCACCGGCACGGGCCCCGGCCAGGATGTCGGGCACGTCGAACTCGCCGGACCAGTCGGGCCACGGGTTGGAGCCCGAGGCAATGGCGTTCGCCAATTCGGCTGTGCACAGCAGGTCAGCATCGAAGCCGTGACTGCGCAGGCGCTCCGTCAGGTCGAAGCCGAACCGCCAGAACACCGGGGTGATGTCCCCGTGGAACTCGGGTTCCGTCGGTGGGGCGGTGCGTCCCTGGAGCACCGGCACCTGGAGCAGCAGGTGGCCACCGGGCGCGATGACCCGGCGCAGGCCGGTCAACGCCTTGTCGGTGTCGGGCACGTGCTCCAGCACGTGTGCGCACAGCATCACGTCGAGGCACGCGTCGGGCAGATCGATGGCCTGGAGGTCGAGCCGGAGGTTGCCGGCGTGGGCCCGGAGGTCGTAGTCGCTGGTGCGGTAGAAGAACCAGGTGGCCATGGCATCGCGGTAGGCGCGGCCCAGGCGGGGGCTGCACTCGATGACCCTCAGTGCAGGGTGGAGGTCGACCCGCTGGGTGAAGCACCAGTGCAGGAAGCGGTCGCGCCCGCTGCTGCCGCACGCCGGGCAGGTCGAGAGCTCGACGTGCTCGATGCCATCGAAGGCGGCGCCCTGCCAGCGGCAGATGTTGCACAGGACACGGCCGCCGCCGGGTTCGGGTCCCGGTAGCGGGATCCACGGCGGCACCGCCGGATCCGGGCGCGGCGCTGCCGGTGGTGGTGCAGCCGAAGGGTCGCCGAGAAGGCGCCGGCCGAGCTCGCCCAGCCGGCGATACGAACGTGCCGCGATCCGCTGCGCGGTCGCCCGCGCGGCGGTGCTCGGGTGGCTTCCGTCGGCGCCGCCCCCGTGCGTCACGTGCCTCTCGTGCCGTCTTGGTCCAGCGGATCGCGGTGGGCCTCGAGCAAGCGGTGGGCGGCGGTGGTCGGGGACAGGCGTCCGGCTCGGACCGCCTCCTCGGCGTCGGACCAGCTCTCGGCCACCCGGGGATCCTGGCGGAACGAGTCGATGAGGGACTCACGGATCTCGTCCCACATCCACGCCACGGCCTGACCGGCACGCAGGCGGTCGAGCGCCCCGTCCTCGCGAAGATGGGCGACGAGCTTCTCCACGGCCGTCCACACCTCGTCGACGCCGGTGCCCTGCAGAGCTGAGGTGGCCAGGACCGGCACCTCCCAGCCGGCGTGCTTGGGACGCAGCAGGTGGACCGCCTGCCGGTAGTCGGCCATGGCGCGCCGGGCGGCCGGCAGCAGGTCGCCGTCGGCCTTGTTGACCACCACGATGTCGGCCAGCTCGATGATCCCCCGCTTGATGCCCTGGAGCTCGTCGCCGCCGCCCGGCGCCGCGATCAGGCAGAAGCAGTCGACCATGTCGGCCACCGCCACCTCCGACTGCCCCACCCCCACGGTCTCGACGACGATCACATCGAAACCGGCGGCTTCGCACACCAGCGCCGCCTCGCGGGTGCGGCGGGCGATGCCCCCCAGCGAGCCGCCCGAGGGGGAGGGACGGATGAAGGCGTTCGGGTCGCGGGCCAGGCGTTCCATGCGCGTCTTGTCACCCAGGATCGATCCCCCGCTGCGACGGCTCGAGGGATCGACGGCCAGGACCGCCACCCGATGGCCTGCGGCCGTGAGGTGGCTGCCCAGCTCCTCGATGAACGTCGACTTGCCCGCCCCCGGCGTGCCGGTGATCCCGAGGCGGATGGCCGCACCCGTGTGGACGACCACGGCGTCGAGGAGCGCGGCGGCCGCGGCCCGGTGGTCCCGGCGCGTGGACTCGACCAACGTGATGGACCGGGCCAGTGCCCGCCTGTCGCCCTGCACGAGGCGCGTCGCGAGGTCGTTCGGGTCGGTCACTCGGACGGAGTCTATGGGTGGGGCCTGCGGGGCTGGATCCACGGTCGTTCCGTCGCGGAGGTGACGGGCTCGAGAACGCGGCGCGACCGGCAGATGAAACCTTCGTGCGAGCCCCAGGATCGGGGCGGTCGGCCGGGGACACGTCGTTACTGTCGCCGGGCGCGGCGGCTTCGGTCCCCAGTCGCTTGCCGCGAGTCGCTGCTGGGTCGGCGGCCATGGGCCGCATCGAGCGAGCACCGGAGCAACCACGTGTCCACGCCTGTGCTGACGGGCAACGCCTACGACAAGTACAGATCGAGGAACCCCATCGAGCGCCGGCTGATGAAGGGCTTCTTCGCCGCGCTCCGCGACTCGCTTCCTCGCGAGCAGCCCCAGACGGTGCTGGAGGTGGGGGTGGGTGAGGGCGAGGTGAGCGCCAGGCTGCGCTCGCTCTATCCCGACGCGAAGATCGTTGGCGTCGACCTGCACGACGAGGTGCTCGCCGCCCGCTGGCGGACGCGCGACTTCGCGGGTGTCTACGCCGACATCGCCACGCTGCCGTTCCCGCCGCAGGCGTTCGACCTCGTGATGGTGGTCGAGGTGCTGGAGCACGTGCCCGAGCCTCCGGCGGCGCTCGCCGAGCTCGTGCGGGTCAGCCGCGGCCGGCTGGTCCTGTCCGTGCCGCGCGAGCCCATCTGGCGCGTCGCCAATGTGGCGCGGGGCAAGTACCTGGCCGATCTCGGCAACACGCCGGGCCACATCCAGCACTGGTCGCGACGGGGTTTCGCGGCGCTGGTCGCATCACAGCTCGAGGTGCTGAGCGTCAGCACGCCCTTCCCGTGGACCATGATCGGGGCTCGCTCCCGCCCGGCCCCCCGCAACGGCAGCGCCCCGGCGGCCCCGCTCGGGCCCACGGCGTCCGGTGTGGCGCTCCGATGACCGCCACGATCCTCGCATCAACCGAGCCTGTACCGGTCACCGCGGCCGGACGAGTCTCGGCGACACCGCGGTCCTTGCGGTTCGCGTTGTGGGTCGCCCTCGCCGTTCTCGTCGGCTTCGCCCTGCGCGTCGCCATCGGGCTGACCGACGACGCCCCGGCCACCGACGAGACCGCCTACTTGCGTTCGGGCGTGTCGTTGATCGAGGGCGACGGCTACCAGCGGGATGGGCAGCCCGAGCTGCACTTCCCGCCGTTCGTGCCGTTCCTGTTGGGGCTCGCCAGTCGAGTGGTGTCCGATCCCCACACCGGGACGGTGGTGCTGACCTGCCTGTCGAGCACGGCGCTCCTCGTGCCGCTGGCCCTGCTGGGTCGCCGGATCGCCGGTCCCGTCGCCGGCGTGGCCACGGCCTGGGTGGCGGCCCTGGGGCCGGGGTTGTCCACCACGCTCGTGAACCGGGGCGCGGGGTCCGAAGCCGAGTACACACTGCAGGTGGTCACCGCGCTCTGGATGGTGATCGCCGCCGCCGATCGCCACGGCCGCGCCCGCGTGTGGCGGGTGCTCGGCGCCGGTGTGCTGGTCGGGCTCGCCTACCTCACCCGGCCCGAGGGGCTGTTCATGGCGCTGCCACTCGGCGTTGGCGTGCTCGTGCTCGCCGTCCGGCGCCCGGGACGGCCGGTGCGGCTGCGCCCACTCCGCGATCTTCGTGCCGGGGTGCCGCTGCTGGCCGTCTTCGCCGTCCCGATCGTCGTGTGCATCGTGCCGTACGCCATGTACCTGCACGGCCACACCGGCAAGTGGCCGCTCAGCGCCAAGACCCAGGACGCGTCGATCGAGGCCTGGCACGCGGTGGCTCGCGCCGACCGCGAGGCCCGCGACAGCGTGCTGTACGCGCTCGACGAGACCGGGCTCGAGTTCGCCGCCGGGCGATCGACGCTGGCGACGCTGGCGCGGGAAGACCCGGGCGGCTACCTCGGCATCGTCCGTACCAACGTCGGGTCGCTGGTGACGTCGATAACCAACCCGGTAAGCGGTCAGTGGCTGTCATGGCTGCTGCTGCCGCTCCCGCTGTGGTTCCTGGCGGTGGTGGGTGGCTGGCGTCACCGCCAATCCTGGACAGTGCGGCTCCTGCTGGCCGTCGCGGCGCTGCCGGTGGCCACTGCGCTCGCGTTCTTCGTCCAACCCCGGTACCTGATCGTCGCCGTGGCCCTGGCCATACCCCTCGTCGGCGCCTCCCTCGCCCTCCTGGCGCCCGTGTGCCGCCGACCGGCCGTGCTCGTGACCTTCGCGTTGCTGGCACTGTCGTCCGTCCAGGCATTCCACACCGAAGCTGCGGGCTGGTGGCACCCGTCCGACCACAGCGACCAGCGCCGCGCCGGCGAGTGGATCGCGGACCACACGCAACCCGACGACCGGGTGATGACCCGCAGCATGGTCGTCGAGTACTACGCCGACCGGCCCACGATGGCGATTCCCTATGCGGACATGCACGAGATCCTGACCTACGCCCGCCACCATGGCGCCCAGTACCTCGTGGTCGACTGGTACACGGCCGTACGCCTACGGCCCCAGCTGGCACCACTGCGGACCACCGACCAGGTGCCCGGCCTGCGCTTGGTGCACGAGGTTCGAGCCGAGGGCCGCACCACCGGGATCTTCGCCCTCGATCCCCCGCCGTCGAGCGACGCGCCCATCGGGTCGTCGCTCGGCTTCGTGGGCGACGGCCAGACCTGACGTCGATGGCTGACCTCCGCCGGCGGGCCGGGGCCTAACCGGCTCTACGCCGCGGTCCGCTTGGAGCGCAGCAGGGCCAGCACCTGGCCGGCGGCGGACGGGATGTTGGTGCCGGGGCCGAAGATGGCGGCGACGCCGGCGGCGCGCAGCATGTCGTGGTCCTGGGGCGGGATGACGCCGCCGCACACCACGACCACGTTCCCTCCGCCGGCGGCCCGCAGCTCCTGGATGAGCTGGGGGACCAGCGTCTTGTGGCCGGCGGCCTGGCTCGACACGCCGACCACGTGCACGTCGTTGTCCACGGCGTCTCGGGCTGCCTCGGCCGGTGTCTGGAACAGGGGGCCGACGTCGACGTCGAATCCCAGGTCGGCGAAGGCGGTGGCGATCACCTTGGCGCCCCGGTCGTGGCCGTCCTGGCCCATCTTGACCACCAGCATCCGAGGACGACGGCCCTCCTGTTGCCCGAACGCCCGGACCTCGGCCTGCACCTCGGCGAAGGCCTCGTCGCCCTCGTACGCCGACCCGTAGATCCCGTGGATCGAGCGGATCTCGGCCTTGTGCCGCCCGAACACCTGCTCCATGGCATCGCTCATCTCGCCCACCGTGGCCCGGGCCCGGGCGGCGTCGATGCACAGGGCCAGCAGGTTCGCGTCGCCGGCGGCGCCCTCGGTCAGCCGACGCAGGGCCTCCGAGCAGGCGTCCGAGTCCCGTGACGCCCGCACCCTCTCCAGGCGGGTGATCTGCTGGCGGCGCACGTCGGTGTTGTCGACGTCCAGGACGTCGACGTGGTCTGGATGCTTCGGCTGGTACCTGTTGACGCCCACGATGACCTCCTCCCCCCGGTCGATGCGGGCCTGGCGGAGGGCGGCCGACTCCTCGATCCGCAGCTTGGGCATGCCCGACGCCACCGCCTTGGTCATGCCGCCGAGCGATTCCACCTCCTCGATGAGCGCCCATGCCTCGTCCGCCAGGCGCTGCGTGAGCGACTCGACGTAGAAGCTACCGGCCAGCGGATCGACCACCCGGGGGATGCCGGTCTCCTCGGCCAGGATCAGCTGCGTGTTGCGGGCGATGCGGGCCGAGAAGTCGGTGGGCAGGCCCAACGCCTCGTCAAAGCTGTTGGTGTGCAGGCTCTGCGTCCCGCCCAGCACGGCGGCCATGGCCTCGACCGCGGTTCGCACCACGTTGTTGTAGGCGTCCTGCTCGGTGAGCGACACGCCGCTCGTCTGGCAGTGGGTGCGCAGCATCGCCGAGCGGGGATCCTTGGGGTCGAACTGCGAGACGACCCGGTGCCAGAGCAGGCGGGCGGCCCGCAGCTTGGCCACCTCCATGAAGAAGTTCATGCCGATGGCGAAGAAGAACGACAGCCGCCCGGCGAAGCGGTCGATGTCGAGGCCCCGGCCCAGCGCGTAGCGCACGTACTCCAACCCGTCGGCGATCGTGAACGCCAGCTCCTGCGTGGCCGTGGCGCCCGCCTCCTGCATGTGGTAGCCGGAGATCGAGATCGAGTTGAACCGCGGCATGTGCTGCGCCGTGTGCTCGATGATGTCGGCCACGATCCGCATGCTGGGCTCGGGCGGGTAGATGTAGGTGTTGCGGACCATGAACTCCTTGAGGATGTCGTTCTGGATGGTCCCGCTGAGCTGCGCCTGGTCGACCCCCTGCTCCTCGCCGGCCACGATGAAGCACGCCAGAGTCGGCAGCACGGCGCCGTTCATCGTCATCGACACCGACATCTTCTCGAGAGGGATCTGGTCGAAGAGGATCTTCATGTCCTCGACCGAGTCGATCGCCACCCCGGCCTTGCCCACGTCGCCCTCGACCCGGGGATGATCCGAGTCGTAGCCGCGATGCGTGGCCAGATCGAACGCCACCGACAGGCCCATCTGCCCGGCCGCCAGGTTGCGCCGGTAGAAGGCGTTCGACTCCTCGGCGGTGGAGAAGCCGGCGTACTGGCGGATGGTCCAGGGCCGGTTGGCGTACATGGTCGCCCGAACCCCCCGCACGAACGGTGGGAACCCGGGCAGGGAGTCGAGCGCCTCGACGCCGGCGAGGTCGAGCGGCGTGTACAGGGGCTTCACGTCGATCCCCTCCGGCGTGGCCCACACCAGGCCATCGAGGTCGGCGCCCTTGAGGTCCTCGGCCGCCAGCGCCCGCCAGTCGTCCAGGGTCGGCTTCTCGCGGGGCTTCCTCATCGGGCCCAGCCTAGGGAAGGGGATGCCGGGCGACGAAGCCCGTCCTGCCCATAGGATGCGCCGTCGATCCCGCATCCAAAGGACCCGCGCATGCCCGACGCCCAGGCCTGCCTCTCGGTGATCATCCCCTGCTACAACGAGCGCAACACGGTCGCGGCCGTGGTGGCGCAGGTGCTCGCCTCCCCCTGGACGGCCGAGGTCGTCATCGTCGACGACGGATCGACAGACGGCACCCGTGACGTCCTGGCCGGCATCGCCGAGCCCCGCGTGCGGGTGCTGCTCCAGCCCGGGAACCAGGGCAAGGGAGCGGCACTGCGGCGCGGGTTCTCCGAGGCCACGGCGCCATTCGTGATCGTCCAGGACGCCGACCTCGAGTACGACCCCGGCGAGTACGGGGCCCTGGTCAAGCCGCTCCTCAGCCACGACGCCGACGTGGTCTTCGGCTCGCGGTTCATCTCCAGCAATCCGCACCGGGTGCTCTACTTCTGGCACTCGGTGGGCAACCGGTTCCTCACCACCCTGTCCAACGTCTTCACCAACCTGAACCTCACCGACATGGAGACCTGTTACAAGGTGTTCCGCCGCGAGGTCATCCAGGCGATCGACCTCGAGGAAGGCCGGTTCGGCGTGGAACCCGAGGTCACGGCGAAGGTCGCCGCCCACCCCGAATGGCGGGTGTACGAGGTCGGCATCGGCTACCGCGGCCGCACCTACGCGGAAGGCAAGAAGATCGGGTGGCGTGACGGCATCCGGGCCGTGTGGTGCATCCTCAAGTACTCGCCGCCGGGCGAGCGCGTGCGTCGTGCGCTGCGCAGTCCAGGCGGGCGTGGGGGCGCACCGCCGGTGGGTGGCGCCGGCGACGACGGATACCGGGCCGACGGTGCCACCGGCGCACACGGTGACCGCTCGCGCGTCTGACCCGAGCGCGCATCGGCGCGTGGGCGCGCCGTTGTTCGAACTGGACGCGGTGGTGCTCGAGATCGACGGCCGCCCCATCCTGCGCGGCATCTCGCTCGCCATCTCCGACGACGGCATCACCGTGCTGCTCGGCCCGTCGGGAGCCGGCAAGACCATGCTCCTGCGGCTGCTCAACCGCCTCGAGGTGCCGACCGCGGGCGTCGTCCGCTTTCGGGGGGAGTCGGTGGCATCGATCGATCCCCTCGCCCTCCGCCGCCGGGTGGGGATGGTCTTCCAGCGCCCCGCACCATTTCCCGGGACGGTGCGGGACAACCTGCTCGTCGCGGACCCCGCGGCGAGCAACGAGGCGCTGCTCGCGGTGCTCGCCGGCGCCGGCCTCGCGCCGACATTCCTCGACCGTTCGGCCGACGACCTGTCCGGTGGCGAATCGCAGCGCATGTGCCTGGCCCGCACCCTGGTCACCCGGCCCGAGGTGCTGCTCATGGACGAGCCCACGTCGGCGCTGGATCCCGACGCCCGCCACCGCCTGGAGCGGACCGCGCGGGATCTCGCCGCCGAGGGCCGGCCGGTGGTGTGGGTGACCCACGACCTCGAGCAGGCCGACCGGCTGGCCGACGAAGTGCTCGTGGTCATCGACGGACGGGTGGCGTCCGCCGACGAGCGTGACCGCTTCCTCAAGGAGGTCGACGATGGTTGAGACCCATGGATGAGGCCGCGATCGGGTGGGGCGGGCTGTCCCTCTCGCTCATCCTCGTGGCCGTGGCCGTCGGGCTGTCCATGTGGCAGGGGCTGCGGCTCGAGCGCGAGATCCTGTGGGCCTGCGGGCGGGCCATCACCCAGCTGCTCGCCGTGGGCTACCTGCTCGTGCTGGTGGTCGACGAGGACGCACCCGTCGTCTGGGCGTGGCTCTGGGTCGTGGCGATGGTGATCTTCGCCGCCGTGACCGTCCGGCGCCGCGCGTCCGAGATCCCCGACATCCTGCGGCTGTCGGCCCTTGCACTCGCCGCATCGGCCGCCATCAGCCTGCTGGTCGTGTTCGGCCTCGGCGTCTACCCCAACGTCGGGCGGGCGGTCGTGCCCATCGCCGGCATGATGATCGGCAACTCGATCGGCAGCGTGGTGGTGGCCGCTCGCCGCATCGTGGGCGAGCTCGCCGACCGGCGCCCGGAGGTGGAGGCCCGGCTGGCGCTCGGGCAGCCGTGGCAGCAGGCCTCGAAGCCGTTCGTGCGCAGCGCACTGCGGACCGCGCTCACGTCGCAGCTGGAGAGCACCAAGGCCGTCGGGCTGGTGTTCCTGCCCGGCGCCATGACCGGCCTCATCCTGGCGGGCGTCGACCCGGTCGACGCCGTGCTGGTGCAGGCGGCGATCATGTACCTGATCCTGGGCTGCGTCGCCACCAACGTGGTGGTCATCGGCCTGGGCCTCACGCGCCAGCTTTTCACGCCCGACCACCGCCTGGTGCGGCTGGCTCGAACGGCCGCCTGACGTCGGGGCGCGGCCCGAGGGGGGCGGGGCCCGGAGGGGTGAGGGTTCGGGGCCGGACACGTAGCCTGGTGCCGTGCCCCTCCGCTTCGTGATCATCGGCGGTGGGCCCGCCGGCAACACGTGCGCCACCGTGGCGGGTGACGCTGATCGAGCGCGACATCGTGGGCGGCTCCGCGCACCTGCGTGACTGCATCCCGTCCAAGGCGATGATCGCCACCGCCGACGCCATGGGGATGGTCGACCGCAGCGGCGGCATGGGGCTGTCCGGACCGGACGCGACGCTCGACCTCGAACGGCTCAGGAAGCGCATCCAGCGGATCGAGGATCGCCTCGAGTCCAACATCGTCCAGCTGCTGCGCAGCCAGGGCGTTCGCATGATCCAGGGCAGCGGACGGCTCAAGGGACCGCACGAGATCGCGGTCGAGAACGACGAAGGCGTCAGCGAGATCGAGGCCGACGCCATCCTGGTCTCCACCGGCAGCCGGCCCCGCATCCCCGACTGGGCCGAGGTGGACGGCGAGCGGGTGCTGACGACCCGCGACGCCTATCCGCCGGCCGAGCTGCCCGAGCACCTGGTGGTGATCGGGTCGGGCGTGACCGGCGTCGAGTTCGTCCACATGTTCTCGTCGCTCGGCAGCCGGGTGACGCTGCTGGTCAGCCGCCAGCAGGTGCTGCCGCAGAAGGACCCCGAGGTGGCCGCCGCCCTGGAGGACGAGCTGCTGCGCCGGGGCGTGCAGTTGCTGAAGGGCGCCCGGGCCGAGGGCATCGATCGCACCGACGACGGCGGCGTGGCGGTGCGCTGCACCGACGGCCGGATCGCCTCGGGGAGTCATGCACTGCTGGCCATCGGGTCGATCCCCAACAGCGACGGCCTGGGGCTCGACGCCGCCGGGGTAGAGGTCGACTCGGGCGGCTACGTGCCCATCAACCATCACTGCGTCACCAACGTGGGGCACATCTACGCGGCCGGCGACCTGTCTGGGAAGCTGCCGCTGTCGTCAGTGGCGGCGATGCAGGGCCGCAAGATCGCGGAGCACGTCATGGGGCTGCACACCCGGGTGCACCGCCACCTCGACTACGACAAGGCGGCCTCGGCCATCTTCACCGAGCCCGAGATCGCCGACGTGGGACTGGCCGAGGCCGACGCCTTCGCCGAGGGGCGCAAGCTGCGGGTCACCAAGGTCCCGTTCTCGGCGTCGGCCAAGGCGCTCATCAACAACGAGACCAAGGGATTCGTGAAGATCCTGTCGGACCCGGCGACCGGGGTGGTGCTGGGCGGGTCGATCGTCGGCCGCCAGGCGGCCGAGCTGATCTCGGTCATCGCCGTGGCGGTCACCAACGGCCTGCGGGTCAACGACATCGTCGAGAGCCTCCTGGTCCACCCCTCCCTCGCCGAAGCCCTCGCCGACGCCGCCGAGTAGTGATTCGTTTTGTCAGACCTCAGGTCCAATCCGGTACCTGACGTCTGACAGAAGCGAGTGTGCCCGCTGCCGGTGCAGCGCGAGCAGTTCGCGTCCGGTCTCGTCGCGGCGGAGGGTGATGTCGTCGTAGGTCACCTCCACGATGTCCCAGCCGAGCCGCTTCAGGTGTCGCCGCCGTTGACGGTCCCACTCGTGGGCCCGTTTGCCGGAATGGTGCGCCAGGCTGTCGCACTCGACGGCCCATTTGATGGTTGGCCAGGCCAGATCGAGCTGGGCCACGAAGTCCCCGTCACGAACGGTGTGTTGGAGCGCGGGCTCCGGTAACCCGATCGACCGTACGAGGCGCAGAACGCTGGCCTCGAACCCGCTATCCGTGTACCTACTTCGTCCGATGCGCTCGTCGAGCAGCTCGCTCATGAGCCGACAACCCCCGCGTCCCTTGCGTCGGAGCTCCGCGTGGCGGCGATCCACGGCATCGAGCATCCCGGGCCATCGTCGGCAGGCGTGGTCGAGTGCCTGGCCCACGAGGAACGGGTGGGCGACAGCGGCGAGGTCGAGCAGCGTGCGCACAACCGACGTGCAGGGGATGCCGTCTACCTCGTCGAGGTCGACGCTGCGGATCGCCCGGCTCTCGTGGACGATCCAGCTCGTACGCCGGCGCCGGAGACCGTACGGAACGAGGACCTCGATCTGTCGTGGCGGGAAGCCATCGAGTTCCCACAGCGCGGCGGCCGTGCGGTGAGATGCGCATCCGGCGGACGAGCCGGCGGCGATGGCGACATCGTGCCGCCAGGTGGTCGGCGACCCAGCGATCGCGTAGATCCCGGGTGCTGGATGAAGCAGGCGGCCGGTGTGAGCCCAGCTCGTGAGCTGTCGACGCGTAACACCCAGCTCACGTGCTTGCACCAATGTGATGGTTGCGTGATGTGTGCGCGCATGGTCGACGACAGTGGACCAGGACGAGGACATGCTTCCCCCACAGGACGATGATCGACGCAGGGGGGAAGTCGCCGCATACTGGCGGCGGGCGGGTGCGGGTCGCAAGCCCCTTCGTTCTGTCAGCGCTCAGGACCGATGCGGTACCTGACGTCTGACAGAACGGTGGGTGGCGGTTACTCGATCACCACCACCACGTCGCCGGAGCCGACCGACTGGCCGGCGGCGACCTTGACTTCCTTGACGGTGCCGGACTTGTCGGCGGCGATGTTGTTCTCCATCTTCATCGCCTCGAGCACGCACACGGTCTGCCCCACCTCGACCTCGTCGCCCTCCGACACCAGCACCTTGACGATCGTGCCCTGCATCGGCACGGTCACGTCGCCGCTGCCGGCCGCCCGTGCCGAGGCGCCCGCCGACCGGCGGGGTCACCCCGAAGCGCCGGCCGTTGACCTCCACGTCGACGTCGCGCCGCACCTTCGGCTCGGCGGCCTCGGCGGCCTCGGCGTCCGGCGGCAACGCCGGCGGCCCGGCGACGGCCGACAGGTCCAGGCGCTCCTCGACCCACTTGGTGGAGTGCTCGCCGGCGACGAAGTCCGGGTGACGCAGGATGGCCACGTCCGCCGGGATCGTGGTGGCCACGCCGGCGATCTCGAACTCGTCGAGCGCCCGCAGCGTCCGGGCGATCGCCGCGTCCCGGTCGGCGCCCCAGCAGATGAGCTTGCCGAGCAGGTTGTCGTAGAACTGGCTGACCTCGTCGCCGGACTCGTAGCCGCCGTCCCAGCGCACCCCGTAGCCCTGCGGCGGCCGCAGCGTCGTGATCGGCCCGGGGGAGGGCACGAACGCGCCGCCCGCCGGGTTCTCGGCGTTGATCCGCACCTCGATGGCGTGGCCCCGCCGGACGATGTCCTCCTGCGTGAACGACAGCGGCTCCCCCGACGCCACCCGGATCTGCTCGGCCACCAGGTCGAGGCCGGTCACCAGCTCGGTAACCGGATGCTCGACCTGCAGCCGGGTGTTCATCTCCAGGAAGTAGAACTCTCCGGCCCGACCCCCACCCGCCGCCCCGTGGCGGCCTCGGCCTTCGGCCGAGCGTGGCCCCTCGTAGAGGAACTCGACCGTCCCCGCATTGACGTAGCCGCAGGCCTTGGTGACCCGCACGGCGGCGTCGCCCATGGCTTGGCGGATCTCGTCGGGGAACCCGGGCGCCGGGCTCTCCTCGATCAGCTTCTGGTGGCGGCGCTGCGCCGAGCAGTCCCGCTCGCCCACCCACACCGCGTTGCCGTGCGTGTCCGCGAACACCTGCATCTCGATGTGGCGGGGCCAGGTCAGGTAGCGCTCCAGGTAGCACTCGCTGCGGCCGAAGCCCTTGAGCGCCTCGGACTGGGCCGATTCCAGCGCGTCGGCCGCCTCGGCCGCCGACCGCACCACACGCATGCCCCGGCCGCCGCCGCCGTAGGCCGCCTTGATGGCCACCGGCCAGCCGTGCTCGTCGCCGAAGGCCACCACCTCGTCGCTGCTCGTGAGGAACTCGGTGGTGCCCGGCACGCCGGCCACGCCCGCCCGCTGGGCGGCGAGGCGGGACGACACCTTGTCGCCCATGATCTCGATGGCCTCGGGCGGCGGACCGATGAAGGTGACCCCCTTGGCGGTGATGGCCCGGGCGAAGTCGGTGTTCTCGCTGAAGAACCCGTAGCCGGGATGGACGGCGTCGGTCCCTGCCCGCTCGACGACATCCAGGATCTTGGCGATGTCGAGGTAGCTCTCGGCCGCGGTCTGGCCGCCCAACGCATACGCCTCGTCGGCCAACCGGACGTGCAGGCTGTCGCGGTCGAGATCGGAGTAGACGGCGACGCTGCGGATGCCGAGGTCACGACAGGCGCGGATGACCCGCACCGCGATCTCGCCCCGGTTGGCGATCAGGATCTTCGAGAGCACACCGTATGTTTACGGGCATGCCGGGCGACCGTGCCAGAAACCACGGTGCCAGTGGCCCGGGTGACCGGGAGCGGGCGGCACGAACGTCATTGGCCGGCTCCCGGTTCGCCGACGTCCGTTGGGTGGGCTCGACGGGATCGACCAATGCGGACGCCATGGCCCTGGCGCGGGACGGGGCCGCCGAGGGCGTGGTCGTCGTGGCGGATCACCAGACCGCTGGGCGCGGGCGACGGGACCGCACCTGGGTGGCGCCGCCCGGCGGGTCGCTGCTGCTGTCGGTGCTGCTGCGCCCGCCGGCGGGGGTGGCGGGCGCCGTCACCATGGCCACGGGCGTGTCAATGGCCGAAGCCGTCGAGGACGTGGCCGGGGTGTCGCCCGGGCTCAAGTGGCCCAACGACCTCGTCGTGGCGGGCGAGGGCGAAGACCGCAAGCTGGCCGGGATCCTGGCCGAAGCCGACTGGCCCGCCAGCGCCACCATCTCGGCGGGCTGGCGACAGCCCGCAGCCCACGAACGGGTGGCGGTCGTGGTCGGCGTGGGCCTCAACGTGTGTTGGCCAACCGACGACGCAGGCATCCGCGAGGTGGCCGACCGCGCCGTCGCGCTCAACTGGGTGGCGCCGGCCGGGCGAGTCGAACAGCTCGACCGTGTCGACCTGCTCGTCGCCTTCCTACGCCGGCTCGACGAGCATCACGGCCGGCTGCTGACCGGCGGCCCCGGCGTGGTGATGGACGACTGGCGGGGGCGGTCGGCCACCCTGGGGCGGCGTGTCCGGGTGGAGCTCGGCGCCGGAGACGTCGAGGGCACGGCGGTGGACGTCACGCCCGAGGGCCACCTGGTCGTCGAGACGCTGGGCGGCCAGCGGCGCACCTTCGCCGTCGGCGATGTGATCCACCTGCGTGCCGGCTGAACGCCACCTGTTCAAGGATCGAGGTCTCGGGCCTGGAGGTCGGCGATGGCGTCGATGGCGCGCTTGGCGACCGGGCCGTGGATGCCGGGGAGCTCGCGGCCGTCGAGCATCCGGAGCGGCTGCACGTCGCGGGTCGAGGACGTGAGCAGCACCTCGTCGGCGTCCGCGAGCGCGGCCATGGGGATGTTCTCCTCGTCGGCATCGGGCAGCTGCTCCAGCAGCAGCGCCCGGGTCACGCCCGCCAGGCACCCGGCCAGGAGCGGCGGCGTGAGCAGCCGGCCGCCCCGCACCACGAAGACGTTGGTCCCGGTGCCCTCGCACAGGTTCCCGGCCAGGTTGGCCATGATCGCCTCGGTGGCGCCGACCTTGCGGGCCTCGGCCAGGGCGACCACGTTCTCGGCATACGACGTGGTCTTGAGCCCGGTCACCGCCGACCGCTCGTTCCGGGGCCAGGGCACCGTGACCGCGACCGTGTCCGGCTCCCAGGGATCGAGGGGGGCCACGGCGATGATCAGCGTCGGGCCGTCCGTTCCCCGCCCCGACCCGGGTGGCGCCACGCCGCCGGTCAGCGTGATGCGCAGCCGCGCGGATCGGCCGCTACGCGGGCCGCCCGCGGCGTGATTTCCGCTCCTGGGCACTTCGTGGCCGGGCCGCTCGGGCCCCGGGCGCCCTGATCGGGCGCCCTCAGCCGCGGTCGTCCCGGGCTGGGCCTCGGCGGCCGTGAGGACCTCGTCGACCGCGGCCCGCAGCCTCGTGTCGCTCAGGGGGACGTCGAGCCCGAGGCCCTGCGCCGACCGGTGCAGCCGCTCGATGTGCCGGCGCAACGCAAACGGACGCCGGTCGATCACCTTGACGGTCTCGAACACGCCGTCGCCCACCGTCAGCCCGTGATCGAAGACCGAGATCTTGGCCTCGCCCGCATCGACGATCACCCCATCGAGCCACACCGCACCGGTCACCATGGCCGCCCATCCTGGCGCACGGGCACCAGGACGTGCGCCAACCGCGTCGTCAGGCGGCCAGCGGACGGCGCTGGGATCGCGGCGACCGGGCGGGCCAGTGGGCCCGCCGGCGCGGTGGCGCCAGGTCGATGACCACGGCCACGAGCCGCTCAGAGGGTCGCGGACGCCCGCAGCGCGTCACCCGCGCCCACGGCCGAGGCCGCAGCCGACCAACCCGGCCGGTGACCCCGGGACGGCGGGCCCGGACACGCTCCAGCTCGCTCCGGACCTCGTCGTCCGCGAGGGGTACCGCGGACCCCGGGACGTTGCGCTCCCGCCCGATGGCCACCCGGACCAGCGGATGCGCCAGCACGTTGCGGTACCAGTCGGTGTCGGGCCCCGAGCGGGCCACCACGAGCAGGTGCCGGGTGGCCGGGTCCCAGCGCACGACACCGAGCGCCGTACGGATCGGGCGCCCCGTGGTGCGGCCCCGGTGCTCCAGGAGCACGACCCGGTGACCGAACAGCCATCCCAGCCGGAGGCGGTAGGCGATCCACGACGCCATCGCTCCGCCAGCGTACGACGGGCACTACCCGCGGTCGTGGATGGTGGAACCAGCAGTGGAGGCGGCGGCGCCGGCGTACATCCCGCTCGCCACCTCGAGCAGCCGCCGGGCCTTGAGCTCGGTCTCGACCCACTCGCCCTCGGGGTCGGACCCCCAGGTGATCCCCCCGCCGGTGCCCAGGTGGAGCATGCCGCCCTCAACCCAGAACGTGCGGATGGCCACGTTGAGCTCGCCCTGGCCCGCGTCGGCGTCGACCCAGCCCACGGCGCCGCAGTAGACCCCGCGGAGCGCGGTCTCCAGGCGGGCGATGTGCTCGAGCGCCGCGAGCTTGGGGGCGCCGGTCACCGATCCCGGGGGGAAGGTGGCGGCGATCACCTCGGGCCAGCCGGCACCTGGCCGCAGCCGGCCGGACACGGTGGACACCAGGTGCACCAGGCCCGGGTGCTGCTCGACCGCGCACAGGGCGGGCACCTCGACCGATCCCCATTCGCACACCCGCCCCAGGTCATTGCGGACCAGGTCGACGATCATCACGTTCTCGGCCCGGTCCTTGGGGAGAAACCCGTCGGGGGTGGCGGCGGTCCCCTTGATGGGCGAGGACCAGACCCGGTCGCCGTCCCGGCGGAGGAACCGCTCCGGTGACGCCGACGCCACCTGGCAGCCGGCGCTCCGGTTCGACGGGGGAATGCGCACCACGGCGGCGTAGGGCGCCGGATTGGCTCGGCCCAGCGCCGCGCCCAGGGCGGCCACGTCGGCCCCGGCCGGCAGCGCCGCCGACAGCCGGCGGGTGAGGTTGACCTGGTACACGTCCCCGGCGGCGATGCTGGACCGGATGGCGTCGACGCCCGCGCAGAACCGGTCGTGGTCGAGGGATGTCGTCCACTCCGACGGGGCGGGACCGCGCCACGGTGCCCCGGGCCACGGCCGTGCGGGCCGCACGTCGGCGAACCGGGCGCAGATCGGCGGTCCCTCGAACGGCAGCACCACCGCCCACATGCCCCGCCCTTCCAGCGTCGCCAGGTCGTCGCTCACGTCCACCAGCCGCGTCAGCAGCCGGCCCCGGACCACGGCGAGCGGGACGACATCGGGCACGGGCGGAGGATAGGGGCCGTACCATCGGGCCCGTGCAGGTGGAGTTCACCGACGAGCAGCGGGCGCTGCGCAAGGTCGTGCGTGCCTTCGCGGAGGCCGAGATCGCGCCCCATGCCGAGGCCTGGGACGCCGACCACACGTTCCCGGTGGACGTGGTGCGCCAGATGGGTGAGCTCGGGCTGTTCGGCATCCCGTTCCCCGAGGAGTACGGCGGCGGCGGCGCCGACCTCACCACGCTGTGCATCGCCATCGAGGAGCTGGCCCGCGTCGACCAGTCCCTGGCGATCACCTTGGAGGCGGGCGTCGGCCTGGGCGCCAGTCCCATCTACCGGTTCGGCACCGAGGAGCAGCGCCAGTCCTGGCTGCCCGACCTCTGTGCCGGTCGAGCCCTCGGCGGGTTCGGCCTCACCGAACCGGAGGCGGGCAGCGACGCCGGCGGCACCCGAACCACCGCCCGGCTCGAGGGCGACGCCGACACCGGCCAGTGGGTGATCAACGGGGCCAAGGCGTTCATCACCAACTCGGGCACGGACATCACCTCGCTCGTGACGATCACAGCCCGGACGGGTGGGGACGGTGCAGGATCGCCCGAGATCTCCTGCATCATCGTGCCGGCGGGGACCCCGGGGTTCGGCGTGGAGCCGCCGTACCGCAAGATGGGCTGGCACGCCTCCGACACCCACGGGCTGACGTTCAACGACTGCCGGGTGCCGGCCGTCAACCTGCTGGGGGAGCGGGGCCGGGGCTTCGCCCAGTTCCTCGAGATCCTCGACGAGGGCCGCATCGCCATCGCCGCGCTCGCCGTCGGCGTCATCCGCTGCTGCCTCGAGCAGTCGGTGGCCTACGCCAACGAGCGCCAGGCGTTCGGTCGCCCCATCGGCGCCAACCAGGCGGTGGCGTTCGCCTGTTCCGACCTGGCGGTCATGGCCGAGACCGCGGAACTGCTCGTCTACCAGGCGGCGTGGCGGCGTGACACCGGCCAGCCCTACAAGCGCGCCGCGGCGATCGCCAAGCTGTACGCCACGGAGGCGGCGGTGACCGCCACCCGCATGGCCACGCAGGTGTTCGGCGGCTACGGGTTCATGGACGAGACGCCGGTTGCCCGGCACTACCGCGACGCCAAGATCCTCGAGATCGGCGAGGGCACGAGCGAGATCCAGCGGCTGGTCATCGCCCGCGATCTCGGTCTGCCCGTCTGACCCCGCCGGCCGGACCCTGCAAGAATGGCTCCTCCATGAAAGGCCTCATCCTGGCGGGCGGCGCGGGCACGCGCCTGCGCCCCATCACCCACACGAGCGCCAAGCAGCTCGTGCCCATCGCCAACAAGCCGATCCTCTTCTACGGCATCGAGGACATGGTCGAGGCGGGCATCAAGGAGATCGGCATCATCGTCGGCACCACCCGCGACGAGGTCATGGCGGCGGTTGGCGACGGATCCCGCTGGGGCGTCGACATCACCTACATCCCGCAGGACGAGCCACTGGGGCTGGCTCACTGCGTGCTGATCGCGCGGGAGTTCCTCGCCGAGGACGACTTCGTGATGTACCTGGGCGACAACATGCTCCAGCAGGGGTTGGCCGGCTTCACCGACCGCTTCGAGGCGGCGCGCAACGGAACGGCGCCGGCGGCGCAGATCTTGCTGGCCAGGGTCGACGACCCCCGCCAGTTCGGCGTGGCCGAGCTGGCGGACGGGGGCGAGGTCGTGCGGCTGGTCGAGAAGCCGGTCGACCCGCCGTCCGACCTGGCGCTGGTGGGTGTCTACCTGTTCGACCGCCGCGTGCACGACGCCGTCGCCGCCGTCGAGCCGTCGTGGCGGGGTGAGCTGGAGATCACCGACGCCATCCAGTGGCTGATCGACCATGGCCACCGCGTCAACCACGAGGTCCTCGAGGGCTGGTGGATCGACACGGGCAAGAAGGATCCGCTGCTCCAGTGCAACCGGTTGGTGCTCGAGTCGCTGGAGCCTCGGGTCGAGGGATCGGTAGACGCCGGGTCGGCCATCGAGGGCCGGGTCGTCATCGAGGCCGGCGCCGAGATCGTGAACAGCAGGGTCCTCGGTCCCGCCATCATCGGGTCGGGCACCCGCGTGGTGAACAGCTACGTCGGCCCCTTCAGCTCGGTCGGCCCCGACTGCGAGATCGTCGACTCCGAGCTGGAGCACTCCGTGGTGCTCACCCGCAGCCGCATCGTCGACGTCCCCCGCCTCACCGACAGCCTCATCGGCCGCGAGGTCGAGCTGACCCGATCGACGCGACGGCCCCGGGCGCTGCGGCTCATGCTCGGCGACCACTCGGTCGTCGAGCTGCACTGAGGAGGGCCAGATGGCCAAGATCCTTCCGTCCGACGTGATCGAGGGCGTCGTGGTCGTCGAGCCCGACATCCACGGAGACGAGCGGGGCAGCTTCATCGAGACCTACCGGCGCCAGTGGTTCCCCGAGGGCCGGGAGATGATCCAGGCCAACCGGGGCGACCGCCGCGCCGGTGCGGTGGTGGGGTTGCACTACCACCTCCACCAGGCGGACTACTGGTACGTGCCGTTCGGGCAGTGCCGGGTGGTGCTCCACGACCTGCGGGCGGGCTCGCCGACCGACGGCAAGACGCTGACGGTCGACCTGGGCAGCGCCCCGGGGACGCCGGGGGTGGAGCACGACCACCGGGGCGTCTACATCCCGCCCGGGGTGGCCCACGGGTTCGCCGCGCTCACCGACATGACCATCACCTACCTGGTCGACGGCTACTACAACCCGGCCGACGAGCTGGGCGTCGCGTGGGACGATCCCGAGGTGGGCGCCGACTGGGGCGTGTCCGACCCGGTGCTGTCGGCCCGTGACCGGGCCAACCCGTTCAGAGCCGACCTGCCGGCCGACCGCCGTCCCCACGCCGCGCTGCGGACGGGTCGATCATGAGGCAGTTCGTGACCGGCGGGGCCGGGTTCATCGGCTCCAACTACGTCCGTTGGGTCCTCGCCAACACCGACGACCAGGTGACCGTCTACGACGCCCTCACCTACGCCGGCAACCTGTCGACCCTGCGTGACGTCGACGACGACCCCCGCTTCGGCTTCGTGAAGGGCAACATCTGCGACCCGGGCACGCTCGAGGAGGCCATGGCCGGCCACGACGCGGTGCTGCACTTCGCCGCCGAGAGCCATGTCGACCGCTCGATCGCCGGGCCCGACGACTTCGTCAACACCAACTGCTTCGGC
>OCZV010000079.1_pt1 | contig 35982 bp, 39 predicted proteins | sample 1539051 | NCBI WGS metagenome assembly OCZV01 (sample SAMEA3113581, study PRJEB22503) | soil metagenome
GTCCTCATGAACAGCTCGAATTCATCCGGCCTGGATGGCCTCAACATCACATCCATCGCCGGAGATACTAAGTGGCGCGCGTCACAGCGGAGCGCTCGGTTCACGGGTTGGATAGCGCCGATGTCTGAATTCATCGTTCCGCCCGGTGCGCGGGATCGGGTCGAGACGCTTACGGCGCGCCGGCGCGATGTCTGGGTCGTGGCGGGGTTCCTTGCCGCCGTAGCACTAGGTGGGCTTGTGTTGTGGAGCCGGGGCGGCGCGGCAGCGGTTGCGCCCCCGGCCGTCCCACCTCAGTCGGAGGGAGCCGAGGTCGCCGCGTCCCCGACGGGGGAGCCCGAGCAACTCTACGTCCACGTCGCGGGAGCGGTTCGGAGACCGGGTCTCTACGAGTTGCCACCAGGCGCACGAGTTGCCGATGCGATCGACGCGGCGCGCGGCACTCGGGCCAAAGCCGATCTCGACCTCATCAACCTCGCGGAGCCGGTGGCCGACGGGATGCAGGTCTTCGTGCCCCGGCGGGGAGAATCCGGAGCGCCGGCTGCGCCTTCGGCTTCGGCTACTCCGGGAGACGGTCCCGCCCTCGTCGATATCAACACTGCCGATCAGCTCGCGCTCGAGACCATCCCTGGAATCGGTCCGGTCAAGGCGGCCGCGATCCTTGAATACCGTGAGTCCGTCGGACGCTTTGACTCGGTCGAGGAACTACTCGACGTGACGGGGATCGGTCCCGCAACACTCGAGTCGATGCGTGCCTACGTGACGGCCGGATGACGGATGCCGGCAGCTCTGGCGCGCATTTGGTGTGGAGTGGCCGGCTTCGCATCCGGGATTGCCTGGTTCGATCGTCTGGGCGGCGTTGCCCTGGGCGCTCTGATGGGCGCTGCTGCGGTTGGTCTGACGCTCCGCCGGCGCACCGTCGTGGCGTGTCTCGTACTTGCCTGTTTGGGCGCAGGCCTCGGCGCGGTCGCGGCCGGCGTTCGAGATGCGCGCGTCCGGCCTCTGGCCCGGCTGGCGCAGGAGATCCCCGAGTGCCGGATGAGCGGGCGCGTCGTCGAACAGATGGGCGGCCTGGGCACGTTGCTTGCCCTTGACGTCGTCGACTGCGGCGAGAACGGGCGAATCCGCAATGCCGGGACCGTAGCGGCCGATCTCGGCGGCGCCGCAGCCGGGGCATCCCTGAGTGCCGACGGATGGTTGGTGCCGCTGGGGCCGGCCGGGTTCGACCTCGCCCGGCGTCACCTCGGCGCAGCCGCGGCGCTGAGGTTCTCCGAGATCGAGATCGGGCCGGTGGCGGCGCCCGCCCAGCGCTTCGCCGCTCGGATCAGGTCCGGATTGCGGGCCGCCACCGAGGGACTGGCCGCCGACAGGTCGGCTCTCGTGCGGGGGCTTGCGGTCGGTGACACGGGGGGAATGTCGGCTGCGGCGGAGGTGAACCTCCGGCGCGCCGGGCTGTCGCATCTCGTTGCCGTTTCGGGAAGCAACGTGGCGATTGTGCTCGGCGCCATCATGCTCGCGGCGCGCCGGCTTGGTCTGCGGGGGCGATTGCTTCTCGGCTCGATCGGGCTGGGTGCCTACGTCCTCATAGTCGGCCCGGAACCATCCGTAATGCGGGCCGCCGCCATGGGAGGCATCGGCCTTGCCGCGCTGGCCCTCGGCCGGCGCGCCGATCCGCTGTTCGCGCTCGGGCTGGCGCTGATTGTCGTCCTTTCGGTGCGCCCCGGGATGTTGTTCTCGGTGGGGCTACAGCTCTCCGCGGCGGCGACAGCGGGCATCGTCTTGTGGGCGCAGCCACTTCTTGCGGCACTACACCGGCTGCCCGCGGCGGTGGCGGCGCCCCTGGCAGTGACGGTTGCCGCCCAGGTGGCGGTAGCGCCACTGCTTGCGCTTACGTTCGGGGAGGTCTCGGTCGTAGCGCCGGCCGCGAACCTGCTTGCGGTGCCGCTGGTTCCGTTCGCCACCGTCGTGGGACTAGCCGCTGGTGTCGCCGGCGCGGTGGTGCCTGTGGTGGGCTCATTCCTCGGCATTCTGGCGTCCCCGCCGGCCGGATGGATCCTGTTCGTGTCGGACACCTTCGGCGACGCTCGGTGGGCGTCGGCGGGTGTGCCGCGCTGGGCCGGCTTCGTGCTTGCTGCGGCCGTAATAGTTGCGGCGGCGGCGACCCTGCGGCACTCCATTGTCCGTCCCGACGGAGTAACGTGAATCGCGATGCATCTCTCGAACATCAAGGTGCTGGGAATCTGCCTCGCTCTGGGTTTTGCGATCGGGGCACTGGGAGGTGTGGTTTTCGCGGTGGCGTCCGACCGGACGGTGTCGTATGGAATCGCCACCGGCCTTCTCATCGTTGGCCTGATCGCTCTGGCTTTGGGACTCCTCGGAGCCACCGAGCCCCAGGAGGGCTGGTCGCTCAAACGCCGCCGCGAGGAGATGGAGGGGACGGTCCGGCGCAGCTTGGCGGCGCGGGCGGCCCGAGAGCACCCCTCTTTAGGGGACCAGGTCAGCTCGATTGGACTCGCCGTTTGGGGCCTGGTGGTCGGCGGTGGACTCATCGCCCTGTCGATGCTCTTCTTCTCGTTTACTGCATGAGTGCGCATCGGTGGCTCGCTCATGACGGGCGGGGTCGGGAGATCCGGTCGACCGAAGGTTTCGACTCGCGCGCCGCCGCCGAGGAGTGGCTCGGCCGGGAGTGGACGTCGTTGGTCGATGAGGGGGCCGAGTCGGTCATCTTGCTGGACGATGGGGATGTGGTTTACGAAATGAGCCTCGAGGCGGATTCAGGTGAGTGAGGGCGTCCAGCCGGCCTACCTCATAACGGGGGAAGAGTTTCTCGTCGCGGAGGCGCTTGAAAAGGTGCGCGCCGACACCGGATCCGATCCACTCTCCGAGCTGAGCTTTGAGGCGCGTACCCCCGGTCACGAACTGATCACCGCACTGTCGACTCCGTCGTTACTTGGCGGGCTTCGAGTGGTGATCGTGAACGATGCCCAGGACATGCTTAAGGAGCAAGTCGAAGCACTGAACACGTACCTCGATTCACCCTCGCCCAATTCTGTGCTCGTTCTCGTCGCGACGGGCCGGACGAAACTCGATGCAAAGGTAAAAAAGGTCGGCTCCGTTGTGGCGGTCGACGCGCCGAAAGGCCGCCGGCTGGTGTCCTGGGTCAGACAGCGCGCCCGGGCACATTCGCTGAAGTTCGACGAGCGCGCCGCCTGGGCGCTCATCGACTCCGTTGGGTCGGAGCTACGTGAGCTCGACGGCGCGTTGCGCCAGCTGGCGACCGGAATCGGGGAGAACAAGGCGGCGACCGCCGCGGACATCAAAAAGGCCTTTCCCCGTGCGGCCGACCAGCGGCTGTATACGTTCACGGACGCGGTGGGGGATCGCCGTCTGCCGCTTGCGATGACCAACCTGAGACGATTGCTCGATCAGGGTGAGGAGCCGCTCGTGATCGTGGGATCACTCGCTGCGCAACTGCGCCGCATGTTGAGGGCGCGGCCTCATGCCGACCGCGGATCCAGGGCAGTGGAGGAGGCTCTTGGCGTTCCCCGATGGAGGGCGGAGCGAATCGGCAAGCAGGCGCGCACGTATAAGGAGCGGGAGCTGATCGATGCGATGTCCACACTCGCGGCGACCGACCTGGAGATCAAAGGTGGCGACCTGAGCCCCGCGGCCGCCCTGGAGAGGGCTGTGGTCCACATAGTGGCGGGCCGCCCACTCGCCTAAAAGCCGAACTGTTCGCGCTGAGTCACGCATACCGTGAGTGTGCGCGAACAGTTGGGCTTGGAGAGCCTTGGGGAGGCTTGGAGGCGCTACTGGTTGAGGCGTTTGGCGAGCCGCGCCTTCTGGTTCGCCGCCTTGTTGGAGTGGATGACGCCCTTGGCCGCCGCCTGGTCGAGGGCTTTTGTGGCGGATGCCAGGGCTTCGTTCGCCGCCGCCTCGTCGCCCGATTCAACCGCTGCGTCTAAGCGCTTGGTGAGGGTCTTGAGCCGCGACCGAACGCTCTTGTTGCGCACTCGGTTCTGCTCGTTCTGTCGGTTCCGCTTGATCTGACTCTTGATGTTGGCCATGCCGCGTGAAAACCAGTCTTCTCTAGGGGATTTGCGTCCGAGAGGATACCAGACAGCCCGACCCTTGCCTTTCGGCGCCCGATGCGGGCAGCAAGGGACGAAAGCGGAAGGGTCGGTAATTGCGGCACGCGGTCCGATACGCTGCGGCCATGGAACTACAGCACCAACGGGCCATCGCCGTAATCGCCCATATCGACCACGGAAAGAGCACTCTGTCGGACCGACTCCTCCAGCTCACGGGGACCGTCTCGGACAGGGATATGCGCGAGCAGTACCTCGACCGCATGGATCTCGAGCGCGAGCGCGGCATAACCATCAAGGCCGCCGCCGTCCGCATGGAGTACAAGGCCGAGGACGGGGAGACCTACGAGGTAAACCTCATCGACACCCCCGGGCACGTCGACTTCGGCTACGAGGTGTCGCGGTCGCTTGCGGCGTGCGATGGAGTCCTCTTGCTCGTGGATGCGGCGCAGGGGATCGAGGCGCAAACGCTCACCAACCTGTACCTCGCAGTGGATGCGGGCCTCGAGATAATCCCGGTGCTCAATAAGATCGACCTCCCTGCCGCCCAACCCGACAAATATGCCGAAGAACTGGCTGCTCTCATCGGCGGGGAAACCGACGATGTCTTCCGCATCTCGGCCAAGACGGGTGAGGGCGTGCCGGAACTGCTCGAGGCCATCGTGCAGAAGATCCCCCCACCCTCTGGTGATCCGGAAGCGACTTTGCGGGCGCTGGTCTTCGATTCCGTCTACGACTCCTACCGGGGGGTGATCGCGTACCTCAGGGTGATCGACGGATCGCTCACCGCGCGCAGCCCGATCCATTTCATGGCTACGGAGGTCGATGCCGAAGCGGACGAGATAGGCATCATGGCGCCAGATCCAACTCCGGTCGATCAGATAGATACCGGTGAGGTCGGATATCTGATCGCGGGGATCAAAGAAGTGAGTCTCGCAAAGATCGGCGACACGGTGACTGCCGGAGGGCGGGCGAAGGCCCAGGAGCCCCTGCCGGGCTACCGCGAGCCCAAACCGATGGTCTTCGCCGGCATCTATCCCATCAACGGGGACGACTTCCCACTGCTGCGCGACGCTCTCGACAAACTGAAGCTCAACGATGCCGCGCTGCTGTATGAGCCCGAATCTTCGGGCGCACTCGGCTTTGGCTTCCGGTGCGGCTTCCTCGGCCTGTTGCACATGGAGATCGTCCGCGAGCGCCTGGAACGCGAATTCGACCTCGAGCTGATCGCAACCGCTCCGTCGGTGGGATATGAGATCGAATTGCAGGAAGGCACCAAGAAGATGGTGAGAAACCCCACGGACATGCCGGATCGATCGAAGATCGTGTCGGTCCAGGAACCGTACGTGTCCGTGATGATCGTCACGCCGTCCGACTACGTCGGAACGGTCATGCAGCTCTGTCAGGAACGCCGTGGTGAGCTGAAGGAGATGCACTACCTCTCCACGGAGCGCGTCGAGATCCGGTATCACGTTCCTCTCGGCGAGATCATCTTCGACTTCTTCGATCAGTTGAAGAGCCGCACCAAGGGGTACGCGTCCCTCGACTACGAACCCGTCGGGATGTTCGAGTCGAACCTTGTGAGGGTCGACGTCCTTCTGAACGCCCAACCCGTCGATGCGTTCTCGACGATCGTTCATAGGGACAAGGCGTACGACTACGGGCGGCGGATGACCGACCGGCTACGCGAACTCATCCCGCGCCAGTTGTTCGACGTTCCGATCCAGGCCGCGATCGGATCGAAGGTGATCGCCCGCGAAACTGTGAGGGCCAAACGCAAGGACGTCCTTGCCAAGTGTTACGGCGGCGACGTGACGCGCAAACGCAAGCTGCTGGAACGTCAGAAAGAAGGGAAGCGCCGGATGAAGCAGATCGGCGCGGTCGAGGTGCCGCAGTCCGCGTTCATCGAGGCGTTGAAGCTCGATACGGACAAGGCCTCATGACAAAGACGGCATTCGCGCCCGCAGTCGCCGGACGGTCGGGAGAATGGTCCGCCGATCCCGGCTTCGGTGTCTACGTCCACATCCCGTTCTGCCGGCATCGCTGTCATTACTGCGACTTCAACACGTATGAGGGACAGGACTCCGTTCACGGCGCCTACGTGGACGCGCTTGTTCGCCACATAGAAGGCTTCTCGGCGCGACTGGGGCCAGCGACGTCGGTCTTCTTCGGCGGCGGGACGCCCACCCTCCTCCCGGCGGCCGATCTGGCGCGCATCTTCGAGGCCGTTCGGGCGCGAGTGGGCATCGCGCCGGACGCCGAGATCACCGTGGAGGCCAACCCCGAGACCGTCGACGAAAACAAGTTCGAGGCCTTGCTCGGCGCGGGATTCAACCGCGTCTCTATCGGAGTTCAGTCGCTAGTGCCCCACGTTCTCCTCGGACTAGGTCGCACGCATTCCCCCGAGGTCGCCCTCGCGGCGATCGCAGCCGCACGGCGCGCCGGCTTCGATGACATCAACGCCGATCTCATCTACGGGTCGCAGTGGGAGTCTCGGGACGACTGGCTCCGCTCCCTCGACGGCGTCGTCGCCGCAGCTCCCGACCATATTTCCGCCTACGCCCTGACGATCGAATCCGGGACGCCGCTGGCGACGCTCGTCTCCACGGGCCGTCTCCCCGACGTCGATCCCGACGTTCAGGCAGAGCGCCACTCAGTCGCGTCCGAGGTCCTGGGCGCCGCCGGATATCTGCGGTACGAGGTGTCGAACTGGGCCCATCCGGGCCGTGCCTCACGCCACAACGTCCTCTACTGGAGTGCGGGTGACTACTACGGATTCGGGGCGGGTGCCCATGGTCACGTCGGGGGGCGCCGGAGCTGGTCGGTGCGCCTGCCGCGCGAGTTCATCTCCCGTGTGGCGGCGGGGGCCTCGCTCGAGGCGGGCGGCGAAGTTTTGGAGGGAGATGCCCGGGCCGGCGAGGCGCTGATGCTCGGCCTGCGGCTCGCCTCCGGGATCGACCTGGCAGCCTTTGGGGCGAGGTTCGGCGCTCCTGCGTTGGCGGCGCGCCGCACGGACATCGAGCGCCTCAAAGGCAATGGTCTCGTCGTCGAGGAATCCAATCGCCTGCGCATCCCCGAGCGGCACACCCTCATAGCCAATGAGGTCGCCGCCGCCCTTCTGTAGTCCTTCAGCCCCAAATAGGGGGTAAAGAGCGCTCTCATGCGTGACGAATAACGCTCTGTATGACTATGTCGGGGCGACGACTGCGAAGTATCAACAGGTTTGGGGCGAAAGCGCCCGATCTGAACCCGCCGCTGGCCGCCCTGGCGCGCGATGTCGCGCCCATCCAGGAGGCGACGGATCTCAGGGACCTCTTTGCTGCCCTCGCCCAGACCGTCCTCCGGACTCTGCGCGTCGACGCGGTATTCGTGTCCCTGTTCGACGGGGAGAGAGACGTCCTCGTCGACTACGCGGCGGCGGTCGGGCCCAACTACCGGCCGAACCTCCTCGCCGAGGAGTATTCCCTGTCGGATTTCCCGGCCACCAAGACGGTCATCGACTCCGGCGAGAGCCTCGAGATCTCCGTGGCCGATCCCTATGCCGACCTCGCCGAGAGCCGCTACCTGACCGAGATCGGGTTCTCGCGCGCATTGATATCCCGATTGAACGTCGAGGGTCGAGCCATTGGTGTAATCGAGGCGTTTCGCGTCCAGGACAGGCCGTTTCGCAAGGACGACCCTTACCACGTCGATTTGTTGGTGGGCTTCGCAGCCAACGCCTACTCGCGCATCCTTCTGGCAGAGAAACTCGAGTCTCACTACACGGAGACGATCGAGGCCCTGGGCTCAGCTTTGGAGGCGCGTGATCCGTACACGGAAGCGCACACGGGACGCATTCGTGATCTGGCGAGCGCTCTGGCCGTTGCGATGCGGTTGCCCTCGGATGTCCGGCGCGCCGTTCGTTTGGGAGCGCTCCTGCACGATGTAGGGAAGATTGGAATTGCCGACTCGATCCTGCGGAAGCCTGGGCCGCTCGACGCCGCCGAGTGGGACCAGATGAGGATGCACCCCGAGATCGGGGAGCGCATGTTGCACGGCATCGAGTTCCTCGATCGCGCTCTTCCCGTCATCCGTAGCCACCATGAACGGTGGGATGGCGGCGGTTACCCCGACGGCCGCGTCGGCGAGGACATCCCAATCGCAGCGCGCATCATCTCCGTGTGCGATGCCTTCGACGCGATGACCTCTGACCGTCCCTACCGCGAGGCGATGTCGGTCGAAGCCGCCTGCGACGAGATCGAGCGCTGTGCCGGCACTCAATTCGACCCGACTTGCGCAAAGCTGCTCGTCGAGATGGTGAGGAAGATGGGCATCACGGGAGGCCTGGAGAAGCGGTTCGTCCGCTACGCCAACTGACCGCGATCGCCTCCTGCGATCGCCGATAATCGAACGACATGAGTACTCCCTACGTTGCCGTGGTCGGCGCCGGAATCGCGGATCCATCGACCTTCGCCGTCGCTCAGGAAGTCGGCCGGTTGCTTGCCGAACGCGGAGCGATCGTGGTGTGCGGCGGCAGCACGGGAGTGATGGAAGGCGCGTGCAAGGGAGCGAAGGAGGCCGGTGGCACAACCGTCGGTATCTTGCCGGGATTCATGCGCTCGGAGGCGAACGACTACGTCGATATAGCAATTCCGACCGGGATGGGGGAGATGCGGAACGCTCTGGTTGTGCGCGCGGCGGACGTCGTTATTGCGGTCGAAGGGGAGTACGGAACGCTCTCCGAGATGGCCCTCGCACTAAAAACCGGGACTCCCGTGGTCGGCCTCGGCGCGTGGGAACTGCACAAGCGCGGCGCCCGGGTGGATGCGTACGTCGAGGCGGCGACGCCACAGGAAGCCGTCGACGCGGCCGAGCGTCTGTGGAACACGTGACCCGTTCAGGTTTGGAGGTGGAATTCGGTCGCCGCACCCACCGTTCCGTTGCACTGGATCTCGAGTCGGTGTGGCCCCGAGTAGTAGCGGCGCGTCGTGATCTCGCGCACTGGGAAGCGGCGGGACAGGGACATCTCCTGTCCGGGTGACATCTCCAGCGTCTTCAGCTTGAAGACCTTCGGCGTTCTTGATCCGTTTGACTTCACGAAGTGGATCGCATAGTCGACGATTGCGACCACGTCTTTACGTTCGGCATTTCGAATGGTGAAGGAGAACTCCAGGTCCTCTCCTAGGCGTATGCGTCTCCGTTTGAGCTTGAGCGAATCGACCTCGACACTGGCGGCCGCATCGGCGCCGAGCAGCATCAGGGCCAGGTGGTCGCCTCGTTTGATCAGAGTGCGCAGGCCGTGGCGGACGATCCACGCAGCGTTGCTGCCGCCATCCTCGAGCCACCGCTGTGCGGTTGCGAGGCCGAGGTCCGGGTCGAGCTTGCAGATGTCGTTCAGATGATTGGCTACGGACTTCCTGACGTATTCCGAAGGGTCATCTCGGAGGTTGTCGAGAATGAACAATGCCCAGGCAGGATCGTCATCCGTAGCGGTCAGTCGGGGGGCCCACGGAAGCCGTGGGCGCGTTCCTTCCGAGGCTAAGCGGCGGACGTGTGGATCCTTGGAGCGCGCCCATCGCCGAAGCACCCGCTTCATCGCTGCGGGTTTCTTGTCGATGAACGGTCGCACCGCAAACTCCGCGGATGCGATCGGGGTCACGTGTTCGAGGAGCTTCACGGAATCCTCGAAATGATCGATGCCGGCGATCGCGACCCAATCTGTTACGGGCCAGGCGGACCACACGCTGAGCTCCACACCGTCGAGGGCTTCGGTTACAACCCCGGCCGCGGCGGTGAAGTCGGGCGGGAGGTGCCGGTCGAGCGACCGGGCGACGTGGTCGATCCTTGCCTTTAGCTCTAGGGGCCCAAGGCCCCGCATCGAATCCGAAACGAAACCACGAACCGGAAAGTCCGCGTCTACTTCCGCGATAGCCGCGCCGAGCTGCCCAACAGAGTCGCGGTTTATGTAGTCCTTGAGTGTTCCCATAAGGCGATCCGGGGCAGGCTACTTCGTTCTGTCCGCGAAATCCCCGGGAATCCACGGTTCGGTGTGATGAGGGGGCGCATCACTCCTGCGCTCGGTAGAACAGATAGACCACGCCGTTGTCGTACGACTCGCCCACTTCAAGCGCGAACTTGCCGGGCGCAGTGTCCTCGGGGAACAGCCGAGGCTCGGTCGCGCGCGTGAGCGGGAAGAGGCAGAGATGAAGCTCGTCGACCAGGCCATCCGCGAGCATCGCCCGGACCAGCATGGCGCTGCCGCTGACGTAGATGTCACCGTCGACCTTGTCCTTCAAATTACGGATCATGTCGGGGTCGTAGGGACCAATGACCTCTGAGTTCCTCCACGTGGATTCCGCATCCGTGAGAGTCGAGGAGACCACGTACTTGGTCGTGTCGTTGAAGAACGGCGCCCCCGGATCGTCGTCGACGGTCCGGTCGGGCCAGCTCTGCGCGAACCCCTCGAAGGTCGTGCGCCCGAGAAGTATGCCTCGGCAGCGGTCCGTGGCGGCCTCGAGGCGCTCTGCCATCTTCGGGTGGAAGCCGTAGTCGAAGGTCCACATCGGCGCGTCGATCACGCCGTCGAGGGTCATGAACTCGTGGATGAGAATAGATCCCATTTTCCCCCTCCATCCGGTAGGTCCCGGTACAATTCAACGCAACGGTTTATAAACCAAGAGGATGAACAATGCCAGCCGACCAGCTCAGCAGCACGTTCGCGGCGCTTGCCGATCCGACACGGCGCGCGATCTTGGGTCGTTTGGCCCAGGGGGAAGCGCCGGTCAAGGAGCTTGCGCGGCCGTTTCCCATCAGTCTCCAGGCGGTTTCCAAACATCTCAGGGTGCTCGAACAGGCGGGCCTCATCGAGAGAGGTCGCGTCGCGCAGAACCGGCCCTCCCGCCTGAGGGGCGCGGCCCTCAAGGAAGTCGACCTGTGGTTGCGGGATTACCGCCACCTGTGGGAGGAGAGCTTCGATGCCCTCGACGATCGTCTGCGGGACCAGCGATGAACGGACCCACCGCCCGCGGAGGTCCTCGCGGCATATTGCTGACGCGCGCGTTCGGCGCGCCGCGCGAGCGCGTGTGGGATGAGTGGACCCAGCCGGAGCGTTTCGCCGAATGGTACGGCGGCCGGGAGATGGACGTTCCTGAAGCGAGCGTGGCGATGGACGTGCGAGAAGGAGGCGAGTGGCGCGCAACCATGCTCGTCGGTCCGGACCGAAGCGAGTTGCGCTTCGGGGGCCGGTATCTCGAGGTGGTCAGACCCAAACTCCTCGTATTCACGCTGCGGGATCAAACCGACGACGACGACGAGTTGGTGACGGTCGTGCTCAGCGACCTCGGGGGTTCGGATACCGAGATGATCTTTCGTCAGCGCGGGAGTCTTTCGGACGCGATGTACGAACAAGCCGAAAAGGGCTGGTCCAGCTTCTTCGGCATCATGGCCGACCGCCTCGGTGAGGGGGCGGACGATCCGCCCTAGGAGGCGAACTGTCTGCGGTTCACCGCGGATTTTCAATGAATGAACGCAGACAGTTCGCCGGTCGCCTGGTTGCGCGCGCCCCTACCAGGATTGCCACTCGAAGTGCATGCCGTCGGGTACCAGCCAGCGGCCGCCCCACGTGAACCCCGAGCGCTCGATCGTTTCAACGAGCCTCGGGGGCATGTTGGGCTCCGCGGCGTAGGGGTTGTCGGGCACGTTGATGTCGAAGGCAATGCCCCACGAGTGGTGGGACAGGCGTCCGCCGGGATCCGAATTGATGAATCGGGGGCCATAACAGCCGCCGTACCCCGAAGTGTCGATCAGGTGCGTGAGCCCCGCGGACTTGACGGCCTGCATAGCCCGTCGCAGCTGCGGGATCAGTGCCCTGTGACAGGTCACCTCTCCCAGCACGGGCACCGCGGCGCGCCGGATGTAGGTCCGTTGCCACTCGGAATCGATTTCGATGCGGCCGTCGGGGAGGGGGCGCGCGGCGAACTCCCCGAACTCCTTTTTCAAAACGAGTTGCGGATGTACCGCATCGCCGTACCGGAGAAACGGCTGTTCGTTGTTAACTCGGATACGAAGGGCAAGGTCCGGCTCGAGATGTTTGCGGATCGCCCTTTCTATGGCGGCGCGTTTGGCGTTCTTGTTGTGCACAAGCAGGAACCGGTCGACGCGAGCCCATGACTTCGGCGGGGGAGTAGCGAGGATCGCTTCGTAGCCGTTGGTCGCGACATCGCTGATCACGCCTGAGACACGCGTGCGCCGACCCATGAGGTCCAGGCTCATCCCGGCCCCACCGCCGCGCAGCTCGACCGACGATTCCGCGAGCAGCACCCGCCCCGGCTTGAGCGCAAGGAGCGTTCCTCGTTCGGAGGGAGGAACGAAGCGTGCGTACTGGCGAGGCCTCACAGCTGCAACCTCGAACGGGATCCTCATGCCCTTGGGTGGGCCGGGGATTTTCGTTCCGTCCGGCCGGCGCGCCGATTCGATCCAGTCGAGACCCGCGAAGACGGTCGTGGCGCGCCGGACGCCGGGGAGCCGTTCAACGGCTCGCTCCGCAGCCTGAGGAATACCACCGGGTGCCCAGGCGAGGACGATGCCCCTCGGCCGCGACTTCGACGTAGAGGAAACCCGGTGGGGAGAGCCCGGTTCATCGGATTCGTTTGTGATCGTCGGAGTTGGAGTCGGTTGGCTCGGTCCTGAACCGCGCGAGGGTGTCCTCGCTAGGCTGTCGATTCCGACCACAAGCAGCGCACCGACGAGCACTCCCGCCAGCGCCCACACAAAGTGGCCCCCCAAGGCGCGAGTCCGTGTCATTTCAGCCCCTCGGCGATCTGGAGAACCACCGATAAATCAAAGGACGGCGCGCGCACGGCCCGGTAGATCGCGCCGTCACGCCATTCAAGCTCACCACGCTCGGCCGACCACCGGGCGCGGATCCCGTCAACCGTCACGTCGGTTACGAACAGCTCCGATGATGGTGGAAGCGTCGCGCCCTTCGAACCTGTGATGCGGATGCCCGATCCATCGAACTCGGCCTCTGGGTTTCGGTAATAGAGGACGACCGTCGGGATGCGCTGGCTTCTTCGCGACACCACTGCCGCACTGGGCACCGAGGCGTCGTACCCGGCCGGGAGCCAGCCCGGTTCCCTCACCCATCCGAGATCGTCCAACCTGACCGTTCCGGCGCGCCCCCACGCCCGCGGCCCGACGCGCCGGCCGCGCACCCCAGTCGATGCAGCGACCCGCATGAGTTCGGCGCGCCCGAGATTCGACTCGAGGTGCACATGCGAACTGCGGCCGAAGAGGTCGATCTGACGCCGTAGCGTCTCGTCCGAGGGCCTGTAATAGCCAACCGACTCGTCCGCGACGTCGACCTCGTCGGCAATGGAAGGGTCGGCGGCGGCAAGGCGCTCCGGCCGAGATGCGGCATCACTCAGGACAACCTTGAGCCACGTCATGCCGTTCGAATACGTGAGGACGGTGCCCGCCCTCGTAGTGCCGGGCCTGTATGGCTGTAGGTCGGCGGTGTACTCCGGCGCGCCGGGGGCTCCGAACAATGACTCCGGGCCCGGCGAGAAGCCGCCGTCTGCCGGCGTGTCGGAGACGGGTGCCGAGAAACGACGGGGAGGTATGCGATCGGGCGTCGAGAAAGACTTTGCCCTGACCTCGAGCAGGACATCGCCCGGATCATCGTCGAGCCCCATTGCCTCCGCCCACAGCCTCCGCTCCGGGGAGTCACCCGCGGTCACGTCGAACCGCAGCGGGAACCAGGTTGTCTCGTCGATCCACAGCCGCACCCGGTCGAGCGGATAGAACTGCCGCCACTCGCCGCCCGCCTGCAGCGCGGCCACGAGCGGGCGCGCCGTCCGGTACGTGAGGTCGACCCGGTAGGCACTGAGCCCGGCGACGGTTTGTGGGCCGGCGACATCGAATCCTCCGGCGCCGCTCAAGGTCTCGAGCGGCAGGATGATGTCGGTGGGCAACGCAGTCGTACCGTCAAAGGGGATTCGGCGAACGAGCGAGCGCTCCGATCCCTCAGCCGGCTCTCGAATCCACCATCGTCCCGGTGTGGCGACGATGTCCACATCGTTTTCAGGCCAGGTGCCCGGTTCCGCGAAAGTGGTGTGGTCGCGCAGCTCCATCCTGTAGTGCTCCGGAGCTTCGAACCACAGCTTGGCGACGAACTGACGCACGCCGACGTCGGGATGCCAGCCGCGTTCGGTGATCTCGTATATCGCTCGGTAGGCGGACAGCGCCCTGGCGGCGCTTCTCATTTGGCCGACGATCTCCTTCGCTCCGGCGATGTCGCCGGATCGCTCCAGCCACGGAGCGGTGACGCCCAGGAGGAGAGCGATCGTCGCCGCTGCCGCCACGAGCCCGGTCCTGGCGCGCGCCCAGCGACGTGACCGTCGCTCGAGCTGCGGCGCGGACTCGGTGACACGGCGCATGATCTCCGCGGTGAGGTCCGGCACATCCCCGGCGGACACGACCCGCAGCGCGGACCGAACGGCCTGCAAGTCACTTGCGTGGCGCCTGCACTCGTCGCACTCCAGGAGGTGCCTGTCCAGGAGGGCCTCAGACGCCCCATCTATCTCGCCGTCCATCCGAGCGGACAACTCGACCCGGGCCTCCGAGCAGCGCAGCTCAGGCTTCACCTGCGCCCTCCTCTGGCTCCGGACGAAGGGCGGCCGCAAGCAGTTCTCTGGCGCGGTGGACGCGGCTTTTCACCGTGCCCTCCGGCACTCGGAGAATCACCGAAACCTCTCGGTAGGACATTCCGAACATGTCGATCAGGACCACCGGCTCGCGGAGGTTCGCCGGGAGATCGGCGAGGGCTTCTCGCACCTCGATCCTCGAGGTCTGATCTGCGGGCACCCGGTCGGGTTCGGAATCGGCGCGCCGGGCGATGCGGTCCTGCCGGTACGACCGCCGCATCTCGTCGACGGCGCAGTTCCGGGTGATTGTGAAGAGCCAGGTCGAGAACTTCGACTCGCCGCGGTAGCGGCGAAGGAACCTAAAGGCCCGGACGAAAGCGTTCTGGGTGATGTCGTCCGCCAGGGTCTCGTCGCGGACGAGGTGGAAGGAGAGACGCCAGACGTCGCCCTGGTAGCGGCGCACGAGGCGCTCGAAAGCGCCGAGATCGCCGCGCCGGGCGGCCTCAACGACCTGCGGATCGGGCTCGTCCAAGGCGCCCTCCGTGGGCATTCAACCGCGACAGCACACATGGTCCCACCTCATGCCCGTGGGACGCTCGTGCGGCGGCGAAAGTTCGGTGTCCAGGCGATCAATTAGGTGCGGGAAATTGCACACACAACGGAACTTCGAGCTCTTTTCCGGCGTTAAGACTGAGTGTGGGGGTGCCGATCGAACCAGCAGATCGAGCCACACGGACGCACCGCTCGGCAAGGAGGAGGAACGATGCCCGAGCGACTGAGAAAACTACTCAGGTCTGATGCCATGATCGCCCTCGTCGGGGCCGGCATCATCACCCTCATAATCATCCGCGCAGCGAACTAAGGCAACTAGTGCCATGCTCGTCGCATGGCTTACCTCGGAAATCTGACCTGCAGGGACTGCGGCCTGACCTTCACTTCTCGGTGGGGGTCCTTCGAATACGCGGACGAGTACCGCTGCGCCCACGACCACGTCGTCCACGTCGAGCCCCACTCGGGGACGATCCTGGCGGTCGACGGTGACGTCGCCGAGCCGCTGACCCTCCTGGACCTCCGCGGCTGCTGCCCGCGCTGCGGAACCGAGCTCGGCACGGGGCGCCTCCCGTGCTGCCCCGTCTGCGGTGGCCGAGATCACGATGTCGACCTCGCCGGCCTTATAGGTTGAGCTCAACCCGTTCTTTTCTTCTCTATGCGTCTGCCAGACGCTCACAGGAGAAAAGAACAGGCTGGGGCGTTGGCACTCTTGGTCAGAGAGTGCTAATCACGGTAACCTTGGAAGGGCGATGAACGAACCGCAGGTATACCTGGATGATCGCAAGGCCGCGATCCTGAGGGCCATCGTGTCGCACTACGTCCGGTCCGGGGAGCCCGTTGGGTCCAAGACCGTGGTCGAGAGGTTCCCCGTGAAGGTGTCACCGGCGACGGTCCGCAACGAGATGGCGGCGCTCGAGGCCGCGGGCTTCATCTTTCAACCGCACACGTCGGCGGGGCGCATCCCGACCGACGCCGGATACCGGTACTTCGTCGATCAGTGGGTCGGGCGATCTCGCCTGTCGGTCCTCGAGTCGCGCCGAATCGAGAATTTCTTTGGGGACGCGACTTGGGAGCTCGAGGAATCGCTCCGGCGCACCGCTTCGCTCCTTTCGGAGCTCACTCATCACGCCGCCGTCGTGTTCGCGCCGTCTCTGGACCGGAGCGTCGTTCGGCACATCGAGCTGGTGGGGTTGGGTGGGGACCGGGCAATGCTGGTTCTGGTCACGAACACCGGCCGGGTGGACAACCATGTTGTGATCCTTCCGGAGACCCTCGACGACGTCCAACTTGATCAGACCGCCGAGATGCTCAACCGGATCGTCGTCGGAGCCCCGCTGGAATCGGCGGCCCTCACCATTACGCAATCCCTCGAGCGTTTCCCGCTGGAGCTGCGTGACTCCGTGACTCGTGTGGCCCACGTCATCGCAACGGAGATGACTCGCGACGATTCCGACCGCGTGTTTCTCGAAGGCGCGTCCAACATCGTCGATGAACAGAAGTTCGCCGACCTCGAGACCGTGCGCCAGGTGATCAGCGCGCTGGAGCACCGCAGGATTCTGCTCGAGCTGGCTGCCGATGCGCTCGCTCTAGATCGCGTCTCCGTGCGTATCGGTCACGAGAACACCATCGAAGAGATGCAGAGCTGCAGCGTCATCACCACCGCGTACGGAACGGAAGGATTTGCCCTTGGGTCCCTGGGGATCGTCGGCCCTACTCGCATGGATTACGGTCGCACCATCGCCGCAGTAAATGAAGTCGCCGCCCACCTTGGGCGCTTGCTGGCAGGTTCGGGCGGATAGTGCGGGTAGTGGCGTGGCCTCGGACCCCACGGGCGGAGCACTAGGCTCAGATACTCATGGCAACGGACTACTACGCCGCATTAGGCGTCTCTCGAGAAGCGACGGCCGAGGAAGTCAAACGCGCCTACCGGAAGCTGGCGCGGCAGCACCACCCCGATGCGAATCAGCAGGACCCTGATGCGGCCGAGCGCTTCAAAGAGATAACGCGCGCCTACGAGGTCCTCTCCGACCCCGACAAGCGCCAGCGGTACGACATGTTCGGTGACGAGCGCGCCGGTGCCGGCGCCGCCGGGTTCGCCGACTTCGGCGGCATATCGGATCTCTTCCAGACCTTCTTCGGTGGGGGCTTCACCGGAGCGGGTGCCCGCCGGGGACCGGCGCGCGGCGCCGACATCCTCGCCGAGGTCGTGCTGACGCTCGAGGAGGCCGCCGCCGGTGCCGAGCGAGAGGTCACGCTCGACACCCTCGTCGAATGCGAGATGTGTGCCGGCAGTGGAGCATCGCCGGGCACCTATCCGTCGCGTTGCCGTGAGTGTGGCGGCGCGGGCGAGGTCCGGACGGCGCGCCGGACGATGCTCGGAAACGTGATCACGGCGACGCCGTGCCCCGTGTGCGGCGGAACCGGCGAGCGAATCGACGACCCTTGCAAGAGGTGTTCGGGTCAGGGGCGCGTGCGCGTTTCGGACACACTGACGGTGGGCATTCCGGCCGGCGTGGACGACGGTGCTCAGCTTCGGGTGACGGGTCGGGGGCAGGCCGGTGCGCGCGGTGGCCGCTCCGGCGACCTCTACGTGTCCATTCGGGTGACCCCGCATCCCGTATTCAGGAGGGCCGGTGAAGATCTCGGGTGTGAAGTCGCCGTCCCGATGACGATCGCTGCGCTCGGTGGCGAGATAGAGGTGCCGACACTCGAGGATCCGGAAACGATCGATATCGCTCCCGGGACTCAGTCGGGAGAGGTCGTTCGCCTCAAGGGTAGAGGGATGCCGCGCGTCGAAAGATCGGGGCGCGGCGAGCTGGTCGTGTTGTTGAAGGTGGACACGCCGACGGACCTCGATCCGGAGCAGGCCGAATTGCTGCGGAGGCTCGCCGAGCTACGCGGTGAGAACGCAGGCACGAAGGGCTTCTTCGACAAGCTCAAGCAGGCGTTTCGCTAGCGCCACTCATGTCGTCGGGACCCTGGTTCGTTGCTCCCAAGTCGCAGTGGAACGAGGGCAGCATCAGACTCGACGCCGAAGAGTCGCACCACGCCCTGAAGGTGCTAAGAGTCGGGCCCACCGACGTCGTCACCGTTACCGACGGCAGCGGTTCCGTTGCCCGGTGTTCGGTGACGGTCGACGAGGGCGTTGTAGAGGCGGTGGTCATCGAGGCCACCCACCACCCGCGTTCTCAACCAGAACTCGTCGTCTACCAGGGTGCCGGCAAAGCGAACAAGGCAGACGCCGTGATCGAGCGTCTGGCGGAGCTCGGCGCCGCGGAAGCATGGGTTTACGAGTCCATGCGCTCGGTCGTGCGCTGGGACCCCAAGAAGAAGCAGCGCCTCGACGGGCGCTGGGGATCGATCGCCCGCGCAGCCGCCAAGCAGTCGCGGAATCCGTGGATGGTGCGGACCGGAGCCCCGTTGTCGTGGGCGGAGTTCATGGCGAGGATCGAGTCCGAGCCGCTCGCGGTCGTGTTGTGGGAGGAGGCATCTCTCCCGCTGAGGACTGTTCTGGCCGAAGGGGCCGAGCGTGTGGCCCTCGTCGTCGGCCCCGAGGGGGGACTCGACCGGGGGGAGGCCGAGGCGCTCGCCGCCGCCGGCGCGCAGCTCGTCTCGCTGGGGCCCATGATCCTGAGGACCGAAAACGCCCCCGTGGTTGCGGCGGCCGCGGTGCTCTACCACTACGGCATCGTCGGCTGACCGGCGGCACATCGGCATCGGGTAGCTTGGCGCCGTGGGTGCCACCGTTAAGTTCACGACGCTCGGTTGCCGCCTCAACCAGGCCGAGTCGGACTCCATGTCCGAGCAGCTGGCCGCGCACGGGCTCCATCAATCGGGTGACGGAGACCCCGACGTCGTCGTAATCAATACATGCACGGTCACACGCGAGGCGACGAAGGCATCGCGTATGGCCATCCGGCGCGCCGCACGCAACCATCCCGGCGCGAAGGTCGTCGTTGTCGGCTGCTACGCGGTGTCGGACCCGGACGAGATCAGGGCGATCGACGGTGTGGATGTCGTTCTCGGAAACGACGTCAAGGAGAACTTCGCGGAAGCGCTCGGGCTACAAGGTCCAACAGCTCCACTGCTCGACATCGGTTTCCGCGGACGCCCCTCGTCTCCAGAACCGCAACTTGTGCGAGTGCGGGCCAATCTCAAGGTCCAAACGGGATGCGACGAGTGGTGCACGTTCTGCATAATCCCGACGACGCGTGGTCCGCTGCGCTCGTTGGACCACGACGGTCTCATAGCCGAGGCGCGCGCCCGAGTCGCGGCAGGCGCTCGTGAGATCGTCCTCACGGGTGTCCACCTGGGCAAGTATGGATACGACACGGGTGGCAACGAGCGAGATCTAATCCGGCTACTAACGAGTCTCCTCGAGATCAAAGGCCTGTGGCGCGTTCGCCTTTCATCGATCCTCTCCAACCATTTGACGGAGGAGGTCGTCGAGTTTCTTGCATCCGAGCCGCGGCTCTGTCCGCATCTTCACGTTCCACTGCAGTCGGGGGACGACGGCGTGCTCGAGGCGATGCACCGCCCCTACCGAATCGATGACTACCTCGAGTCGGTGGAGCGAGCGGTCGATCGCATCCCTGGGCTGGCTCTCGCCACCGACATCATTGTTGGTTTCCCTGCAGAGACGGACGCCGCCTTTTCGGCAACGATGGACGTTGTACGCCGGGTGAGGTTCTCGAAGCTCCACGTTTTTCGTTACTCGGCGCGCCCGGGCACTCCCTCGGCCGACATGTCCGATCAGATCCCGCCCGAAGTGAAGAAGGAGCGGTCGAAGCGACTCATCGGCCTCGGGAACGAGATCCGAGGTCGGTTCCTGTCGGACCACCTCCGCCGCCCGCTTGACGTTCTCGTCGAGGACGAGAGGGTCGTCGACGGCGCCGGCGTGGCCTCGGGACAGACGGCCGACTACGTACGTGTCTTCTTCGAGGGTGAGAACTTGCTCGGGTCGATGGTCCAGGTTGCCGGTGAGCGAATCCGCGCCGACGGGATCGCAGGCCGACTGCTGAGGGGCCGCCGAAATGGCAATTAACCACGATATATCGTGGCTAACTGCCATCTCAGGATCCGGATCGGCGACCAGGATGCCCGTCAGGAGGTAGCAAAGTGGCCGATTGCCTGTTCTGCAAGATCGCGGCAAAGGAGCTCGACGCCGACATCGTGTACGAGACCGACGACCTGGTGGCGTTCAGGGACATCAATCCGATGGCCCCCACACATATTCTGGTCATCCCCCGGCGCCACATTGACTCGGCGAGCGACCTTGGTGCCTCGGACGGCGAGCTCCTGGGGGAGATTTTCGAGACGATTGCGAAGCTTGCCTCCCAGTCCGGCATTCCGGGCGGTCATCGGATCGTCACAAACGTGGGTCCCGATGCCGGCCAAAGCGTCGGGCACCTGCACTTTCACCTGATCGGAGGCAGGGGGATGTCGTGGCCTCCGGGCTAGGGAGCTAGAGAGTGCGGCACCAATCACCGTAAACTCAGGGCGCAACATGCTTACTCATACGCAAGTCAAGATTCTCGTCCCCGGGCACCACGACATGGTCCGCTTGGTCGGCGCGCGAGACGAACTCCTGAAGATCGTCGAGGCTGCTTTTAACGTCTCGATCCTGTTGCGCGGCAACGAGATCGTTATCTCCGGTGAGACCGCGGAGGCCGAGCGCGTCTCGACGCTCTTCGAGGAGCTGCTCAACCTGCTGGACCAGGGCCTCGTGCTCACTGCGGAGTCGGTCGGCAAATCAATCGAGATCATCAAGACGCAGGATCAAACTAAGCCGTCCGATGTGCTGAGCGACACGATCGTCGTCACCCACACCGGCAAGCCGATCAGACCCAAGACGGTCGGGCAGAAGCGATACGTCGATCTGATCCGCAACAACACAATCGTGTTCAGCATCGGCCCGGCCGGGTCCGGAAAGACGTATCTAGCGGTGGCAATGGCGATCCAGGCGCTCAAGGCCCACCAGGTGTCGCGGATCGTGCTGACCCGCCCGGCAGTCGAAGCTGGGGAGCGACTCGGCTTTTTGCCGGGGGACCTGGCGGCGAAGATCGATCCCTACCTGAAGCCTCTGTACGACGCGCTCTACGAGATGCTCGAGCCCGAGACGTTCCGCCGCTACGCGGAGCAGGGGACGATTGAGATAGCGCCGCTGGCATTCATGCGCGGCCGCACACTCAACGATGCATTCATCATCCTCGACGAGGCTCAGAACACCACGCCCGAACAAATGAAGATGTTCCTGACACGTCTGGGGTTCGGATCCAGGGCGGTCGTGACGGGCGATGTCACTCAGGTCGACCTCCCGTCGGGAGCCCGCTCCGGCTTGGTTGTTATTGAGGAGATCCTCACCGACATCCCAGGCGTGGCGTTCAACCATTTGGACGCCCGCGATGTGGTACGTCACAAGATCGTGCAGGACATCGTCGAGGCCTATCGCCTCTATTCGGACCGAACTAAACAGAAGTGAACGTTTTCGTCGCCAACGAGCAGGAGCTGCCCGTTGATGCGGAGCGCCTGATCGCCCTGGCGCGCCATACGCTTGGCGCCGAAGACGTCGACCCCGATTCGGAGTTATCCGTCCTTCTCATCGCTGCCGACCACATGCAGCGTCTCAACGCGCGTTTTGCGGGCAACGATTACCCGACCGACGTTCTCGCGTTCCCCATGATGGAAGACGTGGACGAGGAGGACGCCACGCTCCTGGGCGATGTGGTGATCTGCCCGCAGGTGGCCGAGGAGAACGCGCGCCGGCTGGAGCACGGCTTTGGTCACGAAATCGATACGCTCCTCATCCACGGAACGCTGCATCTCCTCGGCTACGACCACCAAGGGAAAGCGGACAAGGAACTAATGGACCGCCGCCTCAGGGAGGTCCTTAGTAGCTTCCAGCCGGCGGCTCGCTGATGACTGACTTCGTTCTCCTCGGAATCGTCGTGCTGCTACTGATCATCGCCGCCTTCATGGCCCTGGCCGAGACGGCCATCTCGCGCGTCACGCGTGTAAAGGCCCACCATCTCGTTGAGCAGAAACGATCGGGCTCAGGCACGCTGTTGAAGATCGTGTCCGATCCGGCACCGTTCTTGAACATTGTCCTCCTGCTTACCCTCGTCGCGCATATCACCGGCACGGCCATAGCAACAAGTGTTGCGATCGGGACCTTCGGCGCGGGTGGAGAGGCAATTGCATCCGCCGCGATGACGTTTGCCATATTCGTGTTCGCCGAGATCGCGCCCAAGACCTTCTCGGTACAGAACCCCGACCGGGCGGCGCTTTTTATGGCGCGGCCCATCTACTTCCTTGGTCGACTGTTGCAGCCAATCGGGCGTGTCTTGATCGTGCTCGCCAATGCAATCATCTCGCCGCTTCCCGGGAAGACGCTTCCGCGCGGCCCCTTCGTAACTGAGGAAGAGATCCGTCACATGGTCGACGTCGCCGAGGAGGAAGAAGAGATCGAAGAGGACGAGCGAGAGCTCATCCATTCTGTGTTCGAGTTCGGCGACACGGTCGTCCGCGAGGTGATGGTTCCCCGGCCCGACATGGTTACGGCGCGCGCCGACGCATCTCTCGGAGCGGTACTGGAGGTCATCCTGGGCGCGGGGTATTCGCGCATCCCCATCTACGAGGGAGACAACGACAACATCACCGGGGTCCTGTACGCAAAGGACCTGCTCAAGCGGATGCACGAAGCCAAAGGCGAAGGCAAGGTCTCGTCGCTGGCACGCGCTCCGCTCTTCGTTCCCGAACAGAAGAAGGTTTCGGAGCTTCTACGCGAGATGCAGCAGCAACGGGTTCACATGGCGATCGTCATCGACGAGTACGGAGGCACCGCGGGTCTGGTCACGATCGAGGACCTCATCGAAGAGATCGTCGGAGAGATTGTTGACGAATACGATCAGGAGGAGCCGCTCGTCGAACCCGTCGACGAAAACACGATCCGAGTCGATGCCAAGCTCCCGATCGACGACGTGAACGAACTCCTGGAGGTGGAACTGCCCCACGAGGAGTGGGATACGGTCGGTGGGCTTGTTTTTGGGCTGACCGGCCGGGTCCCCGTTCCGGGCGAGACCGTTCGATACGACTCTGTGGAGTTCGTCACGGAGCGTGTCTCTGGCCGGCGGATTCAAAAGGTCGTCATCCGCAAGCTGGCTCAGCCGAGGCAGCGGGCGGCCGAGTAGGGCTGCGTCTGGGAGTGACAGCGGGAATCGATGAGGAGGACACCATAGGGGTCGGCGCGCCGGAGGAATCCAGCTTTCGTTCGGGGTTCGTCGCCGTCGTCGGACGGCCGAACACCGGCAAGTCGACTCTGGTGAATGCCCTCGTGGGCGACAAGGTGGCAATCACCTCACCCCGGCCGCAGACGACTAGAAGCGCCGTGCGAGGCATCATCGACGGTGACGACTACCAGGCTGTGTTGGTTGATACTCCCGGATACCACAAGCCGCGGACGCTTCTGGGAGAACGTCTCAACGAGGTTGTGCGCGCGGCGTGGTCGGATGTCGATCTCGCCCTGTTCGTTGTCGACGGGAAGGCGGGGATTGGGGCCGGAGACCGCCGCGTGGCCGAGGATCTGAAGGCGGCCGACTGTCCGATCTTCTGCATCGTCAACAAGATCGACCTCATGCGCCCACCGCAAGTTGTTGAGGCGCTGGCCGCAGCAGCCGAACTAGGGGACTTCGCCGAGATCGTTCCGGTCTCGGCGCGCGACGGCACGAGTGTGGATGTGGTGCGCGATCTGCTCGCCGGCTCCCTGGAACCCGGCCCCATGTACTACCCGCCGGGGACTCGACGCGACCAACCGCCTCCGACGTTCGTTGCGGAGCTCGTGCGTGAGAAGCTCCTGCTTCGAATGCGCGAGGAGATCCCCCATTCCATCGCGGTTGTTACCGACGAATATGGTGAACGTGAGGACGGTCTCCTCGAGATCCAGGCCACCGTTTTCGTCGAGCGAGATTCGCAAAAGGGGATGGTGATCGGCAAACAAGGAGCCACCATCAAAGGCGTCGGCACCGAAGCGCGCGAAGAGATCGAGTTGTTGTTCGGGCATCGCGTGTTCCTTGGGCTGCGCGTGCGGGTCGAAAAGGACTGGCAGCGCCGTCCCCACGCCCTCGAACGCCTTGGGTTCGGTCCGGAATGAGGAACGCTCCGGCTTACGAGGTGCGGAACCTCAGGAAGGTCTACGAGTCGCCGAGTGTCGTCGCAAACGACGGCATCTCGTTCACGGCGGAGGTCGGTGAGGTCTTCGGTGTCCTCGGGCCCAACGGAGCCGGTAAGACGACGCTGGTGCGTCAGCTCGTTGGCCTGCTCACGCCGTCTTCGGGCGACGTGCACTTGTACGGTGAGCCCGTAGCCTCGGGTGCGCGCTCCGATCGCCGGCTCGCACGGATGGTTGCCTACCTTCCTCAGGGGGCGCTTGCTCTCGGGGAACTCCGGGTCGCGGAGGCCCTTACGTGGACCGGCATGCTGCGCGGCCTGGGCCGGGATCCGGCCGGAAACGAAACCGAGGAGCTTCTCGACATCCTCGAGCTTCACCCCGTTGCCAACCGTCAGATCCGAAAGCTATCGGGCGGCCAGCGCCGTCTGACTCAGATCGGTATGACGCTGGTTGGACGTTTGCCGGTACTGATCCTGGACGAGCCGACGGCGGACATCGATCCGGGTCTGCGAAGGAGGATTTGGGACGCCATCTCGTCCCGTTCTCGAGCCGGCGCGTGTGTGATCCTCGTCACGCACGACGTCGCCGAGGCTGAACGTGCTCTGGATCGCGTCGCCATCCTCGACCGCGGCAAAGTCGTCGCCGCCGGAACCCCGGCCGAGCTCAAATCGGACCTTGCTCATCGCACCCGCGTGGAGTTCGTCGTGGCGGAGTCGTCGCCTTTGGATGCGCGCGCGGTGGCCACCGGGATCGACGGAGAGATCAGGATCCGAGGCCGACTTGTGAGTGCGTGGGTTCCTGCCGACTTGGCTCTGAGCACATTGGAGAAGGTCATGGCGAGCGTGGGCACGCAGGCGTTCGAGGACGTCCGGCTGATCACACCCACGCTGGAGGATGTGTACCTCGAGTTTGGAGGACACTCGATCGAGGAGGAGGACCGGAGCCAGTGACTCGCGCAGCGATCGCCGTCGGGGGCGCCGGACGGTTCCGGGTTCTCACCGCGATGCAGCTTGCTCGTTTGCGAACGTCGTGGCGACCCTATCTTGTTGTTTCGTCGGTCATGCCGCTCGGAATCGCAATCCTCATGCGCGCCATCATGGACGACGAACAGGTGACGGAGTTCGGTCCCCAGATAGTCGCCGGCAACACCGTGCTCGCCATCTCGATGACTGCGATCGTCATGCTGGCTCAGCGCGTGTCGTGGCTCAGGGAGAACGGGGTGCTCGACTTCTACAACACCCTGCCGGTGGCCCGATCGTCGGTGATGGCGTCGGTGCTGCTGTCGTTCGCCGTGTTCTCGCTGCCGGGCACGGTTGTGGTCCTCACCTTCGGCGCTCTGTTGTACGACCTCTCGTTGAGCGCTTTATGGATGGCGGTGCCGGTGTGGGCGCTGGGGTCATTCGCCCTCGCCGGCTTCGGCATCGCGCTGGGGCTCGGCGCGCCGGACGAGCAGCTCGCCGGGATGTATTCGAACCTCGCCATGATGGCCGTGCTGTTCTTGGGAATCCTTCCGCCAGATCGACTTCCGGGGTGGCTGGCCTCGGTGCGGTTCGTTCTCCCGTCGACGTATGCAGTCGACGCGCTCAAGCCGGGTCTGGAGGGGGCGGTGGCTGGGGGAGTCGCGTTCGACCTCATCGTTCTCGCCGCGTTCGGAGCGGTATCCTTCTGGGCCGTCAGGGGTCCGCTGTGGCCCCGCGCCGAGTAAGGAGCCAGGCGCCGATGCCTCAAGCGACGGTCAAGCGCTACGACTCGCTCACCCGCACCGGAGTGCTGGTGGGTGACGACGGGACCACCGAATGGCCGATCGATCCGCAGTCGATGGAAACGAGCATGTTCCGGTTCCTCCGTCCCGGCCAGCGGGTGACGTTTGACCTGGTCGAGGAGGACGGCGAGCAAACCACCCGGAACCTCCGTATCGGCATCGCCTAGCCGCGCCCGTCGGGGCCCCGGCGCGCCGGACTCCCAGATGGCAATCAGCCCTGATATTTCGTAGCTAACTGCCATTTCAGGCCGCGCCGCCCCAAATCCCGCGGAGGGAATTACGCTATTGGAACTATGCCAGGGCTCTACAAAGACGAGGGCGTCGTCCTCACCACGATCAAACTCGGCGAGGCGGACCGCATCCTCACGGTCTTCACCCGCTTCAACGGCAAGGTGCGCGCCGTGGCCAAGGGAGTCAGGAAGACCAAGAGCCGGTTCGGCGGCCGGCTCGAGCCCTTCACCCGCGTCCAGCTGCTCATCTACCGGGGACGGAACCTCGACACCGTCACCTCGGCGGACATCCTCAGCTCGTTCGACGAGATCCGCAGCGACTACACGCGCATCATCCACGCCGCGGCGCTGGTCGAGATCGTCGACAAGATCACTCCCGAACGGGAGCGCTCCGTCCGGGTCTACACGCTGCTCCTTGCGGGCCTCGAAGCAATTGCGCGCGGAGCCAATGTCTCGGTCGTCCCCGCTTTTGTGCTGAAGCTGCTCTCGATCTCCGGCTACCACCCCCAGCTGACCGTCTGTGCGGGATGCGGTAACGGAGGCCGTCTCGCTGCGTTCAGCCCGGCCCTGGGAGGCGCGGTGTGCGATCCCTGTCGCACCGACGATCATGGGGCAGTGGAGTTGACGGGCGATCGACTTGCGCTCCTCTCGCACCTCCTGGTGTCCGATTTCGGCGCGCCGGCAGATCCGATCGCCGCGGCCGATGTAACAACGGCTCTCAGAGGGTACGCGGAGTATCACCTCGAGCGGCCGCTCCGCAGCCTTCGATTTCTCGCAACCTCTCATTGATGGAGCGGGATGGGCGCGCGGCGCCGCGTCACGTGGCGATCATCATGGACGGCAACGGCCGCTGGGCCGAACAGCAAGGACTTGAACGAACGAGAGGCCACGAGGCCGGCGAACGGGCTTTGTTCGACGTCGTCGAAGGGGCGCTCGAGGCCGGCATTCGCTACCTATCGGTGTATGCGTTCTCAACCGAGAACTGGAACCGGCCCGCCGAGGAAGTGGAGTTCCTCCTCGGGTTCAACCGGCACCTCCTTCGCCAGCGCCGGGAGGAATTGCACGAGCGCCATGTCTGCATACGTCGCATCGGCCGGCGCGAACGCGTGCCGGAGGACGTTCTCCAAGAGTTCGACGAGGCAGAATCGCTCACAAAAATGAACACCAGGATGGATTTGCTCGTGTGTTTCAACTATGGAGGGCGCGCCGAGCTGGAGGATGCTGCACGAGCCGGGTCAATCGCCGAGAACCTTTACGCGCCGGATGTTCCCGATGTCGATCTCTTGATTAGAACGTCGGGAGAGCGGCGCCTTTCCAACTTCCTGCTGTGGCAGTGTGCATACGCCGAGCTCTACTTCACAGATCTTCTGTGGCCTGATTTCGACAGGCACGCTCTGTTTGCCGCACTCGACGACTATGCGGCTCGAGACCGCCGTTTTGGGGGGCTGGCGCCGGACTCGTAGACAGCGTTGCGAGTTCCCCACGCTCCGTACGGCACCACGCAAACGGAGTCTCCGACATCCGTCGGGGAATGTGGTGGAAGCTTTGTTTGGCCGCCATCACGCCACTCGTGCTCGGCGTCATGTTGTTCGAGAACGTCCGAACCAAGTTGCAGACTAACTACGAGGATTATCCGACTGAGTTTCTGATCACGTATGGATGGGCGGCGGTGGCCGCGACACTCGCCGTCGCCGTCACCCTGACTCTGAAGGGCTGGAACGAGCGTGTGATCGCTCTCGATGCCGACTCCGATGTGCGGACGGAGGTCAATGTGTGATGGACGGCGATGCAATCCTGCTGATGCTGGTGGCGATGGCGATCATCTGGGGCGGCCTGGCCGCTGTTATTGGCCGCGCGGTCAAGTTTGCCCGCATGCGTCGCCGCAACGGTCGGTGATTGTCCCTGCTCGGAGTGCCGTCAAGCCGTGTCGCGCCCCACAAATCGTGCGCGTCATGAGGGCGCGATACCTGTAGTTGGACGAACGAGACGCGCGGCTGCTGCTGTGCTACGGTTCCGCCTGTTGGTGACGGGGGTCATCCTGGGCGAGGAAGGGCTTGCCACCCCCGTCTGCAGAAAGGAAGTTGTTCGGTGGCAGAAGGCACTGTGAAGTGGTTCAGCAACGAGAAGGGCTACGGCTTCATCTCGCAGCCTGATGGTGAGGATGTTTTTGTGCATTTCTCTGCGATCCAGACTGACGGCTACAAGTCCTTGGAGGAGGGCCAGTCGGTGGAGTTCGACGTAACCCAGGGCCCGAAAGGCAAGCAGGCGTCGAACGTCCGACCGACTTAACCGAAGCAAGAGCGCTTATTAACGCGGCCCCCGGATTCCGGGGGCCGTATTACTTTTAGGAAGCTCACATTGGAACGAAAGGGGGCACATGAAGTTCGTTTACATAGCCACTAAGGGAGCGGATGATCCGACACTCGCATCCATCCCGTATCACCTCGCGGTGAACGGTTCGGTCGAGGTGGGACACGAGACGGCGATCGTGCTCGCCGGGGATGCCGCCGAGATGGTCATAGGGGACACCTTCGAACGGGCCGAGGGCATCGGTCTTCCTCCCATGCGGGAGCTGGTCGCGAAGGTCCGTGATCACAACGTTCCGGTCTACGTCTGAAAGGGATGTGCGGTTGCCCGTGGGGCGACCGACGACTCCCTGGCAATGATGGGCGGATCCTGGGTGAGCCCGCCCGACGTGGCGAAACTCTGTGCCGAGGCGGACAAGGTCCTGACTTTCTAGTCGCGCGCTAGTTGTCCGGCCCGCGCCCATGGCACCGTATGGGCTGATCCCGGCGCGGGGCGGGCTATTCGTGCTTGGCCTCCTCGGGCGGCTCCTGGGCATCGTCTGGAGCACGTGATCCCGGCCCAATGGCGCCTGCCAGGACTCCCGCATTGGGAAGCTTGACCGGTCCTTCGGCCGTCACGAGGTCGACGTAAAAGAGCCCTACGTCGTCCACCCGCCCGGAGTACTCGCCGCCCAGGGGCCCTGATCTCAGCACGATGTAGTCGCCGACAACGAACGGGCGGACGAACAGAAGGACCATGCCGGCGAAGATGTTTCCGAGGGTCTGCTGCGCGGCGATCCCCACCACTACCCCGGTGACGGCTCCGCCGAGGAGCAGCCCGCCGAGGTTCACGCCCAAGAGATCCAACGCGGCGAAGATCACGATCAGATATCCGATGGCCGTGACGGCGAATCCGGCCGGCGCGCCGCGCGCATCGCCCATCCGTTCCTCGAGGGCGCGGTCCAGGCCCCGGGTCACGGCGCGCACGGCAAGGACGGCTCCGATCACAAACACGAGGGCGCCTGCTGCGGCAAGGAAATCGGCTGGGGCAACCTTCAGCTCTTCGCCCCTGCTTTGAGTGAACTTCTCGATGAGACTCTGGTTTGCGGGATCGCCCGATGAGTAGGCGAGGACCAGGCCGGCCGTCGCAGCCGCCGCCGCGATCAGCGCCCGGATCAGGTGCGGGCGCGCAACTCGCTTCACGATGGGTCTCACTGCGGGCCGCATAGCTCTGAGGCTATCCCCGCGCGCCGCTTCTTTCCGTGATCCGGCGCGCCTGGTCGCTCAAATGGCACTTAGCCCCGATATTTCGTGGCTAATTGCCAACTCAGGATCCGCGTCACGGGCTACGGCGCCGGCTCGGCCGGCTCGATCAGGACCTGGACGACTCGCCGCCGGTACATCGTCCGGACCCGAAGCCTCCACCCGTCGTGGTGGACGACGTCGCGCCGCCTGGGGATCCGTCCCAGCCGGTCCATGAGGAAGCCGGCGACCGTTTCGTACTCGCCCTCGGGGAGGTCCACGTCCAGCCGGCTCGCCGCCTCGTCGATGCGGAGGCTCCCCGGGACCAGGAAGCGCCCTCCGCCCAGGCGCTCGACACCCAGCTCACTCACGTCGTATTCGTCCCTGATCTCCCCGACGAGCTCCTCTAGCAGGTCCTCGATAGTGACTATCCCCGCGGTGCCCCCGTGTTCGTCGATCACCAGGGCGAAATGCCGCCGCTCCCGCCTCATGTCGACCAGAAGGGGCCGCAGCTTGCGGGACTCGGGAACGACGAACATCCCCCGAACAAGGTTTGCCGGGATTGGCCGGAGCCGCTGGTCTTCCGGGATCCGCAAGAGATCCTTTGCGTGGACGAAGCCGATGATGTTGTCGAGGTCATCGCGATAGACCGGCACCCGGGAGTGGCCCGTTTTGAGCACGAGCTCCTCGATCTCCGCGGGAGTGGCGGTGAACGGCACAGCGCGGAGTTCGGTTCGCGACACCATCGCCGACCCGGCATCCCGCTCTCCGAGTTCGATCGCGCCGGACAGCAGCCGTTCCTGAAACTCCTCGAGCAGACCCTCCTGTGCCGAATGGGCGATCATCCCCGCGATCTCCTGGGCCGAGTGGACCGCGATCACCTCGTCCTTCGGCTCCACACCGAGCAGTCTCAAGCCCCCGTTGGCCGCCGCGTTCAAGAGGCGGATGAACGGTCGAAGGAGGTTTGCGTAGACCCGAATCGGTACCGCCAACCACAACGCTGTCCGTTCGGCTTCGGCTATTGCGATGTTCTTGGGTGCCATCTCGCCAACCACCATGTGAAAGAAGACAACGATGACTAGGGCGATAACAAACGAAATCGAGTGCAAGAGCCCGGCGGGAATCTCGAAGGCCGATTCAAACGCGGTCTCGAGAGCCCGTGCGACGGCGGGCTCCGCTACGAAGCCGAGACCGAGCGATGCCATAGTGATCCCGAGCTGCGCGCCCGCCAGCATGAAAGACAGCTCGCGGATCGAGCTCAATGCCATTACGGCGCGGGTGTTACCGCCCTCGGCGAGTTCCTCGATCCTCGTCCGGCGCGCCGCGATGAGGGCGAACTCGGCGCCCACAAAGAAGCCATTGGCGATTAGCAGCCCCACTGCTGCGATCAGTGCGGGCCAGCTCATCGGGCATGCTCCTCGTTCCCATCGGGCTGAACGATGAGCACCTTGTCGATGCGGTGCCCATCCATCTCCACGACTTTGAACTCCCAGCCGAGGTAGGAGACGTGATCGCCCTTGTTCGGAATCCGGTTGAACAGCGAGAACAGGAATCCGCCGAGCGAGTCGTAGGGGCCGTCGGGCATTTCGAATCCACATACGGCCCTGACCTCGTCGGCGTGAAGGAGCCCGGAGGCGACGTGGACGCCCTCGGGAACACCCACCGTGTACAGGGGCTCGGCCGAAGGATCGTATTCGTCCTCGATCTCGCCGACGATCTCCTCGAGTATGTCTTCGAGGGTGACGATGCCCGCGGTGCCGCCGTACTCGTCGACGACCACAACGAGCTGCTTGCGCTCACGCCGCATCTCGAAAAGGAGATCATCGAGGGCGCGTGATTCAGGAACCACGAGGGCCTGCTGCATGACGCGCGACACCGGGATCTCGTTCCTGTCGGACACGGGGAATCGGTAGGAGTCCTTAACGTGGACCAGACCCCGGATGTCGTCCATGTCGTCACCGAACACGGGGAATCGAGAGTGACCCGATTCGAGGGCGATGCGGGCGAGCTCAGTGAGTGGTGCATCGGCTCTGATCGCAACGATGGCCGTACGAGGAACCAGCGCTTCGGCAACCGATTTCTGTCCGAAGGCGATCGATCGATTCAGAAGTGAGTACTCCTCCTCCAACAGGGCGCCTCCCTCCCGCGAGCTCCTGATCAGGAGTTCGATCTCCTGGAGCGAGCGCACGCCGACCAGTTCTTCGCGCGGCTCGATTCCGAGCCTCCGCACGCTCCAGTTGGCCGACGCGTTGAGAAAGACGATGAGAGGGCGGAACACCGCATTGCACGCGCGCAGCGGGCCGACGACTGCCAGGACGACCGGCAACGGCTTCGCGATGGCCAGGTTCTTGGGGATGAGTTCTCCGACCACCATCTGAACTGCCGTTGCGAAGATGAGGGCGATCGTGATGGAGATACCGAGGGAGGAAGATTCGGGCGCCCCGACTGCAGATACGACGGGCTCGATCAGGACGGCGATGGTGGGCTCGGCCACGAACCCAAGGAGCAGTGACGAAACCGTGATCCCCAGCTGCGCCCCCGAGAGCTGAAAGGACAGTGTCCTCAGGGCCCCGAGCGCGCCCGAGGCGCGGCGATTGCCCTCGTCCGCGAGGTGCTCGATCCGCCCGCGGTCGGATGCCACCAAGGAGAACTCACCGGCGACGAAGAATGCGTTGGCGAGTATCAGTGACAAGACTGCAAGTAGTCCCAGCAGGACCTCTACGGCAGATCCTTCCTTTCTCGAGGAACGGGGCGCTGCCCTCCGCGGCCGTTTCGTCGCATTCTGCCCGCTGGGCGCGGACGGAATGTCGTCCCGTCTATCATCCGATGATGGCCGACGTTTCTATCGACACCATTGTCAACCTCTGTAAGCGCCGCGGCGTGGTCTTCCCCTCCAGCGAGATCTACGGCGGACTCCGCTCCGCGTGGGACTGGGGGCCCCTCGGCATCGAGCTCAAGCGCAATGTGAAAAACGAATGGTGGAGGGCCATTGTCCACGAGCGCAACGACGTCGTGGGTCTCGAGAGCTCAATCCTCATGTCGCCGAAGGTGTGGGAGGCCTCCGGCCACGTGGCGACGTTCACCGACCCGCTTGTCGAGTGCACGAGCTGTCATCGCCGCTACCGCGCCGATCACATCTCGCTCGACCGGCCCTGTCCGAATTGCGGCAATGGACCCGCGTGGACCGACCCTCGCCACTTCAACCTGATGTTCAAGACGTACATGGGGCCGGTAGAGGACTCCGCTCACATCGTCTACCTCCGCCCGGAGACGGCTCAGGGCATGTTCGTCGACTTCATGACCGTCCAGGCGTCGTCCCGAAAGCGGATCCCCTTCGGCATTGCCCAGCAGGGGAAGTCCTTCAGAAACGAGATCACGCCGGGTAACTTCGTTTTCCGCACGCGGGAGTTCGAGCAGATGGAGATGGAGTTTTTCGTCAAGCCGGGCACAGACGACGAATGGCACGACTACTGGCTCGAGGAGCGGATGCGCTGGTATACGGACCTCGGTATGCGGTCCGAGAACCTCCGTTTGCGAGAGCACGACGAGGACGAGCTGTCCCACTACGCGAAGCGTACGTTCGACATCGAATACAACTTCCCCGGGATGGGATGGTCGGAGCTGGAAGGTATCGCGAACCGCACCGACTTCGACCTCAAAGCTCACGCCGAGCACTCGGGCCAGGACCTCTCCTACTTCGATTCTGAGGCCGACGAGCGGTACGTGCCGTACGTCATCGAACCCGCCGTTGGTGTCGAGCGGCCCACTTTTGCATTCTTGATCGACGCCTACGCGGAGGAGGAAGCGCCGACGGCATCGGGCAAACTCGAGAAGCGGGTAGTGCTCAAACTGGACTCCCGCCTGGCCCCCAGCAAAGTGGCGGTACTTCCTCTGTCGAAACATGCGGACCTCACACCCGTGGCGGAGAAGCTTTCCGCCGATGTCCGCAAGCGCTTCGTGACGGACTTCGACGTGACGGGTTCGATCGGCAAGCGCTATCGCCGTCAGGACGAGGTCGGTACGCCCTTCTGCGTAACGGTTGACTTCGACACGCTTACCGACAATCAGGTGACGGTGCGCGACCGCGACACGATGGAACAGGAACGCATCCCAATGGAGGGTCTTGTCGATTTCCTGGTCAAGAGGCTGACCTCGTGACGGAACTCGAAAAGCAGTCAAAAGACCTATGCCGAACTTCCGGTAGAAGGGGGTCCCAGTGACCAAGTGGGTGTACGACTTCAGCGAAGGGGATGCGTCCCAGAAGTTTCTCCTCGGCGGCAAGGGGGCCAACCTCGCGGAGATGACGAATCTTGGCTTGCCGGTGCCGCCGGGTTTCACGATCACATGTGAAGCGTGCAACGCTTACCGCGAAGGAAGCCGGACATTTCCGAACGGTCTCCTCGACGAGGTCAACGAACATCGCAAACATCTCGAGGAGACGATGGGGCGCTCGCTGGGGGATTCCGGGGATCCGCTCCTCGTGTCGGTTCGGTCCGGTGCTGCGTTCTCGATGCCCGGCATGATGGACACGGTCCTCAACGTCGGATTGAACGACGAGAGCGTCGAGGGGCTCACCCAGCAAACCGGGTCGGATCGGTTCGCGTGGGACAGCTACAGGCGGCTTCTGCAGATGTTCGGAAAGACCGTCATGGGTGTCGACGGCGATCTCTTCGAGGACGCGATCGACGACGCCAAAGAGAAAAAGGGCGTGCGCAACGACATCGACCTCGACACCGCCGACCTCAAAGCCCTCGTCAAGACGTTCAAGCGCATCATCAAGAAGGAGACCCGCAAGGAGTTCCCGCAGGACCCCGGCGACCAACTGACGATGGGAATCGAGGCGGTCTTCGGGTCCTGGGACAACAAACGGGCGCGCGACTACCGGCGGCGCAACCGCATCGACGATTCACTCGGCACAGCGGTGAACGTCCAGGCCATGGTGTTCGGAAACAGGGGAGAGGACTCGGGAACCGGAGTCGCTTTCACCCGCGATCCCGCGAGCGGAGAGGACCGCCCCTACGGCGACTACCTCGAGAACGCGCAGGGCGAGGACGTCGTTGCCGGCATTCGCAACACGATGCCCCTCGAGGACATGGCGGGCGTGGAGCCGGAGGCGTTCAAGGAGCTGACGGGCCACATGAAGACGCTCGAGCGCCACTACAAAGACATGTGCGACATCGAGTTCACCCTGGAAGAGGGCAAGCTGTGGCTGCTGCAGACGCGTATCGGCAAGCGCACCGCACTCGCCGAGTGGATCATCGCCTACGACATGATGGAAGAGGGCCTGATCGACGAAGTCGGTGCAGTGCGCGATCGGCTGACCGCCGGCAAACTCGACGAGCTCTTCAAGCCGGTGATCGAAGCCAAGGTTAAGAACTCGACCGACCCTGTGGCCCGCGGGCTGAACGCGTCTCCGGGTGCTGCCGTGGGGCGCGCCGTGTTCAGCGCGGACGATGCGTCGCAGTGGGCCGCACGTGGTGAGAAGGTCATTTTGGTCCGGCGCGAGACAAACCCCGACGACTACCACGGGATGGTGGCCTCCCAGGGCATCCTCACCTCGGCCGGAGGAACGAACTCCCACGCGGCGGTGGTGGCGCGGGGCGAAGGCATACCGGCGGTGTGCGGCGCGGACGCAATCCGCATCGACCGAAAGGCCGGAAAGTTCACGGTCAAGAACGTGACCGTCAACGAAGGCGACTGGATCACGATCGACGGTACCGATGGGACCGTCTATGCGGACGGGCTCGAGACCGAGGCCTCGGTGCTCGAGGCGGCGATGCTCGCCGCCGAGAAGCGTGACCTCGGGAAGCGTCTCACCAAACACGAGAAGGAATCGACCGAATCGAAGCTGTGGCGGGCGTACGAGCGCTTCATGGCTGTGGCCGACGACAACCGACGGCTTGGGGCGCGCGCCAATGCCGACACGCCCGACCAGTCAAAGAACGCGCGCCTGCGCGGTGCTCAGGGCATCGGGCTGTGCCGGACCGAGCACATGTTCCTCGGCGAGGAGCGGGTTGCCGCGGTTCGCAAGATGATCT
>OCZV010000080.1_pt1 | contig 35778 bp, 38 predicted proteins | sample 1539051 | NCBI WGS metagenome assembly OCZV01 (sample SAMEA3113581, study PRJEB22503) | soil metagenome
TTCGTGCTGCTGTGGCCGCCGTCGAGGATCGAGTGGTTGTCCGACGACTGAAGGACATCGATCACTACGAGCGCCAGCTCAGGGAGCAGGGCTTCCGGATCCTGGCCGGGGTGGACGAGGCCGGTCGGGGAGCGCTGGCCGGGCCGCTCGTCGCCGCGGCGGTGATCCTGCCCGACGACTTCGACCTCGAGGGGATCGAGGACTCGAAGCTCCTCACGCCGAAGCAGCGACGTGAGGCCGCAGCCCGGATCCGGCACCGGGCGCTGGCGATCTCGGTGCGGAAGGCCATGCCCCGCCGCATCGACCGGGCCGGGCTCCACCGGACCAACCTGGCGCTGCTCCGGCGGGCGCTCCGCACGCTGCCCCTCGTCCCCGAGTTCGTCCTCACCGACGGCTTCCCGATCTCCCGGCTGGGGCTCCCGTCGCTGGCCCTGCGCAAGGGCGACGTGGTGACCGCCTCGGTGGCTGCGGCCTCGGTGATGGCCAAGACCACGCGTGACCGGATCATGGACAGCTACCATCGGCGGTTCCCCGTCTACGGGTTCGACACGAACCGGGGATACGGCACCGAGCGTCATTGGGAGGCGCTGTGGCGGTTCGGCCCCTCGCCGATCCACCGCCGGTCCTTCAACCACGTGCTGGACCCTCTGTCGCCGGACGAGTACCGGCGTTGGAAGGAGGGGCGGGCGTGAGCGAGGGCGAAGAAGAGCTCGAGAAGTACGAGATCGACCAGGAGCTCCGACTGTACCGGGAGTACCGCGACGTCCTCCCGATGTTCCGGTACGTCATCGAGACGGAACGCCGCTTCTACCTGGCCAACGCGGTGGAGATGACCAACCGGCCCGACGGCTGGATGGAGGTCCGGATGACTGACGCGTGGGTGTGGGACATGCACCGTCCGGCCCGCTTCGTCTCCTCGGTCCGGGTGCTCACGACACACGACGTGAACGTCGAGGAGCTGCCCGAGTCCGCACCGCCGGACGGGCCTTCGTTGGGCTGAGCGTGTCGGTGGCTCGCGCCATGCTCCGGGTGTGGCAGCGCGCGACCGGATCTGGCGGGAGGGGGAGCGGGCGGCCTGGGAGGCGTATCGGGCGCGTGGCTACCGGCTGGTGGCCAGGAACTGGCGATGCCCTCTCGGCGAGCTCGACCTGGTGATCGCGCGCGGCCACCTCCTCGTGTTCTGCGAGGTGAAAGCCCGGGCCGGGGCGCAGCTCGGGGGCCCCTTCGAGGCGGTGACGGTCTCGAAGCAACGGAAGCTCAGGCAGCTGGCGGAGGTGTTCGTGTCCGCGGTGCGGCCCCGGGCCTCCACCTTCCGGTTCGATGTGGCCAGTGTGACCTGGCGGCGGGACGGTCCGCCGGCAGTCCACCTGTTCGAGGACGCGTTCTAGCCCGGAGCCGCGGCCGGCGGGGCGAGAGGCGTCTGCGGCGCGTACGCAATGAGCCAGTCGCGCAGCTGCTTGCAGTACCGGCGTTGGCGCACCACGTCCGGGTGATCCTCGCTGTGCGTCCTGGTGACCACCATGGCCAGGTTGATCTGGGCCTTCTGGAAGCGCTTGAGGACCTGGGCCGCCTGCGGCCCGGCCCGGGCCGCCATCTCCCGCCGGGCCCGCCGTCGGGCCGAGGGGCTCTCCAGCACGGCCAGCTCGTCGGCGCGGAGTCCTTCCTTGCCGACCTCGGAGGCCAGCGCGGCCCGGAGCCACCGATGTTCGCGGCGGCGGGCCAGCACGAGCATCACGAACAGCACGGCCAGGAATGGCAGCCCTTTCGCCGCGGTGGCCACCACGACCTGGAGGTACTCACCGGCCGTATCGAGCTCGCCGGCCGGGAAGAAGTCCAGCAGCGGCGAGTTCCACAGGAAGTGCGCGAAGATCGCCGCCGCGATCAGCAGGGCGGCCACCCCGAGCCGCTTTCCCAGCGTGCTGTCTCGTCGCCGCGACACGAAGTAGGCGACCCCCATCCCGAACAGGCCGGTGTACAGGACGTGGCCGTACAGGCCGCTGGCGATCACGCGGACGAAGAATCCCTGGAACACCCCGCCGGGATCGCCCCCGAAGACGTTCACGAAGTAGAAGACGTCCTCGACGACGGTGAAGCCGAGGCCGACCATCGCCCCGTATACGAACCCGTCCATGAGATCGTCGATCTCCTGCCGGGCGATCAGATACAGGAGGACCACGCCGACGCCCTTGGTGATCTCCTCGGTGAAGGGGGCGGTCAGCGCGGCGGCCCACCGGCCGGCGAAATCGAGCCCGAACCAGTCGATCAGCGCGATCCCCCAGCCCACGTTGGCGAAGATCGACATGCTCGTGGCGGCGAAGGCCCCCCACAGCAACGCCCCGATCACCAGCGAGAGCGGCTCCCGCTCGTACAGGTCGAGGGCGAAGACGGCGATGATCACCGGCACCGCGTACAGCGCCAGGAGCACCCAGGACAGCAGCCAGCCGCCGGGCGTGAGGTCGGCGAAGGCCGCCTGGATGCCGATCGAGAAGATCGTGGTGATCAGCAGCACCAACGCGAACAGCCAGAAGGCCGGCTGGCGGACCTGCCACAGTGAGGTCTGGTAGCCCCAGCGGGGCCGCTGGGGCGCGGCCGACGGACTCGGGGCCGCGGCTGTCGCCATCACGCCACCTCCGCCGACACCACGGTGGAGCGGACGTCCTCCTGGATCGACACGAACTGTCCCTCCGGGGCCCAGCCGTCCACAACCAGCGCGGTGCCGCCGGGGGCCACCACCGCCGCGACCTCGCCCTCGAGCGGAGCGTTCACGCCCTCGAAGGTGCCGACGTATGCGAAGAAGGCCGCGGGATTGCCGGAGGGGATCTCGATCGGCTGCGACGGGCTGGTCGAGATCTGCGACGCCTGCGGCCGCAGCACCTCGTCGAGGTAGGCCTGGAGCTGCTGCCCGGGGTCGCCCGTGACCGGCGAGATCGCGATGTACATCTGGCCGATGCCGTTCGACAGTCGGAGCGAGGGGGGCTGGCCGCCCGGCTGCTCCACGGACCACCCGGGCGGGACCGAGATGGTGACGCCGGGTCCGAGCTGGATCGGCTGCCCCGGCGCCTCCGGGTCCCCGGTGATCTCCTGTGTAGCCGCGCTGGGTTCGCCGACGACCAGGAACCCCCCGAACGACACGAACAGCAGCACCACCAGGGAGGCCACCGTGGGGAGCCACTTGGCCTCGCGCGGCGGCCCGGGAGGCGGAGGCGGCGGTGTCGGCGGTATGGGCCCGGGTGCGGTCCCCGGCGCTCCGGGCGGTTCGGTCACGGTCCTCCCTGGCGGGCCATCGGTGCCGGAGTAAAGCACGGGCCCTGCCGGCGAGCCAACCTTGTCAGACCCCCGTGGCAGGATCCGCCCGGTCATGTACGCGCTGGCCCACGCGGTCGCCGTGGTCGGCGTGCGGGGCCAGGTCGTCGCGGTCGAGGCCCACGTGGGCCGGGGCTTGCCGGCGCTCCTCCTCACCGGGCTTCCCGGCGCGTCGGTGCAGGACGCCCGTGAGCGGGTCCGCCCGGCGGTGGAGAACGCCGGCTTCGAGTGGCCACTGCGCCGGGTCACGGTCAACCTCAGTCCGGCCGACCTCAGGAAGGAGGGCCCTGGGTTCGACCTCCCCATCGCCGTCGCCGTCCTCGCCGCCACGGGACAGGTCAACGGCGACCGCCTGACCAGGTACGCGCTGAGCGGGGAGCTGAGCCTGCGAGGCGCCTTGCTCCCGACCCCAGGGATCCTCGCGGTGGCGGCCGCCGCTGCCCGAGGCGGGCTCGCCGGGGTGGTGGTCCCCGAGGCGAACGCCGCCGAAGCGGGGCTGGTCGAGGGGATCGGGGTGATTGGGCTTCCCTCGCTGTCCCGAGCGGTGGAGTTCCTCCGCGGCTCCTGGTCGCCGCGAGCCCTCCCGGCGCCCGTCGAGCCAGAGCCTGCGGCGCCGGCCGTCGACTTCGCCGAGGTGCGGGGACAGGGCCAGGCCCGGCGGGCCCTGGAGATCGCGGCCGCCGGAGGCCACAACGTCCTGCTGGTGGGGCCGCCCGGTGCGGGGAAGACCATGCTGGCCCGGCGCCTGCCCACCATCCTGCCCGCCATGAGCCGGGAGGAGGCCCTCGAGGTCACCCTGCTCCATTCGGTGGCGGGGCTGCTCGGACCTGGCCGCTCGCTGGTGCCCTCGCGGCCCTTCCGGGCCCCGCACCACTCGACGTCGGCCTCGGGCCTCCTCGGCGGCGGGTCGACCCTGATCCGACCGGGCGAGGTGTCTCTGGCGTCCAGAGGCGTGCTGTTCCTGGACGAGGTCAACGAGTTCCGCCGGGACGTCCTCGAGGGACTCCGCCAGCCGCTCGAGGACGGCCGGGTGGTGATCGTCCGAGCCGCGGGAGCCGTGGAGTTCCCGGCACGGTTCACGCTCGTGGCGGCGGCCAACCCGTGTCCGTGCGGCTTCGACGGCGATCCCCGCCGCCAGTGCCGGTGCCTTCCTCACCGGCTCGTGCTGTACCGGCAGCGTCTGTCCGGACCGCTCCTGGACCGGATCGACATCCGGCTCCGGGTGCCCAGGCTGTCGCGGACCGAGCTGCTCGGGTCAGAGAGCGGCGAGCGATCGGCGGCCATTCGCGAGCGGGTCGAGGCCGCCCGGGAGCGGCAGCGCGCGCGGCTCGGCGCTCCTCGCTGCAACGCCGACATGTCGGGGGCCGAGGCCCGGCGCACCGCGATGCTGTCGTCGGACGGCGAGCGAATGCTGGGAAGGGCCGTGGAGCGCTACGGCCTGACCGGTCGGGGGTTCGATCGGGCGCTCAAGGTCGCTCGGACCATCGCCGACCTCGACGCGGCGATCCGGATCGAGGCACCCCACCTCGCCGAGGCCCTGGCGTTCCGGGGCCAGAACGAGCTCCCCGGGGAGACCGGTGTCGCCTGACGGAGGGCGCGCGGTCTCCGAGCCGAGGCCGCCCGGTGTCTGGCCGGACGGGTTCGTGGCAGGACGGGCCGATCGGGATGCCCTGCTGGTGTTGGCGCACCTGGGGACGATGACCCCGGCGGATCGCCACCGGCTGGCCTGGCGGGAGGGGACGGCCCGGGCGTGCCTCAGCGCCGTTCGCGCGGGCTGGGCCCCCGGTGCGTCAGCGCGCGACCGGGCGGTGGCGGAGGCAGTGGACCTCCGCTCGGTCCGCGAGGCCATGGCCGCGTGCGGGGCCGCCCTGCTGGCTCCGGGTGACGTCGGCTACCCGCCGGGGCTGCTCGAGCTCGTCGACCCGCCCATGGCCGTGTTCGTGCGGGGCACGCTGCCGCCGCCCCAACCGTCCGTGGCCATGGTCGGAGCCAGGCGATGCACCGGGTACGGTCGGGAGGCCGCGGAGGCCATCGCCGCCGGGCTCGGCGCGGCGGGCGTGACCGTGGTCAGCGGCGCTGCGGTCGGTATCGACGGCGCCGCCCATCGAGGGGCGCTGGCGGGCGGCGGGCCGACGATCGCCGTCCTGGGCTCGGGCATCGACGTGTCCTACCCCCGCCGGCACGGCGCGCTGATCCGGGACGTGGCTCGACGAGGCGCGGTCGTCAGCGAGTACCCGCCGGGATTCACCGCCCAGCCACGCCGGTTCCCGGCGCGGAACCGGCTGGTGGCGGCCCTCGGCCAGGGGCTCGTCGTGGTCGAGGGCGCTTCCGGCAGCGGGTCGCTGATCACCGTGGAGTTCGCCCAAGACCTCGGCCGAGACGTCATGGCCGTCCCCGGCGCCATCACGGGCCCGCTGTCGGAGGTCCCCCATGCGCTGATCCGGGACGGCGCGATCCTGATCCGGAACGCCGAGGACGTGCTCCAGGTGCTGGGACTCGCCGGCGGCGGCGCGTCGGAGCGGGGACCCTCGGTCGACGGGCTGTCCGAGGAGGAGCGGCGCCTGCTCGAGCTGGTGCCCGGGACGCCCGCGACCCTCGACGACGTGGCCGGTTCAGCGGGGATGGATCCATCCCAGGCCCTGCGCGTCCTGGGCGCTCTGGAGCTCCGGGGGCTGGTGGCCGCTGACGGAGGGCGGTACCGCCGGCAGGGCTGAGGGGAAGGATCCGCTCGCCTGCGGTCGAGGTCATGGGGCCGCGATCCTCGGAGACTCCGGTGACCGACCGGCGGGTGGTCGACAGCTGTCTCTGCCTGCTACACGCGGAGTGCGCCCCACACGTCCTCGCCTCGAGCGCCGAGGCCGACGGCCAGGTCGGCGCTCGGGGCGGTCCGCTCCCCTCGCCGGCGGCGTCGACGGCGTGGAGCCATGGAGGCGGTGCGGGCTTCGAGGATCCGGCGCTGGTGGTCCAGGGCGCAGGTGACGTGGGAGACGACGGGACTCAGCACGAGCCCATGGTCTCACACAGGTCCTGGGAACGGAGGCCCTCGTGTGCTACACAAGCCATCCGGGGATTTCCGTGACGGACGATGAGGCCATCATCGACGCGTTTCTCCAGCACGTAGCGCTGGAGCGACACCTTTCCGCGCACACCGTGCGGGCGTACCGGGACGACCTCACGAGCCTGGCCACCTTCTTGGAGCGGGGCGGGAGCGGCCTTCGGTCCGCCTCGCACGCTCAGCTCCGCCGGTGGCTGGCCCACCTGTCGACCCGGGGCCTGGCCCGCTCCTCGATCGCCCGCAAGGCTGCCGCCGCGCGCTCGATGTACCGGTTCGCGGCGTCCCGGGGGCTGGTGGCGACGAACCCCGCGGCGATGCTGGCCGCGCCGAAGATCCCCTCCTTGCTGCCTCCCGTGCTGAAGCCGGCCGAGGCGTTCTCGCTGGTGGAGGCCCCGACCGGCGCGGACCCGTGGGCGGTTCGGGACCGGGCCGTGCTCGAGCTCCTCTACGCCGCGGGGATCAGGGTCTCCGAGCTGTGCGGGCTCGACGTCGACGACCTCGACCTCGAGGAAGGCCGGGTCCGCGTGTTCGGGAAGGGCGGACGGGAGCGCTCGGTGCCGATCGGTGAGGAGGCGGTGAGGGCGCTCAAGACGTACCTCGCCGAGGGCCGCCCGGCCGGCCTGGCCGGGGGAAAGGGCGGTCCGGCCCTGTTCCTGAACCGCCGGGGCAAACGGCTCTCCCCGCGCGATGTCCGGGCTGTGGTGGAAAAATACCGACGAGACGTCCTTGCCGGACGGCGGGTGAGCCCGCACACGCTGCGGCACTCGTTCGCCACCCACCTGATGGAGGGAGGAGCAGACATCCGGGCCGTCCAGGAGCTTCTGGGGCACTCGAGCCTCGGTACCACCCAGCGGTACACCCACGTCTCCCGCCGCCGGCTGTTCGGGGCGTACCGGCGGAGCCATCCGAGGGCCTGATGGCCACCGTTCCCGCAGCCGGCCGCGATCCCGCCACCGTCGAGGCCCGTGAGCTCGACGCGCTGTGGGAGGAGTTCAAGTCGACCGGCGCCCAGTCAGCTCGCGAACGACTGATCCTTCACTACGCGCCCTTGGTGAAGTACGTGGCCGGCCGTCTGGGGGCGGGCCTGCCGCAGAGCGTGGAGCAGGCGGACCTGGTGTCGAACGGGATGTTCGGGCTGATGGACGCGCTCGACAAGTTCGACCGGAGCCGGGCGGTGAAGTTCGAGACGTACGCCATCCCCCGGATCCGGGGGGCGATCATCGACGAGCTGCGGGCGATGGACTGGGTCCCCCGTTCGGTCCGGTTCAAGGCCCGCGAGGTCGACAAGGCCCACGCCGCACTCGAAGCCCAGCTGAACCGGGCCCCCACCGACGAGGAGGTCGCCGACCACATGGGGATCAGCCTCGAGGAGCTCCACGAGGTCATCACCCAGATCTCGCTGGTCTCGGTGATGGCTCTCGAGGAGGTGGTCGGCGGCGACGAGACCGGTGAGCAGCGCTCCCTCCTCGACACGCTGGCCGATGCCGCGAGCGCCGATCCGACCTCGGGCCTGGAGGGCCAGGAGATGCGGGGCCTGCTGTCGGCGGCCATCAACTCGCTGTCCGAACGGGAGAAGGTCGTGATCACCCTGTACTACTTCGAGGGGCTGACCCTCGCCGAGATCGGGGAGATCCTGGGGGTCACCGAGTCGCGGGTCTGTCAGATCCACGTCAAGGCCGTGGGCTCCCTCCGCACGAACCTCGTCGAAACAGAGGACTAGCTCCCGGGCGTTCGTGTCGCACCCTCCTGCTAGCGTCCGGCCGTGCGCGCGGTCCTGGCCCTCGGCCTCATGCTGGCCCCCCTGGGGGCGGTCCACGCCGACGTGCGCCCGGCCTCGCCGGCTGCGGTGACCGCCGACCCTGCCTACGGGACGTACGACTGGCCGGTCCACGGCCCGGTGATCCGGCCGTTCGAGCCGCCGGAGGGCCCGTACGGGGCCGGCCACCGGGGGATCGATATCGCCGTTCCCCCGGGGACGCCGGTACGGGCGGCGGCCGAGGGGGTCGTGGCCTTCGCGGGACTGGTGGCGGGGGAGCGTTTCGTGTCGATCGATCACCCAGACGGAGTCCGCACGACGTACTCGTGGCTGGAGGGGATCGAGGTCGCGGCGGGCGTGCCCGTGGCCCGGGGCCAGATACTGGGGCGGTCGGGCCAGGGCCATCCCGGTATCGAGCCGCCCCACCTCCACTTCGGCGCCCGGTTCGCCGGGTCGTACATCGACCCCATGCTCCTGCTCCGACGGGACGGTGCGGTCGGGCTGATCCGGCTGGCGCCGCTTGAGCCGGAAGGGGTGGTGCCATCGGTCACCTAGAATGAGCGCCCATGTCTTCCCGGCCGCCCTCGTACAACCACACGCCCCGGCGAGCTCCGGGCCTGAGGGCGGCGGTGGCTGCCGTGGCATTTCTCGCCGTGGTCAGCCCGGCGGGAGCGGCCGCCCAGGAGGCCGACCCGTGGCCGATGGCCGGCCGGGACCCGGCCCACACGGCGACGGCCGACGCGCCGGCGCCGCCCTATCGCGAGGTGTGGACCAGCGACGTCGGGCTCGGCGGGCCCCTGGCCGGTCCGGCTGTGGCTCGGGACGTTGTCGTGGTGGTGACGGAGCGCGGGGTCGTTGGTCTCGATCCGGCCACCGGGGAGCCGAGGTGGGAGGCTTCCCGGGCGGAGGGCCCGGCAGGGCCTCCGGCGGTGGCCGGCGATCTGGTCGTGCACACCTCCGGCTCGGGATCGGCGACAGCGGTGGTGGCCCGGACCCTCACAGACGGGAGGGAGCTCTGGCGGGCATTCGTCGACTCCGAGGTTGGTAGCGGGCTGGTGGCCGCCGACGGGCTGGTGTACGCGGCGACCGCGGCGGGCGAGCTCATCGCCCTCCACGCGGAGACCGGCGAGGAGGAGTGGCGATCGGACGTCGGGGGGCGGCTCGAGGCCACACCGGCCGTGGCCGATGGCCTGGTCCTCGTGGCCAGCGAGGAGCCATCGACCGGCGTGGCCACGGTGTTCGCCCTCGATGCCGCTACGGGCGGAGATCCGGAGTGGCGGTTCGCCACGCCCGGGCCGGCCGTGCCTGCCTCGGCACCGGCGTCGGCGGACGGCCGTGCGGTCGTGGCCACCAGCGACGGTATGGTCCGGGCCCTGAACCTCGACGGGGGCGGCGAGGCCTGGACCGCCGACGTGCGCGCCGCCGTGTCCGCACGGCAGGTGCCCGCGGCCTCCGCTCCATTCGTTGTTGCCGACCGCCTCCACCTCTACGCGCTGGAGCCTGAAGGGGGAGAGGAGCGGTGGACGTTCCTCCTGGCCGACCTGGCCGAACTCCCGGGCGGCCGGCGGAACACGCTCTCGCCTGCCTCGCCGGCCGTGCTCGGCGGTGCCGCCGTGATCGGGGACACGTCCGGCACCCTCTCGGCGATCGACCTCGCCTCGGGCCGGCGTGTGTGGCGCCGCGATCTGGGATCCGGCCCGCTCGGCCCGGTCGCCGCGAGCGGCGACCTCCTCTACGCCACCACACTCGGCTCTGGCGGCTCCGTGACCGCGCTGGAGCACGATCCGAGCGGAACCCTCATCGACGAGCCCTCGCCGACGACGGTGTTCCCGCTTCGGGCGGTGCTCAACTTCGCCCTGGCCGCGCTGGGTCTCGGGCTGGTGGCCTTCGGCCTCTCCCGACTGGCCCTCCGGAGGGGGCCGGCCTCGTGAGCTCGAAACGGCAGCGACGCGCTCGGCGCCGAACCGGTCGACCGGACGAGGCGAGCCCGGAGCCTACCGGCGTGCCGGCGAAGACCGCCGCTCGCCCCCAGACCGGCCCTCGCGACCAGGCCGTCTCTCCGACGACGGTCCCGCCGTTCGGAACGTCGCTGGTCCGGGGGTTGTGGTCGGTCACCTCGGTGCCGGGAACCCTGGGGTGGACGTTCCTGTCGCTCCTGGCGACGTGGGCGGTCTTCGTCGCGTTGGGCCGGGCGCCCACGCCGCCGATCCTCTCGGCCCTGATGTCCCTCTCCCCGGCCAACCTCCTGATCGACCTCCCGGCGGCCTTCTCCGCCGGCCAGGGGGTGGCCATCCTGGGGGCCCTGGCCGCCCTCGCAGTCGTTCGGGCCCTCACGTTCGGAGTCCTGATCCAGCTGATCCACGGCAGGCTCGAGGATGGTCGCCCGGACCTGCGGCGGGCCGTCCGGCGCCTCCCGGCGGCGATGTCCGGACTGTTCACCGTGTACCTGATCGAGGTCGCCGCGATGTACGCGCTCCTGTCGGTGGCCACCCAGTTCCTCGGCCAGCTGGCGCCCCTGGCCGTAGTGGCCGCGCTGTACTTCCTGGTCTACGTTCCCGTGGTTGCCGTGCTCGACGGCGGCTCCCTCCAGACGATGTTCCGTCGAGGGTTCCGGGCCGCACGCCTTCCCGGGACCAGACACCTCACCCTCGTGATGGTGTACTTCCTGGTGTTCTTCTACGCGGCCTCGGTCAGCCCGTTCGGGTTCGCCACCCCGGCCACGCCCAGCCCGCTGGTCTGGGCGTTCGGCCTGGTCGCCACGCTGCTCCATGCCACCGTCCTGGGCGCCGTGGTGTACCGGTGGTTGGCGATCCGAGACTTCGTCACGGGCGACCCGGCACCCCGCCGGCGGCCGACCTGAGCTTGCTAGACTGATCGTGCCGGTCCGCGAGGGCCGAGCACGCACGCCCGGCGACCCGTCCCACCGGTCCCGCCTCGGCGGGGAGAGGACGGGGAGGACCCGGGCGGAGGGACAACCGGAAGGAGGAAGCATGGCGGTCACCACTCGCCGGCAGCTCTTGGAGGCCGGCGTCCACTTCGGTCACCAGACCCGTCGCTGGAATCCCAAGATGAGCCGCTTCATCTACGGCGAGCGCAGCGGCATCTATATCGTCGACCTCGAGCAGTCGCTGCAGGGGCTCGAACGAGCGTACGAGTTCGTCCGCGACGTGGCTCGAGCCGGGGGAACGGTCCTGTTCGTCGGCACGAAGAAGCAGGCCCAGGACGTCGTGGCCGAGCACGGCTCCCGGGTGGGGATGCCGTACGTCAACACCCGGTGGCTCGGGGGGATGCTCACGAACTTCCAGACGATGTTCCGCCGGCTCCGCCGCCTCGTCGAGCTGCGCGAGATGGAGCGCTCCGGGGCCTTCGACTTCTTGCCGAAGAAGGAGGTCCTGAAGCTCCGGCGGGAGAAGGAGAAGCTCGAGCGCAACCTCGGCGGGATCCAGGATCTGGAACGCTTGCCCGCGGCGATCTACGTGATCGACACGAAGAAGGAGCACATCGCGGTGACCGAGGCGAACAAGCTCGGGATCCCCGTGGTGGCCATCGTCGACACCAACTGCGACCCGGACGAGGTGGATTACGTCATCCCGGGCAACGACGACGCCATCCGCTCGATCAGCCTGGTGACCTCGGTCATCGCCGACGCCATCCGCGAGGGCCAGGGGCTGGCCGGGCGCGACCTGGCCGAGCGCACCGGCATCGCCGAGCCCGTGGAGCCCGAACCGCCGGCGCCGCCGGAGCTCGAGGAGGAGCCGGAGATCGCCGCCGAGACGCCGCCCCCGCCGCCAGCAGGGGCTCGCGACGCTGCGTCCGAGGTGGGCGGGTCGCGATGATCGGTGTGTCAGAATCGGCGGCGATATGACGGTCACCGCCGATCAGGTGAAGCGGCTCCGTGAGCTGACCGGCGCCGGGATGATGGACTGCAAGCGGGCTCTGCAGGACGCGGGCGGCGACATGGATCGCGCCGTCGAGCTGCTGCGGGAACGGGGGCTGGCCGCCGCGGCCAAGCGCGCCGGCCGCGAGGCGTCCGAGGGCGTCGTCGACGCCTACATCCATGGGGAAGGCCGCATCGGCGCCATGATCGAGGTCAACTGCGAGTCGGACTTCGTGGCGAACACGACGGAGTTCCGGGCGGTCGTCCGCGACCTGGCCATGCAGGTGGCCGCGCACGACCCCGAGTGGATCTCCCGTGACGAGGTCCCCGAGGAGGTCCTGGCGCAGGAGCGGAAGATCTACGAGGCCCAGGCCCGCGAGGAAGGGAAGCCCGACAACGTCGTCCCGAGGATCGTGGAGGGCAAGCTCGAGGCGTTCTTCAAGCAGCGCTGCCTGCTCGACCAGCCGTACTTCCGCGACATGGCGGGCAAGACCAGCGTCGGCGACGTCGTGGCCAAGCTGGCGGCCTCGGTCGGCGAGAACGTGCAGGTCCGACGGTTCGTCCGATACGCTCGCGGCGGGGGGTGATCGAGACGGCGACCGGGGGTGCCACGGAGCCGAGAGCCGGACAGGCCCTTGTCGGCCGGGCTCGTCCCTCCTACCGGCGCGTCCTGCTGAAGCTCTCCGGGGACGCGTTCGCCCCGCCGGAAGGCGACTTCGGGATCTCGGAGGAAGCCGTCGAGCTCCTGGCTCGCCAGCTCGCCGAGGTGCTGACCCTCGACGTCGAGCCTGCGGTGGTGGTCGGGGGCGGGAACATCTTCCGCGGCCGCGACGCCCCTCGGATGGATCGGGCTCGAGCCGACTACGTCGGCATGCTGGCCACAGTGATGAACGCGCTGGTCCTCCAGGATGCGCTGGAGCGCATCGGGGTGGTCACGCGGGTGCAGACCGCCATCGCCATGGCCCAGGTCGCCGAGCCGTACATCCCACGCAAGGCCATGCGCCATCTGGAGAAGGGACGGGTGGTCATCTTCGCCGCCGGGCTGGGACGCCCATTCTTCTCCACCGACACCACGGCCGCGCAGATCGCCCTGGAGATCCACGCCGAGGCGATCCTCAAGGGGACCGGCGTCGACGGCGTCTACGACGCCGACCCCAATGCGAACCCGGGTGCCACGAAGTTCGAGGACCTCGAGTACATCGAGGTCCTCAAGAGAGGCCTGCAGGTGATGGACGCCACCGCCATCTCGCTGTGTATGGACAACGGGCTGCCGATCATCGTGTTCAATTTCCGCGAAGAGGGCAACATCCGGCGCGCTATCCTTGGCGAGCGGATCGGCACGCTCGTCCACTCGGGGTCGGGCCGATGACGGCGGAGACCACGCTGAAGGAGGCCGGCCATAAGATGGAGCGCGCCGTCGAGGTCACGCGCGAGGAGTTCGCCGGGGTGCGCACCGGCCGGGCCACACCCGCGATCCTCAACCGGGTGACGGTGGACTACTACGGCACGCCCACACCCATGAACCAGCTCGCGTCGTTCTCGGTTCCCGAGCCCCGGCTCCTGGTGATCCAGCCCTACGACCGCAACGCCATGGCAGCCATGGAGAAGGCCATCATGCAGTCGGACCTCGGTCTGAGCCCGTCGAACGACGGCCAGGTGATCCGGCTGGCGTTCCCACAGCTCACCGAGGAGCGCCGCAAGGAATTGATCAAGGTCGTGCACGGCCGGGCGGAGGACGGCAAGGTGGCTGTGCGGAACGTCCGCCGTCACGCCAAGGAAGAGCTGGAGCGGCTCAAGAAGGACGGCGAGATCTCTGAGGACGATCTGAACCGGGCGGAGAAGGAGCTGCAGAAGCTCACCGATCAGCACGTGGCCCGGATCGACGAGCTCCTGTCGCACAAGGAGCAGGAGCTCCTGGAGGTCTAGCGGTGCGCGAGCGAAGCGAGCGGAGCTAGTGGGACAGCCACCAGAGGAACGCGAGCGCCGGGACGAGGACCTGTTCGAGGACCTCGACGACTTCTTCGCCCCGCTCGAAGATACCGGCTGGCCCGAGGGCACCGAGGGTGACGTCCCCGAGGGGGGCTCGCCCCCGGCCGCCCAGGAGCCCGAGGACGGGACCCTCGAGGAGTGGGATGTGGCCATCGACGTTCCCGGCGCCGATGAGCTGATGGCCTCCACTGAGGACGCTGATGCCGAGGAGCCGGCGACCGGGGGGGACGAGGAGCCCGACGAGGCCACGCTCGAGGAGCCCGAGCCGGTGCCGGCCTCCGCGGGCGAGGATCCCGAGGGCCCGCTGAGCGTGGAGGATCTGCGGACGGCCCCGCCCGCATACGAGGACCTGCCGGGTCCGGCCGGCGCCGATGTGGACGAGGCCGACGAGGAAGCAGAGATCGCCGACGGCCTGGAGGAGCTCGAGGAGGCCGAGCCGCTCCTCCCGGAAGAGGTCTCGGCCGAGGACCTGTTCGAGGAGGAGCCCTCCGAGCCGGTGGAGATCCCCGAGGCTGGGGTCGGACCGGAGACGGCGGCCGAGGAGCCCCCGGCTCCGGAGGCCATCGAGGCCGCCGCCGAGCACTTCGCCTCCGGCGTTCGGGACACCCCCGATGCCGTGGAGCGCGACCTCCTGGCCGACCTCGAGGAGGCGCCCGAGGCCGACGCCGCGACGGTGGCCACCCCGGCGGCACCGGTCGAGGCGCCGAGCTGGCAGGAGGGGGCCGACGCCGCGGTCGAGGAGCCGGTGAGGGCGGCTCCCGAGGGGCGCAATCTCACGGCCGCGGTGGCCAGCGGCGGTCTCCTGGCCATCGCCGTGCTGGCGCTCCTGGTGATCGGGAAGGGGCCGTTCGCGTGGTTCGCCGGCCTGGTGGTGTTGCTGGGGCAGGCGGAGGTGTACGCGGTGATGCGGTCCCGTCGCCTCCAGCCCGCCACGTTGCTCGGGCTGGTGTGCGGGGCGTTCATCCTGGCGGGGTCCTATCTCCACGGGGCGGCGGCCGCCCCCTTCGGACTGGCCCTGGCCATGGGGCTGACCGTGCTGTGGTACATGGCCGCGCCGGCCGCGTTCCGCCGGAGCACCACGGTCAATGTCGGGGCCACGATCCTCGGCATCGTGTATGTCCCGTTCCTGGCCTCATTCGCGCTGCTGCTGCTGGGCCTCCCGGGGGACGTGGGGCGGAACGCCTTCCTGGTTGTGGTGGGTCTGACGGTCCTGTACGACGTGGCCGCCTATGCGGTGGGCACGCTGTGGGGGAACCGCCCGCTGGCGCCGACGATCAGCCCGCACAAGTCGTGGGAGGGAGCGATCGGGGGGACGCTGGTCATCCTGATCGTGGCCCTGGCCGTGGTACCGGCCATCGACCCCTTCACCAGCTCCACCGCCGTCGGGCTCGGCCTGGTGATCGCCCTGGTGGCCCCGATCGGCGACCTGGTGGAGTCGGCCCTCAAGCGGGACCTCGGCGTCAAGGACATGGGGACCATCCTCCCCGGGCACGGTGGGATCCTTGACCGGATCGACGCCATCCTCTTCGCCGCCCCGGCCGCCTACTACTTCCTGCTGCTGGCCTTCTGACCGGGCCCGCTCCTGATATTCCCCCGGGGAGCGGGTACCCTGGAGAGCGTGCGACGGGTGGTGATCCTCGGCTCGACGGGGTCGATCGGCACGCAGGCCCTGGACGTGGTTCGCCGGAACCATGACCGGTTCGAAGTCGTCGGGCTGGCCGCGGCCCAGAGCCACGAGCTACTGGTCGGGCAGATCCGGGAGTTCCTGCCGCCGGTGGTGGCGGTCAGGGACGACCGCGCCGCCGAGGACCTCCGTACCGCCCTGTCAGGTCTTCGCCGGGTCGAGGTGATCGCAGGCGCCGACGCCGCCGAGCGCCTGGCCCGTGACTCGGACGCCGACATGGTGGTCAACGCCATGGTCGGCGCGGTCGGGCTGGGCCCCACGCTGGCCACCCTCCAGTCGGGGAAGATGCTCGCGCTGGCGAACAAGGAGAGCCTGATCGTCGGCGGGGAGCTGGTCATGGACCTGGTGAAGGGGGAGCCGGATCGGCTCGTTCCCGTGGACTCGGAGCACGCGGCGCTGGCCCAGTGTCTCCGGGGCGAGCGCCGGGAGGACCTCCGCAAGGTGATCATCACGGCCTCGGGCGGGCCGTTCCGCGGGTGGAAACGCGAGGAGCTGGCCAGGGCGTCGGTCAAGGAGGCTCTGGCGCATCCGACCTGGAAGATGGGGCCGAAGATCACCATCGACTCGGCCACGCTGATGAACAAGGGCTTCGAGGTGATCGAAGCCCACTACCTGTTCGGCCTGGATTACGAACGCATCGACGTGGTCGTGCACCCCGAATCCCTCGTGCACGGCGTTGTCGAGTTCCTCGACGGCAGCCTGATCGCCCAGGTGGCGTCCCCCGACATGCGCTTGCCGATCCAGCTCGCGCTGGCGTTCCCCGACCGGCTGCGGGCCGGGATCCGGCCGCTCGACCTGACCCAGGTCCGGTCGCTGACGTTCGACGCCCTGGACCGGGAGGCCTTCCCCGCGGTGGACCTGGCGTACCGCGCCGGCCGCCTCGGCGCCACGTTCCCGGCGGTGATGAACGCGGCCAACGAGGTCGCGGTGGCGGCGTTCCTCGACCAGCGGATCCCGCTCACGGCGATCCCGGAGGTCGCCGCGCGGGTCGTCGACGACCATGAGCCGGCCAAGGTTGTGTCGCTGGTGACGCTGGAGCGAGCGGACGCCTGGGCTCGGCGGAGGGCCGCCGAGCTGATCGAGGCTCGCTGACGGCAGCCTGATGCCGGCCGGCATCCTCCTCTTCATCGTCGGCGTCCTCATGATCATCCTGGTGCACGAGCTCGGCCACTTCATCGCGGCGAAGCGCTTCGGCATCAAGGTCGAGGAGTTCTTCCTCGGCTTCGGCCCGCGGCTGTGGTCGGTCCGGCGCGGCGAGACCGAGTACGGGATGAAGGCGATCCCGGTCGGCGGCTACGTGCGCATCGCCGGGATGAACCCGTTCGAGGAGCCGGCCCCGGCGGACCGGGGGCGGCTGTTCGGCGACAAGCCGGCGTGGCAGCGGGCCATCGTGATCGTGGCCGGTGCGGCCACCCACTTCGTCCTGGCATTCCTCCTGTTGACCGTGTTCTTCCTCCTGATCGGGTTCCCACGGGCCCGGATCGCCGAGGTGGAGACCACCGTCGACGGCAACCCGTCGCCGGCGTTCGTTTCGGGGCTGCGGTCGGGGGACGAGGTCCTGGCCGTCGACGGGGAGGACATGACGTACCCCCAGGTCCTGGAGGCGATCAACGAGAACCCGGGCCGGCCGTTGTCGATCCGGGTTCGCCGCGACGGTTCGGAGCGCGTGGTGCGGGTGACGCCCGTCCTCTCCGAAGGCGAGGGCCGGCTGGGCGTCCTCATCGGTCAGGGCTCCCGGCTCCGCGAGGACCCCATCGAGGCCGTGGTCCAGGGCGCCGAGGGGGTCGGCAGCCTGGTCGTCAACTCGGTCCGAGGCATCGGCCAGGTGTTCGGGCCGGAGGGATTGGCCCGGGTCGGCCAGCTGCTCTTCGGCGACGAGCGCACCGTCGACGACCCCGTCGGCCTGGTCGGCGCCGCACGGGTCTCGGGACAGGCCGCCGAGGCCGGGCTTGCCGACGTGTTCTTCTTCCTGTTCGCGGGATTCAACGTGTTCGTGGGGATCCTCAACATCCTGCCGCTCCCTCCGCTCGACGGCGGCCATCTGGCCGTGCTCGGCTTCGAGTCGCTGACCGGGCGGCGGGTCGATCCCCGACGCCTGGTTCCGCTGACCGCGCTGGTGGCGGGGTTCCTCATCCTGTTCACGCTGGCGCTCACGTATCTCGACGTGTTCAGCCCGATCCCGAACCCATTCGGATAGGCGGCCGATAGACTGGATTCGTGCTGAGCGAGCGGCGGAAGAGCCGGCAGATCACGGTCGGCTGGGTCGAGGTCGGCGGCGACGCCCCCATCCGGGTGCAGTCGATGACCACCACGAAGACCGCCGACGTGAACGCCACCCTCCAGCAGATGGCGGCGTTGGTGGCGGCAGGCTGCGAGATCGTGCGCGTGGCCGTGCCCCACTGGGATGACGCCCGAGCGCTGAAGGAGATCGCGGAGCACGCCACGATCCCCGTGGTCGCCGACATCCACTTCCAGTGGAAGTACGCCATGGCAGCCCTCGAGGGCGGGATCCACGGCCTCCGGATCAACCCCGGGAACATCAAGTACCAGGACAAGGTGCGGCTGATCGCCCGGGAGGCCAAGGCCCGGGGCGTGCCCATCCGCATCGGCGTCAACGCCGGCTCGCTCGAGAAGGATCTGCTGGCGAAGCATGGCCGGCCCAGCGCTGAGGCGCTGGTCGAGTCGGCCCTGAACGAGGCCCGGATCCTGGAGGACGAGGACTTCACGGATATCAAGATCTCGGTGAAGCACTCGAACCCGGCCGAGATGATCCGGGCGTACCGCCTCCTGGCCGAGGCATGCGACTACCCGCTCCACCTGGGAGTCACCGAGGCCGGTCCCTCGCCCGCCGGGGCGGTGAAGTCCGCGGTAGGGATCGGCACCCTCCTGGCCGAGGGCATCGGCGACACCATCCGCGTCTCGCTCACCGACGACCCGGTCGAGGAGGTCAAGACCGGGATCTGGATCCTCCAGTCGCTGGGGCTGCGCCGCCGGGGCCTGGACCTGGTGGCCTGCCCCTCGTGCGGGCGGGCCGAGGTCGACGTCCTCGGCCTGACGAAGCAGGTGAACGAGGCCCTGGAGCGCGAGGGCATCACCACGCCGATCCGGGTGGCGGTGATGGGCTGCGTGGTGAACGGGCCCGGCGAGGCTCGGGAGGCCGACCTGGGGATCGCGGCGGGAAAGGGCTACGGCCAGCTGATCGTCCGCGGCGAGGTCCAGGAGCACCGGATCCCCGAGGACCGCTTCGTCGAGGCCCTGGTAGCCGAGGCCAAGAAGATGGCCGCCGACCGCTGACTCAGTTCTCCAGTCGAACCCCGCCTCGGGCGAACTGGTCGACCACGTAGTAGACGGCCACGAGCCCGTGCACCACCAGGGCCCAGATCGGGCTGAGGAAGGCGATCCCGATCGTCATCGGATAGATCAGCAGCCCCAGGCTGAATCGACGTGTGTTCGCCCGGAGGGCGCTGAGGTCGAGGTGCTCGTGGATCAGTCGGGCGTCGTGGACGATCCATCGCCACAGCAGGTTGATGCTCACGGCGACGAGCGTGGCCCACCCCCCGTACACGGCCGCGGCGATCCTGGCGTCGACGCCGGGCGACTGGAGGTGCTCGGCGACGAGCGCCGTCGGGAAGGGGATCCCCGCCACTGCCAGCAGCACCAGGAGATTGAGATAGAGCAGGGGCCGGTCCACCCGGGCCACCAGTGCCAGGATGCCGTGGTGGTTGACCCAGATGATCCCGATGACCGTGAAGCTGATCAGGTAGGCGAGGTAGCTCGGCCACTGATGCAGGAGGGCTTGCCCGAGCTCAGCGCCCCGTTCCGTTGGCACATCGATCTCGATGACCAACAGGGTGATGGCGATGGCCATGACACCGTCGCTGAAGGCCTCGAGTCGGTCTGTGGTCACCGGGGCCTCAGTACGCCAGCGCCCACGAGGCCTCGTCGACGGCGGACTTCCCACAGACGATGCATGGCCCCTCGGGAGGCGAGGGCTCCACCGGGAGGTACCGGATCGTGGCCTTCGTCTCCTCCTTGACCTTCGCCTCGCACTCCTCGGACCCGCACCAGCCGGTCAGCATGAAGCCGCCGGGCTCCCGCAGCAGCGTCTTCATCTCCACCAGGTCGTTCGGCCGGAAGGTGTGCTGGTCGCGGAACGCCCGAGCGTCCTCGAACAGGCCGCGCTGCGACCGGTCCAGCGCCTCCCGGACCCGGTCGCCGAGCTTTGGGAGGGGGACCTCTTCCTTCTCGCCGGTGAGCCGGGGCACGAGGGTGGCACGCTCGGCATCGAGGTCGCGCGGGCCGAGCTCGATCCGGACCGGCACGCCCCGGAGCTCCCAGTGGTTGAACTTGAACCCCGGCCGGAGGTCGTCGCGATCGTCGATGCGCACCCGGAGGCCCTCCAGCTCGTCGGCCAGCCGCCGGCTCGCCTCGAGCACTCGTCCACGTTCGTCGTCGGTCCGGAAGATCGGGACGATCACGACCTGCACCGGCGCGAGGGCCGGAGGGAGCCGGAGGCCGGCGTCGTCGCCGTGGGTCATGATCACGCCCCCGACCGCCCGGGTGCTGAGCCCCCAGGAGGTGGCGTAGGCCAGCTCCTGCTCCCCCTGACGGTTCAGGAACGAGACGCCGTACGCCTTGGCGAAGTTCTGCCCGAGGTAGTGGGAGGTGCACCCCTGGAGCGCCTTGCGGTCCCGCATCAGCGCCTCGAGCGTGTAGGTCTCCACCGCTCCCGGGAACCGCTCGGACGGCGACTTCCGGCCGGCATGCACTGGGATGGCCATGACCTCCTCGTACGCTTCGCGGTACACGTGGTGGAGGATCTTCAGCGACTCCTCGACGGCCTCGTCGGCGGTCTCGTGGGCGGTGTGCCCTTCCTGCCACAGGAACTCGGTGGTCCGGAGGAACAGCCGGGGCCGCAGCTCCCACCGCACCACGTTGGCCCACTGGTTGTAGAGGAGCGGAAGGTCCCGGTAGGACTGGACCCACCGGGCGTACGTGTCCCAGATGATCGTCTCCGACGTGGGACGGACGACCAGCGGCTCGGCGAGCTCCTCGCCGCCTGCGTGGGTGACCACCGCTACCTCGGGAGCGAACCCCTCGACGTGCTCGGCCTCCCGCTCCAGGAGCCGGTACGGGATGAACATCGGGAAGTACAGGTTCTGGTGGCCGGTGGCCTTGATCCGGTCGTCGACGGCGCGCTGGATCGCCTCCCAGATGGCGAAGCCGTAGGGCCGGATCACCATGGTGCCCCGGGCCAGCGACGGCTCGGCCAGCTCGGCCTGTTTCACGACCTCCTGGTACCAGGCGGGGAAGTCGTCATCCTGCCGGGGGAGCGCCATGGCGAGGAGGATAGCGTGATACCGTCCCGGCATGGCCGTGTCTGTCCCGCTCGACGTGCGCACGTTCGCCATCCTGCGAGAGGACGTGGAGGCCGTGATCCAGCGATGCGGCCTCAACACCTGGGACTGCGTGCTGATCGACGTGGGAGGCAACTGGACCCGCGCGGTGTTCCCCTCGGCTGAGGTCGCCGAGGAGGCCTGCCGGGACATGGAGGTTCCCTTCCACCGCGACTGGGACGAGCCTCGCCTGGCCCGCCGGATGAACCGCCGGGACCACTGGGGACAGCCGGGCGGCCAGCGCCGGGCCCTGTAGCGCGCGCTATACTGGGGAATCGGAGACGTAGCTTCACCCGAGTGGGCGGGGGCCCACCTTTTTTTTGGGGGCGATGGACCTGGAGGCGCTGGTGGCGCCGGTGGTGGAGGCCGCCGGCCTCGACCTCGTGGACGTGGAGATGCGCCGCGAGGGGAAGCGGCGCATCCTCCGGGTGACCGTAGACCAGCAGGGCGGCCTCGACCTCGACACGATCGCCGAGGTCAGCGAGCGGGTCTCGCGGCGGTTGGACGTCGAGGGGTTCGACCCCGGCCCGTACTCGCTCGAGCTGAGCTCGCCGGGCGTGGAGCGGCCGCTCCGCCGGCCGGCGGACTTCGCGGGGCGCCTGGGAGAGCGCGTTCGGATCCGGGTCGAAGCCGGCGGCGAACGGGAGACCCTGACGGGGAGCCTGCTCGCTGCCGACGAGGAGTCCGCCACGGTCGGCACGGACGCCGGCGAGCGGACCGTTCGGTACGAGGACATCGCTTCGGCCCGCCTGGTGGTGGACTGGGACGAGGAGCTGAGGAAGGCGAAGAGGAGCAGGGAGTGAAGGGCGAGGAGCTGGTGCAGGCGCTTCGGGAGCTGGAGCGCGAGAAGGGGATCTCCTTCGAGACGATCCTGCGGGGCCTCGAGGAGGCCCTGGCTTCGGCGTACAAGTCCGCCATGCATCTGCCGGAAGAGGAGGCCGAAACCGAGGACGTCCGGGTCACCCTCGACCCCGCGACCGGCGAGATGCGCGCGTTCCTCCAGGAGCTCGACGAGGATGGCAAGGTCACCTCGGAGAAGGAGGTCGAGCTCACCGCTGACTTCACCGGCCGCATCGCCGCGCAGACCGCGAAGCAGGTGATCCTCCAGAAGCTTCGGGACGCCGAGCGGGAGATCACCTACGAGGAGTTCGCCGGGCGGGAGGGCGACGTGGTGACCGGGATCGTCCAGCAGGACTCCCACCGTTACGCGATCCTCGACCTCGGAAAGGTGGAGGCGCTCCTCCCGTTCCAGGAGAAGACTCCCTCGGAGTCGTACCGGCACGGCGAGCGGCTCAAGGCCTACATCGTCGAGGTACGACGCACCAGCAAGGGCCCCCAGATCGTGGTGTCCCGGACCCATCCCGAGCTGCTCAAGAAGCTGTTCGCGATGGAGGTGCCCGAGATCGCCGAGGGGATGGTGGAGATCAAGGCCGTGGCCCGGGAGCCCGGGCACCGGTCGAAGATCGCAGTGGCCTCGAACGAGCCGGGCGTCGACCCGGTGGGGGCGTGCGTCGGCGCGAAGGGGTCGCGGGTACGCATGGTCGTCAACGAGCTTCGCGGCGAGAAGATCGACGTCGTCGAGTGGTCGGACGATCCCTCGCGGTTCGTGGCCAAGGCCTTGCAGCCTGCTTCGGTCAAGGAGGTCCGGATCGATCAGGACACCCAGACAGCCCTCGTGATCGTGCCCGACTACCAGCTATCGCTGGCGATCGGGAAGGAGGGACAGAACGCTCGGCTCGCCGCGCGCCTCACGGGGTGGCGGATCGATATCAAGAGCGAGTCCCAGGCCGCCGAGGAGGCCTCGGCCCCCCGCCCCCGACCTTCGGCCCCCGCAGAAGCCCCGACCCCGGCCTCGCCGGAGGCTTCCGGATCGACTCTGGGGGCCTCGGCCTCACCTTCGGCGACGAGAGGTGTCGCCTCCGGCGAGGCCTCGGCCCCAACCGTCGAGGCGGAGGCGGCACCGGAGGGAACACCTCTTGTGACCGAAGGTGGCGCCGACGCCTCCAGAGTCGGGGCCGGTGAACCCTCGGTGGACGTGGAGGGGGAGCGGCGGTGCAGGGCGGTGTTGGCGAGCGGGGAGCGGTGTTCGAACCCGGCGAAGCCGGGGTCGGACTACTGCGGCATCCCCGCGCACCAGAGGCAGGCCCAGGAGGCCGCGGGCTGAGCGGGCCCGAGCGGTCCTGCGTGGCCTGTCGGACCCGCCGGCCCAAGCGAGCGCTCCTCCGGATCGTCCGCCATCCGGACGGGCGCATCGGCACCGACCCGACGGGCTCGGCAGCCGGGAGGGGAGCGTACGTCTGCCGACGTCGGAGCTGCGCCATCGCGGCGCCCCGGGTGCTGGGGCGGGCCCTTCGGGTCAGCCTGCCTCCTCGTGATTTGGATACGCTAGGGAACAGGATCGAGCAGGAGATCGAACGAGGATGAGGATCCACGAGCTCGCCAAGGAGCTCGGCACGAAGAGCAAGGACCTGGTGGAGTCCCTGGCCCAGATGGGCTACGAGGGCCTGACCGCCTCGTCCAGCGTGCCCGACGAGGCCGTCCCTCGACTGCGGGCCTCCGGAGGGAAGGCGGTCCCCGCAGGCCGTCCCAAGGTCGTCACGGAGGAGCCCCTTCCCACCCGCCGCCGGAGGAAGCCCGCCGTCGAGGAGCCATCCCCGGCCGCCGAACAAGCGCCCGGCGATGGCGAGGCGACCGTCACCGTGGAGGCACCGGCCGAGCCCGAGGAGCCGGCCGCGCAGCCGGAGCGCCCCGGGATCCGGGTGCCACGCGGCATCATCCTCAAGGAGCTGGCCGAGCGCCTCGACGCCCAGCCCACCGACCTCATCAAGAAGATGCTCGAGCTCGGCGAGATGGTGACGATCACGCAGTCGCTGTCCGACGAGGCCGTGGAGCTGCTGGCCCGGGCGTACGGGTTCGAGCCGGAGATCGTGGCTCCTGACGAGGACGAGGTCGAGGAGCAGGAAGAGGAAGAGGAGGTCGACCCGGCCAAGCTTCGGCCCCGCCCGCCGGTCGTGACCGTGATGGGCCACGTCGATCACGGCAAGACGCTCCTGCTCGACTCGATCCGCCATAGCGACGTGGTCTCGGGCGAGGCCGGAGGGATCACCCAGCACATCGGCGCGTACCAGGTTCACCAGAACGGGAGCCTGGTCACGTTCATCGACACGCCGGGCCACGAGGCGTTCACCGCCATGCGGGCCCGGGGCGCGCGGGTGACCGACATCGCCGTGCTGGTGGTGGCGGCCGACGACGGTGTCATGCCTCAGACCGTGGAGGCGATCGACCACGCCCGGGCCGCCGGGGTGCCGATCGTGGTCGCCGTCAACAAGGTCGACAAGCCGGAAGCCGACCCGGTGCGGGTCCGTCAGCAGCTGGCAGAGCAGGGGATCCAGACCTCGGAGTGGGGCGGCGACTTCGAGTTCGTCGACGTGTCCGCGAAGACCGGGCAGGGGCTCGACAAGCTGCTCGAGACGATCCTGGTGGTGTCGGAGCTCCAGGAGCTGAAGGCCGATCCGGACCGCCCGGCGCGCGGCGTGGCCATCGAGGCCCACCTCGACAAGGGGCGGGGTCCCGTGGCCACCGTGCTGGTCCAGCGAGGCACCCTCCGGGTCGGCGACGCCATCGTGTGCGGCGCCGCCCACGGACGGGCCCGGGCCATGCTCGACGAGAACGGCCAGCCGGTCGAGGAGGCCCCGCCGGGACGTCCGGTCCAGGTGCTGGGGTGGTCCCGGGTCCCCGAGGCCGGCGACGAGTTCCGGGTGGTGGAGAACGAGAAGGGAGCCCGGCATATCGCCCAGGAGCGAGAGACCCGAGTCCGGGCGGCCGAGCTCGTGGCAGCTCGTCCGGCCGTCCGCCTCGAGGACGTCATGGCGTCGGCACGGGAGGGCGAGGCCGCCGAGCTTCGGATCATCCTCAAGGCGGACGCCCAGGGCTCCGTCGAGGCGCTGGCCGACGCGCTCGAGAAGCTGTCGACGGACGAGGTGGCCGTTCGGATCCTCCGGCAGGGTGTCGGCGCGGTCACCGAGGACGACGTGAACCTGGCGTTGGCGTCCGAGGGCGTGGTGATCGGCTTCAACGTGCGGCCCGACCAGGGCGCCCGGGAGCTGGCCGAGCGTGAGGGTGTCGACATCCGGCTCCACCGGGTCATCTACCAGGTCGTCGACGAGGTGAAGCAGGCGCTGTCCGGCCTTCTTGCCCCCGAGGAGCAGGAGGTCGAGCTGGGGCGGGCCGAGGTCCGAGCGACGTTCCGGGTCCCTCGCCTCGGCATGGTCGCGGGGTGCTACGTGACGCAGGGAACGATCACCAGGGGATCGCGCATCCGTCTGGTGCGGGACGGGACCGTCGTGTACGACGGTCGGGTGGCGTCGCTCCGCCGGTTCAAGGACGACGTCCGCGAGGTCCAGGAGGGGTTCGAGTGTGGGATCGGGCTCGAGAACTTCCAGGACGTCAAGGAGGGCGACGTTCTGGAGGCGTACGAGGTCCGGGAGATCGCTCGCAGCCTGTAGAGCCATGCTGGTGGCGTTGTCGGCCTTCGACATCCGCATCCCTGGCGCCACCTCGCTGAAGGAGAAGCGGCACGTGGTGAAACGGCTGACCCAGGGCATCCGGCAGCGGTTCAACGTGGCCGTGGCCGAGGTCGACCACCAGGACCGGTGGCAGCGAACCCGGCTGGGCGTGTCTGCGGTCTCCGCCGAGGCCTTCCAGCTGCGCAAGGTGATGCACGAGATCGAGCGCTACGTATCGAGCCACCCGACGGTGGAGATCATCGACCATACGATGACCCTCCACGCCCAGGACGATTGACATGCCCGAAGGGAAGCGTCCCGACCGGGTCTCCGAGGAGTTCCGCGAGGTCCTGGCCGAGGAGATCCCCAGGCTCAAGGATCCCCGGGTGGGCTTCGTCACCGTGACCGGCGTGCGGGTGACGCCCGACCTCCGCCGGGCGCGGGTGCTCTACACGGCTCTCGGCGACGAGGCCCAGCGCAAGGCCACGCGGGCCGGCCTCCGCTCCGCCCGCGGTCACCTCCGGGCGGTGCTCGGCCACGAGGTTCGGCTGAAGTTCCTCCCCGAGCTCGAGTTCGAGGAGGACGACAGCGGCCCCCGGGTCGAGCGGGTCGAGGAGCTGCTCCGCCGCATCCACGAGGAGGACGCCGGCGGTGGCGACGGCTGAGGCGTGGGACGAGGCCGTCCGCGTGCTCGACGGCGCGGAGCGGGTGACGCTGGTCTGTCACGTCAACCCCGACCCCGACGCGATGGGATCGATGCTGGCGCTGGCCGTGTTCTTGGCCCATCGGGGAGCAGCGGTGACCGCGGCGTCCCCGAACCCACCGTCCGACCTGCCGAGGTGGGTCGAGGCTCTCCCCGGCCGTGAGCACCTCGTGGCGCCGGGGGACCTCCCCAAGCAGCCTGCCGTGCTGGTGACCCTCGACGCGGCGGGCATCGACCGGCTCGACGGGCTGTCGCACCTGGTGGAGCGGGCCGGCGCCGTGATCTGCATCGACCATCACCGGACCAACCCCGGGTTCGGCACCATCAACATCGTGGAGCCCGAGGCCTCCGCCACGGCCGAGCTGGTGTTCCGCCTGATCGAACGGATGAGCGGCGACCTCACGCCCGAGGTCGCGGCATGCCTGTACGCGGGCATGGTGACCGATACCGGCCGGTTCCAGTTCGAGAACACCTCGCCAGAGGTCCTCCGGATCGCGGCCCGACTCCGGGAGGAGGCATTCGATCACGCCCGCCTGGCCCAGGCGCTGTACGCCGACGGAAGCGTCCCGTACCTGCGGCTGTTGGGGCGACTGCTCCAGCGCGTGACGTTGGTGCCGGAGGCCAATCTCGTGTGGGCGTACGTCCTCAGGGCCGATCTCGAGGAAGGTGGCGTGGCGATCCACGAGACCGACGAACTGATCGATGTGGTGCGGACCGCCCGGGAGGCCGATGTGGCCGCGGTGCTGAAGGAGCAGGTCGGCGGGGGCTTCAAGGTGTCGCTCCGATCCCGGGGCGACACGGACGTCGCGGCCATCACCGAGCGGTTCGGCGGCGGCGGGCACCGGCTGGCCGCCGGGTACACGTCCAAGGTATCGCTCGAGGAGTCGGTGGCGGCGCTGGTCGACGTGCTCGTTGCCGTCAACCCCACGACGGCCGCGCCCTGACGCGGTGGGCCACGGGCTGCTGCTGATCGACAAGCCGAAGGGGATCACGTCCCACGACGCCGTCGATGCCGTCCGCCGAGCGCTGAGCATCCGGAAGGTCGGGCACGCCGGCACGCTCGACCCCATGGCCACCGGCCTGCTGGTCCTCGGCGTGGGCCGGGCCACGCGCCTGCTTCGGTTCCTCGGCGACATGGACAAGGAGTACCAGGGGACCGCGCGCCTCGGGGAGGAGACCGACACGCTCGACGCCGATGGGCAGATCGTGCGGACCGCGAGGGTGGACGCCTCCGAAGCCGACGTGGGGGCGGGGATGGCGGGGCTGACCGGAGAGCTGCAGCAGCGCCCGCCGGCGTATTCGGCGGTGAAGGTCGGCGGCCGCAGGCTCCACCGGGAGGCCCGGGCCGGTCGGGCGCTGGAGGCCGAACCCCGGACGGTGAGGGTGGATGCGTTCGACCTTCGTGGGTTCGACGGCCGTGACGTCGAGTTCCGCGCGATCGTATCCGGGGGGACGTACGTCCGGTCGCTCGCCGCCGACCTCGGCCAGCGCCTCGGGACCGGCGCGCACCTCGTCCGGCTGGTCCGGACAGGGATCGGGCCGTTCCGACTCGAGGACGCATCGTCGCCGGACGCGCCGGGCCCGCTCCTTCCGCTCGAGCGAGCCGTGGACCACCTCCCGCGGATGGCGCTGACCGAGGACGAGGCCGAGGCGGCCCGGCACGGCCGGCCGCTGGGACCGCCGGACGGGCCGGGGTTCCATGCCGCCGTGGATCCCGACGGCCGGCTCGTTGGCGTCTACCGCGATTGCGGCACCCGGGCATGCCCCGAGGTGGTCATCCCGCGCTGAGCCTTCGGTACGCTGAGGCGATGGAGGTCGTCCAGGGAAGCCGTTCGCTTCCGATCGCCGGCGAGGCGTCGGTCACGATCGGCGTGTTCGACGGGGTGCACGCCGGACACCGCGCCGTGATCGGCCGGGCCCTCGCCGTGGCCCGCGAGCGGGGACTCCGCGCGGTGGCCGTCACGTTCGATCGCCATCCCCTGGAGACGCTGTCGCCCGGCAAGACCCCGAAGCTTCTGACCACCCCGCGCCGGAAGGCCGAGCTGATCGAGGCCCTCGGCATCGACGTCCTGTTCGTTCTGGAGTTCACCGAAGCGGTCAGCAGATGGTCACCCGAGGAGTTCATCGAGCGCGTGCTGATCCGGGGGCTGCACGCTCGGCACGTCGCCGTCGGATCGAGCTTCACGTTCGGCCATCGGGCTGCCGGAACCGTGGCCACGCTGACCGACCTCGGGGAAGTCCACGGGTTCTCGGCCGAGGGCATGGCGACCGTGCTGCTCGCCGGCCGGCGCGTCTCCTCGAGCTCGATCCGCGATGCGCTATCCGCCGGGGATCTCGAGTGGCCCGAGATGGCGCTGGGCCGCCGCTACGCCGTGGAGGGGGCCGTGGTCCCAGGGGCCGGGCGAGGGCGGGAGCTCGGGTTCCCCACCGCCAACCTGCGCACCCCCGAGGCCATCCTCCTGCCCGGCCGTGGGGTCTATGCGGGCCGGGCCATCGCCGGCGATGCCTCCTGGCCGGCGGCCATCAACGTCGGCGTCAACCCCACCTTCGGCCGCGAGCCCCTCCACCTGGAGGCCTACCTCCTTGGCTTCGACGGCGACCTGACGGGTGCCGTGCTCGGCATCGAGTTCTGGGCACGGCTCCGCGACGAGGTCGCGTTCGATGGGCCCGGTGAGCTGAGCCGGCAGATCGGCCTCGACGTCGAGGCCACTCGGCGGCTCGTGGCGGGGAAGGAGCGCCCGCCTGTGATACCCTGACCTGCGATGACGCTGACGAAGGACGCGAAGGCCGGCATCATCGAGCAGCATCGCAGGACGGATGGAGACACCGGCTCCCCCGAGGTCCAGATCGCGGTCCTGTCGAAGCGGATCGACGAGCTGACCCAGCACCTCAGGACCCATTCGAGCGACCACCACTCCCGCCGAGGCCTCCTCCAGATGGTGGGGCGCCGCCGGCGGCTCCTCGAGTACCTCCGCCGGAGCGACGTGGAGCGGTACCGGGCGCTGATCGCTCGCTTAGGCCTTCGGCGGTAGACGAAGGAGGGGATCGCCCGGCCCACGACGAACCCGTGACCAGAAGGAGCGGGATGCCGCGCGGTCAGTTTTCAGTCGCGGACCCCGGACCTCGGCCCGAGGCCCACCACTGACAACTGGCCCGCTCCCCGCTCCTCACCGAGAGAGGAGCACAGGAATGGCAGTGACCAAGGACACGCGCACCGTCGGCGGCGCGGACATCACGTTCGAGACCGGCAAGCTGGCCATGCTGGCCGGCGGCTCGGTCGTCGTGACGATCGGCGAGACCCAGGTCCTGGTGACCTGCACGAGCGGTCCGGCCCGCGAGGGCATCGACTTCTTCCCCCTCACGGTCGACGTGGAGGAGCGGATGTACGCGGCCGGGAAGATCCCCGGCGGCTTCTTCCGCCGGGAGGGGCGGCCGTCGGAGACCGCCATCCTCACGGCCCGGCTGATCGACCGGCCCCTCCGCCCGACCTTCCGCAAGGGATTCCGCCAGGAGGTGCACGTCGTGTGCACCGTGCTCTCCGCGGACCAGGCCAACCCCTACGACGTTCCCGGTATCAACGGGGCGGGGCTGGCCGCGTCGCTGGCCGGCCTGCCCTTCGACGGACCGGTGGCGGCCGTCCGGGTGGGCCTCCTGAACGGGCGGTGGAAGGTCAACCCGACCTATCAGGACCTCGACCTGGCCACCTTCGACATGGTGGTGGCCGGCCGGAAGAACGACATGGGCGGCGTCGACATCCTGATGGTCGAGGGGGAAGCTCCCGACGAAGCGCTGAAGCACATCGCCGACGGCGATCCGGCGCCGACCGAGGAGATCGTGGCCGAAGGGCTCGAGGAGGCCAAGCGGGCCATCGGCGAGATCGTCGACTTCCAGCGCGGGTTCATGGAGCGCGTCGGCGCGACCGAGGGTGAGTTCCCGATCGAGGTCGACTACGAGGACGAGGTCACGACCGCGGTCGACGCGTTCGCCCGCGGCCGGGTGGCCCAGGCCCTCACCATCGCCGACAAGGCCGAGCGGAACGAGGCGCTGGACACGATCAAGGCCGAGCTGGGCAAGCACCTGTCCGAGGCCTGGGACGAGGAGGCCCACGCCGCACGGGTCCAACAGGTGGCCCGGTACTTCAAGGACCTCCAGAAGGACGCGATGCGCCGCCGCGTGGTCGAGGAGGGCATCCGGATCGACGGCCGGAAGGCCGACGAGCTCCGCCCGATCTCGTGCGAGGTCGGGCTGATCCCCCGGGCCCACGGCTCGGGGCTGTTCCAGCGGGGCGAGACCCAGGTCCTGAACGTGGCCACGCTGGGGATGCTCCGGATGACCCAGACGATCGACACGATCGACCCCGAGGAGAGCAAGCGCTACATCCACCACTACAACTTCCCGCCGTTCTCGACCGGGGAGACCGGCTTCATGCGCGGGCCGAAGCGCCGGGAGATCGGCCACGGCGCCCTGGCCGAGCGAGCCATGGTGCCGGTGATCCCCGACGAGCAGGAGTTCCCCTACACGCTGCGGCTGGTCTCGGACGTCCTCCAGTCGAACGGCTCCACCTCGATGGCCAGCGTGTGCGCCTCGACGCTGTCGCTGATGGATGCCGGAGTGCCGATCCTGGGGCCGGTGGCGGGGATCGCCATGGGGCTGATCGCGGAGGGCGGCGACTTCGTCACGCTGACCGACATCCTCGGGGCCGAGGACGCCCTGGGCGACATGGACTTCAAGGTGGCCGGGACCCGCGACTTCGTCACCGCGCTCCAGCTCGACACTAAGGTCACCGGCCTGCCGGCCGAGGTCCTCAACGGGGCCCTGAAGCAGGCCCGTGAGGCCAGGCTCTACATCCTCGACCGGATGCTGGAGACGATCCCCGAGCCGCGGGAGGTCCTCTCGACGAAGGCTCCTCGCGTGGTCACCAAGCAGATCCCCGTCGACAAGATCGGCGAGATCATCGGGCCGAAGGGCAAGCGGATCAACGAGATCATCGCCGCCACCGGCGCCGACATCGACATCCAGGACGACGGCACGGTGTTCATCGGGTCGCGCGAGGGCGAAGGCGCCGAGCGGGCCATCCAGATGATCGACGAGATCCTCAACCCGAGACTGCCGGAGGTGGGGGAACGGTTCCACGGCAAGGTGGTGAAGACCACCACGTTCGGTGCGTTCGTGAACATCCTTCCGGGCCAGGACGGCCTGATGCACATCTCGAAGCTAGGCCGGGGGAAGCGGGTGAGCTCGGTCGAGGAGGTCCTCAACGTCGGCGATGAGCTCGAGGTCATCGTGACCCGGGTCGAGGACGGCGGCCGGCGGATCGCCATCGACCCGATCTGGGAAGACATGAACGACGAGGACGTGCAGCAGCTGCTGACCAAGGCCCAGGAGGAGGAGCCCGCCCCCCGCCGGGATCGCGGGCGCGACCGAGGCCGGGGCGACCGCGGGGACCGCGGCCGGGACCGGGGTCGCGGCGAGCGTGGGCGCCGGCCGCCGCGACCCCGGGAGGAGTGAGCTGACCGACCGCGACCGCGGCACCATCCGCCGCAGCGAGCACGACTCCGGCATGCGCCTGGTCACCGAGCACATGCCGTGGGTCCGCTCGGTCTCGCTCGGTGTCTGGGTGACCGCGGGGTCCAGGGACGAGCACCCCCGGATCTCCGGCGCATCACACTTCCTGGAGCACCTCCTGTTCAAGGGGACGAAGACCAGGACGGCGCGGGAGATCGCCGAGGCGTTCGACGTGGTCGGCGGCGACCTGAACGCGTTCACGGCCAAGGAGCACACCGCGTTCTACGCGCGAGTCCTGGACCGAGATCTGCCGATGGCGGTCGAGGCTCTGTGCGACATGATCCAGCATTCGCTGATCCGGGCGGCCGACCTCGACGCCGAGCGCACGGTGATCCTCGAGGAGATCAACATGCACGAGGATGCGCCGGACGAGCTCGTGCACGACCTGTTCATGGAGAACCTGTGGCCGGGGCACCCGATCGGTCGCTCCGTCCTGGGGACGGTGGAGACGATCTCGGCGATGTCCCGAGACCAGGTCCGGCGGTTCTGGAAGCGCCACTACGTTCCGGGCAACTTCGTCGTGGCGGCAGCGGGCAACCTCGACCACGACCACCTCGAGGAGATGGTGTCCCGGTTCATCGACACGACCGAGACGGGCGATCCGCGGGGAACCGTCGTGCCGGACCAAGGACGACCGCCGGCTCCCACCGGCGGCGCGCACGTGCGGCGCCGCCAGACCGAGCAGGCCCACATCTGCGTGGGCACCGCCGGGCTGTCCCGGAACGATCCGCGCCGGTTCGCCATGGGGGTGGTGAACGACGCGATCGGCGGCGGGATGTCGTCCCGGCTGTTCCAGGAGATCCGGGAGAAGCGCGGCCTGGTGTATTCGGTGTTCTCGTATCACTCGTTGTTCGCTCAGACCGGCGCGTTCGTGATCTACGCCGGGACGGCGCCGTCGCGAGCGAAGGACGTCCTCGGGCTGATCGATCGGGAGCTCGAGACCGTGGCCGAGAAGGGCCTGACGGACCAGGAGCTGGACCGCGCCAAGAGCCACATGAGGGGGTCGATGGTCCTCTCGCTCGAGGAGACCAGCGCCCGCATGAGCCGGGTGGCGAAGTCGGAGATCGCCCACGGCGAGGTGATCGGGCTCGACGACGTTCTGGAACGGATCGACGCCGTGAGCGCCGACGACGCCCGGAAGGTGGCCGAGGAGGTCCTCCGCCGGCCTCGGGCCGTCACCGTGATCGGGCCGTTCGACGACGGCGAGTTCGGAGAGTTCGCCCGGACATGATCCGGGTCGGGGTGTTCGGCGCCCGCGGAAGGATGGGCTCGATCCTCTGCGCCGCGATCAGCAACGAGCCGGATATGGACCTCGTCGCTGCCGTTGCTCGTTCGAGCGCCGGGCAGTCGGCCCCCGGCGACGTCGTGGTCGCAGACCGGCCCGAAGCCGTGGTCGAGGCGGACACCGAGGTTGCGGTCGACTTCACCCGTCCCGACGCGGTCATGGAGAACGTGCGTTTCTGCGTCGAGCACGGGATCCACGCGGTGGTGGGGACCACGGGGATCGGGCCGGCGGAGCTGGACCGCATCCGCGGGTGGCTGGCCGAGAAGCCCGAGGTCGGTGTGGTGGTGGCCCCGAACTTCGCCATCGGCGCGGTCGTCGCCCAGCGGCTGGCCGAGGAGGCAGCCCGGTTCTTCCCGGCGGCCGAGGTGATCGAGCTCCACCACGACCAGAAGGTCGACGCCCCCAGCGGGACCGCCGCGGCCACCGCCCGAAGGATGGCCGCCGCCCGGAAGGAGGCCTGGTCCGGCCCCGCCGGTGGTGAGGCCTTCCGCGGTGGGGACGTCGAGGGTGTCCGGGTGCACAGCGTCCGGCTGCCCGGGCTCGTGGCGCACCAGGAGGTCATCTTCGGGGCGCAGGGCCAGACGGTGACGATCCGCCACGACGCCCCGGATCGCTCGTGCTACGTGCCCGGCGTCCTCCTGGCGATCCGCGAGGTGCGCCGGCGGCCCGGCCTCACCGTCGGCCTGGAACCGCTCCTCGAGCTCTGACCCGCGCCGCCAGAGCGGCTCAGTCCTGGGTCGTTCAATCCACGCTCTCCGATTCGCCGACGACGTGGGTCACCGTGACGTCGAACGTCCGCTCGACTCGGTGGGGGAGGTCCTGGCGGAGCCACCGGGACAGCCCCGGCGGCAGGGTCGACAGGATGATCTCGTCGAACATCTGGCCCCGGACCGCGTCGGTGATGGCCTGGAGCGGAACCTCGTCGCCGACCTCCCCATCCGCCTGGGCGCCGAGCTCCCGGAACCGCTCCAGAGCCTGCTCGAGGCGCCGGGATGCGATGGCCCGAGCCTCGCCCTCCGTCCACACCGCGTGATCCTGCGGCTGGGTGGCGGGGACCAGGATGTGGAACCGGGACGGGCCGGCGGCCAGGCACGCCCTGACCTTCTCGGCGAGGTGCTCGCCCCCGAGCGTCTGGTTGGCGACCACGAGGTAGCGGCGCATGGCACCACCTCCTCGTTTCGATGATACCCCTCGGGGAGATCAGGGAAGCTCGGAGCGGAGCGACTCGCCCTTCTGCATCCGGTGGTAGTCGCCCTTGCCGTAGTCCCAGGTGATCATCTCGTCCGGGACCAGCCGCAGGGCCACGCGGTCGGGCTCCTTCAGCGCGCCGGCGAGCCACCGGCGGCCCTCCGCCTCACCGTACCTCGTGGCGATCCGCTCCAGCCACCGGTCGCGGTCCTCCTCCCACACCGCCGGCGTCCCGTGGAGGATGACGGCCCGGTACGGGCGCTGCTCGCTGGCGATCGAGACCGCCACGGGCGACCCGGCCACCACGTCCCGGCCGGTGTGCCGAAGCTCCAGCCGCGTGGTGAACCAGAAGGCCCGGTCGGCGTAGAGGTACCAGAGCGGCCGAACCCGGGGGCGGCCCTCGGAGTCCACCGTGGCCCAATGGCACAGGCGGATCTCTTCGAGGAACGCCTTCAGCTCCGCGCCTCGCATCGGCATCGGCTCACTCCACCCGGTATTCGGCGGCCAGCCGCACCCCGCCGCCATCCTCCTCGACCAGGATCCCCTCGCACTCGGCCAGCGGCTCGATCACCTGCCCGGTCAGGCCGTACACGGCGGCCTCGATCAGCGGGCTGTGGCCGATGGCCAGGCCCCGGCCGCCCTCGGGGATCTCGGCCAGGAGCCGGTGCACTGCCTCGGCCAGGCGGGTCGACTCCTCGTCCACCAGCTCGGCGTCCTGGTCGCGGACGGCGTCGATCCGCCCGATAGAGGCGGCCTTCGCCGCGGCCCGCCAGCGGTCCTCGACCGGGGAGGCCAGACCCTCGTCCACGCCGTGGTCGGCCGGGAGCTGCTGGCCCAGCCCCCGCAGGAACCAGGCCGCGGTCTCGGCGGCCCGCCGGGCCGGTGAGGTGAACACGGCGGCGTACCCTCCCGGGAGGTTCTTGCCGACGTGGAGCGCCAGGGCTCGGCCCTGTTCCGACAGGGCGTCGGCCTCGGGGTCTCGCGGGGCGTGTCGGCGGAGCTCCAGGGCTCGCACTACTTCACGACATGCCGGTCCACGAAGAGCAGGCCGAAGGCGTCCGTGAAGTTCTCGAGGTCCTTCGTGCTCACCGCCGCGGTCTCGCTGGCCATGTCGGCCTTGAAGCCGTCCCGGTCGTCCCAGGAGAGCTCGGCCACGCCATCGAACGGCCGCTCCTGTCCCTCAGGCACCCGGGTGACGAGGTGCACGACATAGCTCCTCAGGTGCTCGTACCCGTCGCGGGCGATCGGCGCGTGCGTGGTGAGCCAGTAGTCGCGGAACTCCTCGTCCGACATCCCGGCCTTCTTGCGCATCCAGATGTGTGCGGTGGTCAACGCTCTCCTCCTCCGCCGGGTTCGGAACCGAATCCTACCCGGCGGAGGAGGTAAGGCCTCGGCCGCTATCGCTCGCAGCGACGGATGACGTCGCGCCCGCCACCGCCTCGGCAGGTGTCGGTGCCGGCCCCGCCGTTGAG
>OCZV010000081.1_pt1 | contig 35778 bp, 29 predicted proteins | sample 1539051 | NCBI WGS metagenome assembly OCZV01 (sample SAMEA3113581, study PRJEB22503) | soil metagenome
CCGACAAACAAGGACGGGCGGCGGCCGCCACAGCAAGCGAGGGGCCCTTCACATACGAGGTGCTGCTTGTCCTGGAGGGAGTTCGGTACCAGGCGATCGCCCACTGGCCCGCGGACGAGATGCCTGGGAACGAACCGTCCGTTGCCCTCGACTTCACTCCGGTCTTGCCGGCGCTGCAATAGGGAGACGGACTATTCGAGCCAATCGGTGATGAAACGAGGGCTCTCGTGGATATCGATCTGACGCAACGTTGATTGCCCGGCATTGTAGAACCGGTGGGGAGTATCCGCCGGAACGATGACGATTTCTCCGGCGACGACCAGCCTTTGTTCGTCGCCTGCGATGAACATGGATTCGCCCTCGAGCACGATGAACACCTCGGCGTATGGATGTTTGTGTAGGGCCGGTCCCTTCCCCGGCGCCGCGTCGACGTAGAGAAACGAGACTCCCACGCCCCCATGATCCTCGCCTGCAAAAAATCCGGCGCGGCGTTCGGTGCGTCGACCGGCGAGCCTTTCAGCGGGGCTCCTGGTTTCGCGTGGCGCTTGCGCTACGGAAGGGCTGGCCACCATGACTGAGCCCAGGTAATCGACGCCAGGACTTGCTGGCCGGAGAGGCTGGGGTGGAAGAAATCGAGCTTGCTGACGTGCTTGCGCTCAAACCGATAGTTAAAGACTTCGTAGTTGTCGAACCGGCAGCGCGAATGCAAGCCGCAGACCTCTGCAAGCACATCGTTAAACTGACGGACCCTCTCGAGTACAGCCTGGCGATCCTCTTCGGTGTTGGTTGCGGCCAACATCGATTGACAGATGCGGGCAGACTTCCAAACGAACCGCGCGATGCTGCTGCCCCTATAAATCTCCCAAAGGTGGTACACGTTGGGAATACTGGAGATGAAGACGTGAGCGTGGGGCACTCCCGTTTGCAGGGTCTGCATCGCCGCGTCGAGCTGTGCCCGGAAGTCCTCGACGGAAGTCATGGTGGATGGGGAAGATGTACACGCGTCGTTGGCACCCATGAGGATGGTGACGTATTCGGCCCCTTGCTCAACCGCACCAGCGGCCTGTGCGGCGGCGTGCACCATGCGGGCACCCGCGCGCGAGGCGTTGTGGTTATTGCCTCTGATCTGTGGGTTAACTCCACGGATACGTTCGTAGTGGCTGCGCACGCCATCCCAAGATCTGCCGCCCGTGCTCCAGGAGCTTCCGGGATGGTTGCCATACCAGCAGCAAGTGTTGGTCGCCTGGCTGATCGAGTCTCCAATGACAGACATTCTGTCCGGTAGCGGCTCGGCTTCGGAAGGGTTCGTGGGGAGCAGGAGACCAAGAACAACTAGGACGACGAGTAAGGCAATCGATTCCGGCCGCCGGGGTGGCTCGAGACAACGGCCGACGAGGCGAAGGTGAGGTACGGGTCTACCAATCGTCCATCGCCAATACAGGATGACGACTCGCACACCGACGGCTGCGATCATTAAACCGACGGCCACCGCCCAATTCGAGGCCTCCATGATGCCCTCCCCCTAACAGACCGACCAGCATCCACTACCCATCTCGGGCTTCGGCCAGACCTGAAATGGAAGTTAGCCACCAAATACGGTGGCTGATTTCCAATTCAGCTGCCCAGGCCTTAGACCCGACGCCGACGCGGATTAACTAATCCTCCAACACTGAATTAGTGGCTCGGCCAGGCCATCCGCCCTCTTGTTCCGATTGACATCGTGCACGCCTCCAGGTATCTATATCGGTACAGAACTTTACCGGTATAGGAGGTGCAGGTTGGCTCCGGTGACCCTCGAGACGATCGCACGCGAGCTCGGCGTCTCGAAGATGACGGTCTCCAACGCCTACAACCGTCCCGACCAGCTCGGGGCGGAGCTCCGCGCCCGCATTCTCGCCACCGCCAAGCGTCTGGGGTATCCCGGTCCAAACCCCCTGGCGAGCACATTGAGGAGGGGGCGGACGGGCACTTTCGGTGTGATCTTCGACGACCCCCTTTCCTACGCGTTCACCGATCCCGCCGCCGTGCTGTTCCTGAAGGGGATGGCCGAGTCCTGCGAGGCCCACAGCACCGGGCTGCTCCTCATCCCGTCCGCGCCGGGGAACGACGACGCCGTGGCCACCGTCCAGTCGGCCCTTGTGGACGGCTTTGCCATATACAGCGACTTCGAGGGCGACCGCCGTGCTCCCGCCGCCTACGAGCGGGGATTGAGGACGGTTCTGGTCGACACGCCGCTGCTCCCCGGCTACCCGTGGGTGGGCATCGACGAGCGCGCTGCGGCGCGGATGGGCGCCGACCACGTTCTTGAACTCGGACACAGGAGATTCGGAATCGCGACCTTGCCGCTGTCAAACGATGGTTACCGAGGATGGGTCGATGCAGACCGGCTGCGGGTGCGCGGATACCAGCTGACGCGTGAGCGAATCGCGGGCTACAGGGAGGCGGTCGAGAACGCCGGCCTAGATTGGGAGACCGTCTCGGTCTACGAGGAGTCGCCGCACATTATCGAATCCGGCCGGCGCGCCGGGGCGGCTCTTCTCGACAGGGCCGATCGACCGACCGCGATCCTTGGGATGAGCGACGAGCTCGCGGTCGGTGTCCTGCTCGCTGCAAGAGAGCGTGGAATCGACGTGCCCGGCGCACTTTCCGTCGTCGGATTCGACGATGCTCCGTCGGCCGCTCATTCGTCACCACCGTTGACGACGATCCATCAACCTCTGGTGGAGAAGGGGCGCGCCGCGGCGCGTCTGTTGCTACATCCGGAAACTGGGGACGAGCGCGTCCGGTTGCCGGTTGAGCTAAAGGTGCGCGCGTCTACCGGACCCGCGCCGAATAACACGGTGGACGTGGGAACGTGATTCGCTCGGATATCTCGCACCCGCGCCGGGCGAGGGCTGCTGTAGCAACCTTCTTCTTTGTAAACGGGGCGTTGTTCGGTTCATGGGTATCGCGCATTCCGGAGATTCGCGGTGAGCTTGGCCTGAGCAAGGCCGTACTGGGCGCGGTCCTGCTCGGCTTGGCGGTTGGCGCAGTTGTGGGTCTTCCCATCGCCGGCGCAGCCGTGTCCCGGCGGGGGAGCCGGACGATCACCGTCGCATCGACGGTCGCATACTGCACGGCGCTGCCCCTTCTGGCCTTGGCACCCTCGGCCCTGACGCTCGCGCTATCGCTGGCGACGTTCGGCGTTGTTGCGAGCGGGCTGGATGTGGCAATGAACGTCCAGGGCGCGATGGTGGAGCGTGTTTATCGGCGGTCCATCATGTCTTCGCTCCACGCTTTCTTCAACCTCGGCGGTTTTGCCGGTGCAGCCGGAGGCGCGCTTGCGGTTGCCTTGGGAGCGACGCCGGAGTGGCATTTCGTCTCGGCAGCGACTTTGCTGCTGGCGACGGCGCTTGCGGCGTCGGCGCGCCTGCTCGTCGACGGCCGGTCCGAGGAGGTCGGCTCTCTGTTCGTTCGCCCCACCAGGACGCTCGCTGTTCTTGCAGCGGTTTCGTTCTGTGTTCTTTTGGCGGAAGGGGCAATGGCGGACTGGAGCGCGCTGTTCCTTCGATCGGAGACTGGGGCCAGTGCTAGTCGCGCCGCCTTGGGCTTTGCCGCCTTCAGCGCAGCAATGACCGTGGGGCGACTTGCCGGTGATGCGGTTACAGAACGATTCGGTCGACCGAAGGTTGTGCGATGGGGCGGGGCAACTGCAAGTCTGGGATTGATCGGTGCACTCACTGCGAGCAATCCGGTGGTTGCGATCGCCGGCTTCACGTTGACCGGCATCGGTCTTGCGGCGACCTTCCCCTTGGCGTTGAGCGCGGCGGCCGTTCAGGCCGGCTCGCCGTCGACGAACATCGCTGCCGTTTCTACCGCCGGATACAGCGGCTTCATGGTCGGGCCGCCCACAATCGGGATCGTGGCCGAAGCAACCAGTCTGCGAGTGGGGATTGGAATCGTCGCTCTGCTCACCACAATCGTGTTTCTCCTCGGAACGAGCGGAGCGTCGGCGTTCACACGAGCGAGCGATCCCTGAGGAAGAAGATCGCCTATTCGGTTTCCTCCATGACGGTTTCGATCGCGGCAACGAGATCGCGCGGGGAAAACGGTTTCTCGATGTGATGGCTCGCCATAGTCAGGCCGGACCTTCTGAGTTGGCTGTCTGCGTAACCGGACATGAAGAGGACGGGAAGCCCGGCCTGAGTCGCCAGTGTTGTTCCCGACATATCCGGCATCACGAGGTCGGTCAGGAGCAGGTCAACTTTCGCCCCACCGGCGAGTACTTCAAGCGCCTCAGTTCCTGAACTTGCCGATAGAACGTTGAAATGGTGTCTCTGGAGGATCCGAACGGTGCTGTCTCGAACGATTTCTTCATCTTCGACGACGAGGATGGTCTGGTCTGTCGTAACAAGTGTTGCAGTCGCCGGCGGCTGCTCTTCGACTACCTCCTCCTCGCCGGCCTCTCGAGGTAGCACAATCGTGACAACGGTCCCCACATTGCGCTCTGACGTTAGCTCGATCGAGCCACCGGCCTGAGCAATGATTTGTTTCACAACGGCAAGGCCAAGGCCTGTCCCGCGGTCATGCAGTTTAGTGGTGAAGAAGGGCTCGAAGATCTTGTCCTTCACCTCAGGATCGATACCTTCTCCCGAATCGGCCACTGAAAGGGCCACCATTTCGGGACCCTCTAGGCCGGAGCGGTTCTCCGATGTGATGGTGATGGTTCCACCTTGCGGCATGGCATCTCGCGCATTGACGACCAGGTTGATCAGCACCTGTTCGAACTGAACTGGATCGATCAGAACGTTCCAGCAATCCGGATCGAGATCGAGATCGAGCACGATGTCCTCGCGTAGGACCTGGCGCAGGAGTTTCGCCGATGCTCCGACTGCTGCAGCCACACTGACGACACGTGGATTCTCGGTCTCGCGTTTGGAGAACGTGAGCAGTCTCCTGATGAGAGCAGTGCCGCGTTCGGCGGCGCTCACGATCTGGTCGGCGTCATCTTTTCTCGGGTCGCCCCGGAGCTGGTCCCCGAGCAGGTGGGCATAGCTGATGATCGCGGCCAGCAGGTTGTTGAAATCATGAGCGATCCCCCCTGCCACCTGACCAACGGCATCCATCTTCTGAGCTTGAACAAGCCGTCGTTCGTGGTTGGCCCGGGTTTGGATCATCGAGTTGTATTCGTTGGCGAGATGAACCACCTCCGCCGGACCGTCTATTTCAAGCGGCTCTGGATCGGGATTCTCACCGGCCACCCGTATGCCGGAACTCAGCTCGGCGATGGGCCTCGTGATCCTTCGGTGGATGAATGCCACGAGCACGACCAAGAACAAGAGGATGACGAGGGCGGAACCGCTCCTGCGCCACAATAAGTTTTGAGCGCTGGTCAGGGCTCCCTCCTCACTCCATCCCACCAATACCTGCCAGTCGAGTTCGTCCAGAGTAGAAGTCCCATAAAGGCGTGGGTCACCATCGAGGCCGTCCACCGCACCGGCGCCGAGTTCTCTCAGGGAGGTGCTCTCGACCGGGCGACCCGAGGCGCCGGCGACCTCTGTGCTGCTCAGAATCTCGCCCGAGGTCAAGTCCAACACAGTCACATCAATGGAGTCGCGATCGGTCCGAGTATTCTCCAGCGCCTCCGCGAGATTCTCGACTCTGAGGACGACTGCAAACGATCCGGCAAACTCGTTGCTCTCGTCGACTATTGGTCCCGCTACGGCGACCGCGCGTGACGAACTCAGGGGATCGGTGAACGGCGTGGAAGTTGTCAGACCGGAGCCGGCAACGGTCTGGACCCAGTCCTCGCCCGAGAACGACGCGTTCTCTGGCGCATCCTCGGCCGACGAACACACGACATCACCTGATGGATCGAGAATATGGATTGCTGCGGAGGAGAACACTCCTACAGATGTGCCTGCCAGATTGCAGCTCCCCGGTGGGGCATCGAAGACTGCTGCAAGGTCCGGCGACGCAATCGTTTGCTCGACGGTTTGCCTCGCTGTTGTGACCGATTCCGACAGGTCCATCGAGGCGAGTTCTGCCTGTGTGATGGCACCGCGCCGGGCATTTTGTCGTGCGTCTCGGAAGTCAATGACGGTCGAGATTGCGTTCGAGACCAGCAGAAGACCCGCTGCGGTGGCAACTATAAATATTAGATATGTGCGGACCGACCAGCGTCGTCGATCTCTGTCATTGGTGTCGGAGCGCAGCCGCAGTGGAACCCCCTCCCCGACCGCTTGATCATGTATGCCGAAGAGCGTCCTATGCCGATTTTCCCATTTGTCCGTCTGGATTTTAATAGTCCCGATAACCCAATTGGGGACTAGTTAGTTCTAGCCACGGCACCCACCCGAATCGAGTCTCCTCGGCCGCACACGGTCCCGGCCGGCCGGATCGCCGCATTAACCTTGACTCTCCGGTGGCGGGGCCGGCGATTCAGCTGCTCTTTCGTGTACGAGGCGGGCGCTCAATAATCACACAATGGGAGCGGGCAAGAGGTGACCCAGTATCAGCCCACCCTGGTGTCGCGGCCTCGCCTCGACAACCTCCTCGACGACGTCCGGCGACGCCGGCTCACCATCGCAGTCGCCGGAGCCGGTTTCGGGAAGACGACGTTGCTGACCTCGTGGGCGAGCGCAGTCAACTCCGCCTGGTATTCGGTGACGAGTGAAGATCGTTTTTACTCGAGCTTTGCCCAAGGCCTCTTCGACGTCCTCCGGCTGCGCGTACCGGGTTTGCCTCCTGAGATCAGGACGACGGTCGAGCGCGCGGGAGGTGCCGACGGGGAGGATGCGGGCGCTCGCGCGCAGGCTTTCGCCGCCGCTCTATGTGAGGCGCTCTTCTCGTCGCTTACGAGCGACCTCATCCTGGTCCTCGACGATGTTCATGAACTGGGCGCGGAGGGCGGGTCTGTGAAACTCGTTGAGGCGCTGTGCCGCGGCGCGCCGCCCATGCTCCATCTGGTCATGTCGGGTCGTGATGATCCTCCCTTCCCGGTGGAGAGGCTGCGGGGGCAAGGACAGGTCATCGAAATACATGGGCCCGAGCTGGCATTCACCGAAGACGAGACGCAATCCCTCATGGAGCATCTGCTCGGCCCCGGCAGCGGATTTCTGACTCGCGATGTTCACGAAGTAACGGGAGGATGGCCCGCCGCGGTGCGGCTGACGCTCGAAGCACTCCGAAACGTCGAGTACGAGAACCGCGCACAGAGGCTGAATGCCGTAAAGGCTCCGGGCGGGTCGCTCTTCGCGTATCTCTCGGAGGAAGTGTTCGGTTCAGAACCTCACGAAGTCCAGGAACTGTTGCGCTCGGTGGCGCCGCTGGATCGGTTTACGCCTTCGCTTTGTGTCTTCCTGGGTCACCCACGCGCCAAGGAGCTTCTGCCCACCCTTGCCAGACGGGGGCTGTTCGTGGAGGAGGCAACGGGTGAATTGGGCTGGTTCACGCTCGGAGCTCTAACTCGTCAGTTCATTCTGGAATACGCCGCACCGTCGGAGTCCGATGCGGAACTGATACACACCCGGGCGGCCGATTGGTTCGAGGGCCACGGTTACCTCGAGGAAGCACTGGGGTCGATGCTCGCGATGCGGGACCGTGATGCACTCTCAGCATTCCTCGAGAGAAGCGGGTCGGTGCTTTTGTCGCGCGGAAAGATCGACGCCGTGCTCGACGCCGTAAACACGATCGACTTGGACGTTCGATCTGCGAGGGTGGAGCGACTTGCGGGCGAGGCACTGCAGATCCGCGGGGACTGGGAACGAGCGCTATCCAGCCTGGAGAGGGCCGCAGGAAAGGCCGAGCTGCCTCCCGACCTCGGGTGGCGCATCGGATTGATCCACTACCTGCGAGGACACCTGGATGGAGCCCTTTCTGCATTTGAGCGCGTCGCCAACAAGGACGACAAATCCGTGGATGCCGCACTGCTGGAAGCCTGGACGTCGACTGTCTATTGGGCCAAGGGCGAATTCGAGAACTGCCGCACGCACGCCGAGCGGGCGCTTGAGATTGCTTCGACAACCAAAGACGACTCGGCCCTAGCGGCGACGCACACGACACTTGCGATGCTGGCCGCGATCGAGGGAAACAGACGAGCGAACGACGAACACTATCTACGAGCATTGGAGCACGCCGAAAAGGCAGGGGATGCCCTGCACGTCATTCGCATTCGCAGTAATCGAAGCTCGCATCACATGGAAGAGGGCTACTACGAGGAAGCCCTCGGTGAGCTTGAGATCGCAATATCTCGCGCGGACCTGACAGGCTTCAGTGCCTACAGGGCGTTGTGCCTTACGAACCGCGGCGAAACCCGCACCTATCTCGGCCGACTCGAGGAGGCGATTGCAGATCTCGAGGCAGCGCGCGACATTTATCAGCGGATCGGATCCCGCAATGTCTCCTATCCGCTTGGCCGGCTCGGCGATGTCTATAGCGTGCGCGGGGACTTCGCGCTTGCCCGCGCCTGCTACCTGGAGGCGATCGATCAAGCCCAGGCGTCCCAAGACATCCAAGGTCTTGTGCCTGCGCTTTCGGGCCTGGCTCGCGTGGAGGCCCACGACGATCCCGATCGTGCACAAGAATTGGCGGAGAAGGCAGTCTCCTACGGGCCGGGTCTCGGCTTTGTCTTCGCACTTCTCTCTCGAGGGTGGGTGGCCCTGTCGGCCGGTGAGGTCGCTGCAGCACGAACGGCCGCGGCCGAGGCGATGGCTTTTGCTCGCACCCGTCGGGATCGCGCCGGAATAGCCGAGGCCCTGGAGGTCGCAGCTCTAGCGACAGAGGACCGGGATCGTGCGCTGGCCCACCTTGAAGAAGCAATCGCATTGTGGCAGCGGATCAGGAATCCGATCAACGAACTGCGCGCGGAACTCGGTAAAGCGAGGATCCTCGGTGGTGGGGACGGACTGTCTCTTGCCCAGAGCGTTGAGTCGAGGGCGCGCACCCTAGGCGCCCGCCGAATCGCCGCCGACGCGGCAGGGGTGCAGGAAACGATCGGGAGTACCGTCGTCACGGGAGTGCGAATAGAGACGCTCGGTGGCTTCCGCGTCGTGCGCGAGGACGGTGTAGTTCCTGCGGGAGCGTGGCAATCCAAGAAGGCACGAGATCTGCTCAAGATCCTCGTGGCGCGCCGGGGACATCCCGTTCCCAAGGAAGAGATGATGGAGATGCTGTGGCCCGATGCTGATACGTCGGCTCTGAGAAATCGATTCTCGGTTGCAGTTACGACGGTCAGGTCGGTACTGGATCCCGAAAGACGATGGCCCCAGGACCAATTCGTAATATCGAGCGTGGAATCGATAACTCTCCGGCCCGAGCACCTGATTGTCGACGTCGAATCGTTTCTGGAGTATGCCGAAAGCGGTCTCCGGAAGCGAAGGGTGGGAAACATCGGGTCGAGCAGAGACGAACTCCTGAGAGCCGAGGCCGCCTACCGCGGGGATTTCCTGGAGGAGGACGCGTACGAAGACTGGGCCGTGGCGCTGCGGGAACAGGCCCGTGCCACATACCTTCAGGTCGTGCGTGCACTCGCCGGGGATGCCATCGACGCGGATGACCCGTCCACCGCTCAGCGCTACTTGCTGAGAATCCTCGAGCGGGATTCGTACGACGAGGGTGCCCACCTGTCTCTCGTGAAGGCGTTGGTGGCGGAGCGCCGGCACGGCGAGGCGCGCCGCGCGTACCGCCTGTATTGCGCCCGGATGGAGGAGATCGACGTGGAGGCCGCCCCGTTCCCGCGCGAGAGGTGATCGGGTTGCCTTTCTGTCTGCATGCCAACCGCGGATACCGTGGTTCTGAGCAGACAGAACGAAGCCCGCCGCTAGGTTGGCGGCTCGGCGTCCTCGGCAGCCGAGGCGCTCGCGGAGCGCTCGCCGTTCCCGGCGCCCTCCATGTAGCGCCCCACCAGTTCGCTGAGGCTGGCACCGGTGAACGACTCCAGTATTGAGTCGAGCTGACTCACGGTGTTCGCGGTCACTCGCGTCAGCTTGTTCGCACCCTCGGTGTCGATGATCGTGATGTCCTTTACGTTGGAGATGGGTTCCGCCACTGCGCGTGCCACCTCCGGCAGGCGCGACACGAGGAGTTCGAGCGTGGCCGCCTCTTCATACTGCTTGTAGGCTTCCGCCTTCTTCTGCATGGCCTCCGCCTCTGCTTCACCTACCGCTAGCGTCGCTTCGGCTTTGGCCTTCCCGAGCTCTCGTTCTTCGGTTGCGCGTCCGGCAGCAACCGCTTCCAGGTTCGCGCGCTCGGCCTCGGCCTCGAGCAGCCGCCGGTCGCGCGCCGCCTCGGCCTCCGCCACTATGCGGTAGCGCGCCGCCTCGGAGTCTTGTTCCGCCGCATACCTCTGAGCATCGGCGGTGCGCCGGATCTCTGCGTCCAATTCTTTGTCGCGCCGCTGAGCGAGGAGTTGGGCGACTTCGGTCTCGGTCAGCACAACCTCACGGCGCGCCTCTGCATCCGCAAGCGGTTTCGCCTGCTCGGCGCGACCCTCCGCCGCAGCGGTCTCCCTCAAGATGGCCTGTTCCTTAAGCTTCGTGACCTTCTCGGCTTCGAGGACGGCCTGCCGGGCGATCTCCTGTTTCTCGCGTGCCATGCGATTGGTTTCCGCCTCGGCGATCTCTGCATCACGGCGCACCTCGGCGGCGGCCTTCCGCCCGAGGTTCTCGATGTACTGCTCGGAGTCGGAGATCGACTGGATCGTGAAAACGTCGATGGCGAGGCCGGTCCCCTCGAGGTCGCCGTTGGCGACCTCCTGCACGCGCGCAGCAAACAACTCGCGGTCGCGAATGAGCTCCTCGACGGTGAGCTGTCCGATGATCGTTCGCAGCGAACCCTCCATGACGTTGCGCACTATGTCGCTGATCCGCTCCTGGCTGTCGAGGAATCGCTGGGCTGCCTGTCGGAGCGAATCGGAATCGTCGGCGATCTTCACGTTGACGATGCCCTCGACGGCGACCGGGACGCCCTGGCTCGTCACCGCGCCACTCAACCCGACGGTGATGGATCGGACCTCGAGGGAGATCCGGCGCGCCACATTGACGAGCGGGTAGACGATCGCGCCTCCTCCGACGACCACACGAATGCCGCCGGCCGATCGCCTGGAACCGGCGATGATGAGCGCCTCGTTCGGCTTGGCAACTTTGTAGCGACTGGCGGCAAACGACGCGACCGCAATGAAAAGCGCGATCAGGGCGACGACGACTACCGGTACTTGTTCCATCCCTACCCCCGCGTGATCAGGATCCCTGGCCTTTTTCGCTTGAACTTGTTGTGTTTGTGCGCGCTACCTTCAGAGATCCGCCGACCGCGTCGATCACGACGATGTCCTCACCGGCAGAGATGGTTTCCGCGCTCGTTGCCGACATCGTTCGGGTCATGCCGGCGTGGCTGACGGTTATCCGCCCCACTTTCCCGGGGCCGATCGCGAGCGAGCAGCGGCCCTTGAGTCCAATCAGCTCCGATGTAGTGAAGGTGTCTTCGGCTTCCTGGCGTCCCAGAGCAGCGAAGAAGAAGGCCGTGATCGCTCCGATGACCACTCCGGTGGCGAGGCCCAGGAGAACGGATGCGCCGGCACCCCACTCGAACGCGTTGAGTGCGAGGAGGCCTCCCCCACCGAAGGCGGATGCCGCCGCGTAGAAGACCGGCGCGGCGCCGAAGTCTCCTCCGAAATCCAGGTCCAAGAAGCTCATGAAGTCGAGTGCATCTCCCAGGAGCATGGACAGCACCAGGAGGCCCAACCCTGCTCCGAGCAGGATCCAGTAAGTGGCCTCGAGCGTCATGACATAACCCTACAGAAAGCGCACCGCCGAAGGGAGGGTGTGGGCGTGGTTGATCGTTGGCTGCTCGGTTAACCTCACTCCATGATCCGCGTGGCGGCGGCCGCCGTTGGTTTAGCGCTGCTGTTGGGTGGTTGCGCCTATTCCTCGAGTGATTCTCCCGACGCGGCCGACGAGCCCGAGGACGAGTGCGTCGAGGACGAACCAATCGAGACCCCGACTGGCCTCCGGTACACGAACATCAAGTGCGGGACCGGCGCCGAGGCGATCGGCGGCACAACGGCGACGGTCCATTACGTCGGGAAGCTCGACGACGGCATGGTCTTCGACTCGTCCCGCCGGCGCGGCGAGCCGTATTCATTCCTGCTCGGCGCCGGCAAGGTCATCCCGGGATGGGATGAGGGTGTGGCCGGGATGCACGTTGGGGGAGTTCGCCGCTTGGTGATTCCGCCCGACCTGGCGTACGGAGAGGCGGGCTTTCCGCCGGCGATTCCGAAGAACGCAACACTGACTTTCGAGGTCGAACTACTCGAAGTGGAACCGGCAGATCAGTAGCGCCCTTCTGTCTGCTCAGAACCGCGATTTCCGCGGTTTTCAGCAGACAGAAAGAAAATCTTCGCAACTGTGATCCAGATCACAACGCGGGAGCGGGCGGCCGGGTTGGCTGTCGGACATGGCAGCGCGACGGACCGAGAAGGAAATCGACCGGCTGGGACGTTCCCGACACGGGATCTTCTCCCTCGACGAGCTCCTTGCCATGGGCCTCACCCACGACGCGATCTGGCGGCGGGTCCAGAGCGGCCGCCTGATCCGTTTGTACGAGGGGGTCTTCCGGGCTTCGGGCACGCCGGATACCTGGGAACAGCGTTTGTGGGCTGCCTTTGCGTGGGCGAAGGCCGACTGCCTTTTCTCCCATCGGAGTGGCCTGCTGCTCCATCGAATCGCCGGCGCCACGGATCGGGTGGTGGAGATGACCATCACCCGCAAGTCGACATCCCCAGACCCGAACATGATTCTCCATTACTCGTCGCGCGACCCCGTCAACTACTCCCGCGTCAGACAAAGCTTGCCGGTGACCTCGGTCCCGCGCACAATGCTCGATGTCGCGTCCGTGCTGAGGCCCTGGCACCTAGAGTTGGCTGTGGACGATGCGCTTCGGCAGCGCTCCACATCCGTCCCAGAACTGTGGGCAATGCTGGAGCAGTTTGGCGGGCGCGGGTGCACAGGTACCAAAGCCCTCCGCCGGCTGCTCGATGAACGGACGGATGGTCGAGCTCGGTCCCAGAGTGAGTTCGAGATCGTCACCGACGAGCTCCTTCGCACGTCATCGCTGCCTCCTTATTTCCGCCAGTTCGAAGTGATGACGAAGATTGGTAGGCCGGCGCTGATCGACTTCGCGTGGCCCGAGGCGAAGTTGGGAGTAGAAGCAGACAGCTACAAGTGGCACTCCGGGCGCCAGCAGTGGCAGAACGACATGGAACGGCAAAACGCGCTGGCAGAGATCGGCTGGCTCCTATTGAGGTTCTCGTGGTGGGACGTCACCCGGCGACCTAATTACGTGCTCGACACGATCGCCACCACTCTGACCGCGCGCCTTTCTGTCTGCTGAAAACCGCGCTTTCCGCGGTTCTGAGCAGACAGAAACGCACCACGCTAGATCCAGCACCAACCGGTGGGCGGGGGGGACTCTCCGCCCGGCGTTTTTGGCGGCGCTCGGTCGCATGTCTGGTACCACATCCGGTCGCTCCACCCTTCGGCGCTCAGCGGCACCTTGGCCATTACCGGATAGAAGAACGCGAACGAGCCCGCCGCCAGGGCTGCCACCACGACAACCGCTGCCCTCGCCTCCCACGACCGGCCCAGCGTGGCAACCACGGCTCCGATCGCCAGGTACATGAACGGAACCGTGGGCAGCAGATAGAAAAGGAACACTGCGGACCTGTCCGACTGTTGAATGAGCCACGGACCGTACGTCACGAGGAATCCGGCCAGGATCACACCCTTGGGCCCCCGGAAATCCCGCCGGCGCGCCCAGCTATACGCGACGAACGCCAGGGCCAGGAGAGACGACCACCACAGAATCGGGTTGCCGAGGGCCAGTATCTCTGCGCGCTCCCCAGATGCGGTGGTCTCGTAGAAGTACGACACCGGGCGCCGGACCAGGATCCATGTCCACGGAGGTGACTGATACGTGTGCGTGGCCTCGAGGCCGAGGTGGAAGTCGGCCATGTGGATCTGGCGATCCCACCACTCCCGAAGCCACGTGCCGTCCGACCACGGCGCGCCGAACAGAGCCCCGTGCACCTGGCCCACAAACGTGACTCCGTAGACGAGGACCGGAACGACGACGAGATACGCGAGCAACGAACTCCATTCGCCCTTCAACGCGCCGCCCCATGTATGCGCCTCGCCACGCTCCCGGCGCGCCGCCACCTCCCAGACGATGCTCAGAAGGATCACGAGCACAACGAAGAATGCCCCCGACCACTTCGTCGCCGTAGCCGCGCCCGCAGCCATGCCGGCTGCGAGCCGCCACGGTCTTCGTATCCGCCGGTCCTCCCCCGACGGAGGGTCGCCCAGTGCAACGTCTCGATCGATCACGACAAACAGCACTGCCGCGAGCCCGAAGAGGGGAACGAATACGTCGATCATCGCAATTCGCGACTGGACGAAGTGGAGAAAATCGACGGCCAGAAGGCCTGTCGACAGTGATGCGGCCAGCGTCGAACGAAGCAACCGCCGCGCTAGTACGTAGAGCAGGGCTACCGTCGCGACTCCGGCGAGCGCCGCGGCAAACCGCCAGCCGAACGAGTCGTACCCGAACAGCTTTATTCCCGCTGCAAGCAACCACTTCCCGAGCGGCGGATGCACTTCCACCTGTTCCTCACCACACACCGAGATCGAGTTGAGCGCGTACCAGCACGAGTCCTTCGCGTAGTAGGTCTCGTCGAACACGATCGAGTCCGGATCGCCGAGCCGCACGATTCGAATGACCGCGGCTAGCGTCGTTAACGCCGTCAGTGCGATCGTGTCCGCTCGGCTCCATCGGGCCGCCCGCACCCCTGAGATCATTGGCGGGAGCATAGTTAGAACACGCAGGAAGGAGGCGCATGCCGGGAAAATTGGTTCTCTGCGGGACGCCGATCGGCAACCTCGAGGACCTCTCCCCCCGAGCCGCCGGGGTCCTGGGCTCGGCGGACGTCGTCGCCTGCGAAGACACGCGCCGGACGAGAAAACTCCTCACCCACACCGGCGTCCGGGCGCGCGAACTCGTCTCGTACCACGAGGGCAACGAGCGCCGGCGCGCCCAAGAGCTTCTGGGTCGCATCGCCGGAGGTGAGACCGTCGTGGTGGTGTCCGACGCGGGCATGCCGGGACTTTCGGACCCGGGCTACCGCCTCGTCCGGGCGTGCGTTGATGCCGGGCTGCCGGTCGAGGTCGTTCCCGGACCCTCGGCAGCCGTCACAGCCCTAGCCGTGTCGGGTCTTCCTCCGGGGCGTTTCGCTTTCGAGGGGTTCCTGCCCCGCAAGTCCGGCGACCGCCGCCGCCACATCGAATCCGTTGGGGATGAAAAGAGGACGCTGGTTTTCTTCGAATCCCCCCATCGCATCGAGGACTCGCTCGCCGACCTTGCCGACCTCCTCGGCGACCGCCCCGCGTGCCTCGCCAGGGAGCTGACGAAGATGTACGAGGAGGTTCGCCGCGGCACCCTGCCGGAGCTGCTCGAGTCCGTGCGCTCCGATCCTCCTCGCGGCGAGATTGTCCTGGTCGTCGGAGGGGCGATCCGAGACCATCGCGAGCCCGCCGAGCCCGAGGCTCTGGCCGCGCAGGCCATCGAGCTAATGGAAGCAGGTATGGAGCGGCGCGCCGCGATGGCCGAGGTGGCGCGCTCCGCGGGCGTGCCCAAACGCGAGGTTTTCGATGCGCTGGTGCGGTACCGCTGACTCTCCGCGCCGAACGACGTTAAGCGTTGGTGAGGAGCGAAGGGCGCTTAGCGGTTGACGGGGGTGTCTTCGGGCAGACGGACTTCGATTCGTCCGAGTTTGCCCACTTCGCCGGCGCAGTTCTCGCACACGCGCCGCTCCCGGTACGTGACGCCGGGATTCTCGGCTCCACAGAAGAGGCAGATGTCCTGGCGCTTCTGCAGGATGACCCTTTCGCCGTCGACCGAAATGTCGAGTTCGTCCCCCTCGCGGATGCCGAAGACTCGCCTGATCTCGGAAGGCAGGACAATTCGTCCAAGCTCGTCGATCTTGCGAACCACGCCGGTAGACTTCATGCACCTTCCCCGTTTCCTGGTGATATCTGGTAACTAGGCAGCGTAGTCCTGGCGACTACGCTGCGTCAAACATCTATCGGGCAATTCTGCTCCCCCGATCGGGGGTGGATGAATGCCATGATGGGGGACACACCGCCCATGACCAGGACAAATAGGCAGATAGGAGGGCAGGATGACAGATGAGGTGTTCTACGTCACCACGCCCATCTACTACATAAACGACGTTCCGCACCTAGGGCACGCCTACACGACGGTGGCCGCGGACTTCGTGTCGCGCTACCGCCGTTCCCAGGGCAAAAAGGTCCACTTCCTGACCGGAACCGACGAACATGGACAAAAGGTGCTGCGCAGCGCCGAAGCCAAGGGCTTGGCCCCTCGCGAGTGGGCCGACGAGATCGTTCCGCGGTGGCTCGAGGTCTGGAAATCCCTGGACATCTCCTACGACGACTTCATCCGCACGACCGAGGAGCGGCACGAGAAGGTCGTGCAGAAATTCGTTCAGGCCCTCTACGACCGCGGTGATATCTACCTGGGTGCCTACAAGGGCCTCTATTGCGTGGGATGTGAAGACTTCAAGCAGCCCGACCAGCTCGTCGACGGCAAGTGCCCGTTACACGGGACGGAGCCCGAGGTGATCGAGGAGGAGAACTATTTCTTCCGCCTCTCCAATTACCGCGACGCCCTGATCCAGCATTTCGAGAGCGACCCGCGATCGATCCTCCCCGAGGCAAGGAGAAACGAGATCCTCGGAAAACTCCGGCAGGGGCTCGACGACCTCTCCATCTCGAGAGTGAGCTTCGCCTGGGGTGTTCCATTTCCGTGGGACCCCAAACACGTGGTTTACGTGTGGGTCGACGCTCTGCAGAACTACATCACGGCGGCCGGCTACGCCTTCGACGATGAGAGGTACAACAGGCTCTGGCCGGCGGATATCCACTTCGTCGGCAAGGACATCTTGTGGTTCCATACCGTGCTCTGGCACGCGATGCTGATGGCTCTGGACATTCCGCTGCCGAGAACGGTCTTTGCACATGGCTTTCTTCAGGTCGGCGGCGAAAAGATGTCCAAATCGAAGCTGACCGGCATATCGCCGCACGATCTCATCGAGACTTTCGGCTCGGACGGTTATCGGTACTACTTCATGAGGGATGTCTCGTTCGGGCTGGACGGAGAGTTCTCGTGGGAAGGCATGGCCGCGCGCTACAACTCCGACCTTGCCAACGATCTCGGGAACCTCGCCTCGCGCGTCACGACGATGATCGAGCGATACGTTGCCGGGCGGGTGCCTACTGGTCCAGCCGAAGACGAGATCACCGACTCGGAACGTGCCCTTCAAGATACCCAGCGCTCCGCCTTCGAACAGTTCGCCAAGTCGATCGACGACATCGCACCACACGAGGCGCTGAAGGCTGGGTGGGCATTCGTCCGTAAGGCGAACGCGTACGTCGAGGAAGTCGCGCCGTGGGCCCTCGCCAGGGATGAAACGAAGAGGCGGCGGCTCGAGGTCGTGTTATACGAGCTTGCCGACGCTTTGCGCCTCCTTGCGATCATGGTGGCCCCGATCACGCCGCGCGCAGCCCAGGAGCTATGGACCAGACTCGGCCTCCCCGGAACTGTGGAGGGACGGACCTTGGATGACGACGGGTGGTGGGGCCTCACGCCTGCAGGCTCCGCGGTGCGCACGGGTCCGCCGCTGTTCCCGCGCGTCGAGGCCGAGCAACCCGAGGGCTCCCGGGAGTCATAGGCCGGCCGGGGGGCGGTCGAGGAGGGATCCATGGCGGCCTGGTTCGATTCGCACTGTCACCTGCACCTCTGCGAGGGCACAGCCAGCGTCGAGGAGCTCGTCGGCAACGCCCGCTCGGCCGGCGTCCACAGCCTCGTGACCGTCGGGATCGATGCGGGATCCAGCCGGAGATCGCTCGAAATCGCCCAGCGTTTCAATGTGCTGGCGTCCGCCGGCATCCACCCGAACTCTGCCCAAGATTGGAACGATGGCACCTCCGCTGAGGTCGCCCGCCTTCTCGAGCACGAGCGGGTTGTTGCGGTCGGTGAGACCGGTCTCGACTTTTATAGGGACTCGTGTCCGCCCGATATCCAGCGCCGTGCGTTTGCCGACCACATCGGACTTGCGCAGTCGACGGGCAAAGCACTCGTAATTCACACGCGCGAGTCCGTCGACGATGCTCTCGATGTTCTGGAAGGGAGCGGTGCTCCGGAGCGATTGGTATTTCACTGTTGGTCGGGGAACGTCGAACAGGTCAGGCGGGCGCTTGGTCTGGGGGCGTACATCTCGTTCGCCGGGAACGTTTCCTTCAAGAATGCGGATGACCTGCGAGCCGTTGCGCAGTTCGTCCCTCTCGACCGCCTTTTGGTGGAGACCGACTCGCCTTTCCTCGCCCCAGTTCCACACCGCGGGCGGGCGAACGAGCCGGCGTACGTCGCGGATGTCGGGCGTGCCCTAGCCGGTGCGAAAGGTGAGTCCGAAGACGATGTTGCTGCTGCCACCACGGCGAATGCCGGCATGCTCTTCGGTAGGACATGAGTCGAACCCCCTCCGAGCCGAAATTCATCGGAGCGCGACGAACGGCGGAGTTGCTCGATCGTTACGCGGTTGTGCCTCGCAAGCGGCTGGGGCAGAATTTCATCGTCGATCCCAACACGATCCGCACGATCGTCGGCCGCGCACAACTGGGACCCGCGGACCGGGTGCTTGAGATCGGCGCTGGTGCCGGTGCCCTGACCGTGGCTATCGCGGGATTGGTCCGGCACGTCACCGCGATTGAGATCGACGAGCGCTTGCGTCCCGTGTTGCAGGAGGTAGTGGGCGGCCTAGCCAACGTGGATGTGGTGATCGGTGATGCGCTCGTTGTCGACCTGGCTACGCTGGAGGCCACGCGAATGATGGGCAACCTGCCCTACGGCGTCGCGCCGGACGTGATCCTCCGGGTGCTCAAAAGGGCGCCGGGGATTCGAGACCTCACCGTCATGGTTCAAAAGGAAGTAGGGGACCGCTTGACCGCCCGGCCTGGGGAGCCGTTGTATGGAAAGAGCTGTCTGGAGGTGCGCTACTTTGCTCGTACCAATGTTGTGGGGAGAGCTTCGCGGCGTGCCTTTCTGCCTGTTCCACACGTCGATTCCGTGGTGGTTCGACTGGAACGACGGATGGAGCAGCCCAGAGTCGGCGGCGACCTTTTCCTGAGGATAGTTACGGCGGCTTTTTCGCAGAGAAGGAAGACAATGAGGAACGCGCTTGCATCGTCAGAGTTCGGCGATCGAGACCTGGAGGGGGCACTTACAGCCGCGGGAATCGACAAAGAGGCGCGCCCGCAGAACGTGAGTTTCGATCAGTTCATCAAGTTGGCGGGGCATCTCGAATGACGGTCGAGCGAACAGACCGTGTGCGCATTCGGACCAACGCAAAGGTGAACCTCTTTCTGCGCGTTATGGGTCTGCGTGCAGACGGATTCCACGAGGTCGAGACCATCCTTCATGGAGTCAAACTCGCCGACGACATCGAGTTCCGGGTGACGTCTACCGGTCGTATCGAGGTCGAAATGCGCCTCGAGGATGACACTTTGGGTGAGGTTCCGGCTCCGGAACTGAACCTTGTGTATGCGGCCGCCCAATCACTCATTGAGAAGGGCGCACTGAACGAGGGCATTCTCATCGAAGTGACTAAGCGAATCCCGATGGGAGCCGGCCTGGGTGGGGGCAGCGGCAACGCAGCGGGCGCGCTGGTTCTCCTGAACCAGATCTGGGAGATGGGTCTTCAAGACGCGGACATGAGTGTGCTTGCGGCATCCGTGGGCAGTGACGTGCCGTATTGCGTAGGAGGCGGTACGGCCCTGGCTAAGGGCAGGGGCGAGCAGCTCACACGTTTGCCTGGACCGGAGGGCCTCAGCATCGTGTTGGGCATTTCTCATCCTCCACTCAGCACGACCGATGTGTACAACGCGTGGGACGAGGTCGGAACGCCCTCGGACATCAACAGCGCACCAATGACAATGGCGCTTGGTTCCGGCGACCCCCATGACATTGCCTCGCTACTGCACAACGATCTCGAGGTCGCTGCATTCGCCCTCCGCCCGGAGCTCGAGGACAAGAAAAAGGCACTATTGGATGCGGGGGCTTTGGGCGCTTCACTCAGTGGGTCGGGCCCCACGCTCTTTGCGATTGCGTCCGATGAGTCACACGCCCGAAGCATCGCTGCGAGGATCGTGGACGACTTCGACCGAATCCATGTCGTGACGTCCCAGCCGCACTGCATCGAGCGGCTCTGACCGCGATCCGCGGGCATTTCGTCTGCTGAGTGTCACGGAATCCGAGTCACTGAGCGGACGGAATGCTCGCACTGTTGACGCGGCACTAGACTGACCGGCGATGCCCCGTGGGGTAATGGGCAGCCCGCGGGATTTTGGTTCCCGAAGTTCTGGTTCGAATCCAGGCGGGGCAGCAATGTAAGCGAGTGCCGTTAGGAGGTGGAACGTGGCGGAAACTGCCGAAGGAGTTGCGGCAATAATCCTGGCCGCAGGGGACGGCACTCGCCTGAAATCAAAGAGGCCGAAGGTCCTGCATCCGGCCGCCGGGCGGCCGTTGCTGTGTCATGTCCTCGCTGCGCTCGAACCGCTCCCCCTCGATCGGAGGGTAGTTGTGGGATCTCGGCGCTGGGAGGAGCTGCGGGCCACGGCGGAAGAGGCTGGGTTCTCCAACGGAATCTCTTATGCCGTTCAAGAAGCCCCGCAGGGGACGGGCGACGCCGTGCGGATTGGAATGGAAGCGCTCGGGCCTGCCCGTGGCGTGGTTTTCGTGCTCTTCGGTGATACGCCTCTTATCGAGACCGACACGCTCTACCGCATGCTCGATGCTCACCACGCCGCCGGAGCAGGGGCGACGTTCTTGACGGCTTTGGTCCAAGACTCATCCGGGTACGGCCGAGTCGTGCGGGGAGCGAACGGCGTCGTCGAGAGGATCGTCGAGGAGGGAGATGCCTCCGTAGCAGAGCGGCGCATCCAGGAGATCAACGGAGGCGTTTATGTCTTCGATGCGGCACTTCTTGCCGAGATGCTGGCCAAGGTCGATCGTGAGAACGCACAGGGCGAGTACTACCTCACCGATGTAATCCGGCTCCTCAGGCTGCAAGACATTCCGGTCGTTGCCATACGGACCGTGGCCGACGAACTGAGCGGAGTAAACAACAGATCCCAGCTTGCGTACGTGTCGGGGCTCATCCGGCATCGGGTATGTGAAAGGTGGATGGCCGAGGGGGTCTCCATCGTCGATCCGCGCACCACGTACATCGATTCGACTGTCAGCATCGAGCGGGATGCCACGATCCATCCCTTCACGTTTCTCGAGGGGAATACACACGTAGCGGAGGCCGCGGAGGTAGGACCGCAGACTCGCGTTGTGGATTCCCGAATCGGCGCAGGTGCCACGGTTACATTCGCTGTAGTACGCAGCAGCGAGATCGGACCTGAGGCCATGGTCGGTCCATTTGCGTCATTGCGTCCCGGAGTGAAGCTCGCGCGCGGGGCGAAGCTCGGGACGTTCGTCGAGTCCAAGAACTCCAGCATCGGTGAAGGAAGTAAGGCTCCGCACCTCTCATATCTGGGGGATGCGGATGTGGGTAGAGGTGTAAACGTGGGCGCGGGAACAATCACGTGCAATTGGGACGGCCGCGAAAAACACCGGACGGTAATCGACGACGACGCCTACATCAGCTCCGACACGATGCTGGTCGCTCCGACGCACATCGGGAAACGGGCGGCAACCGGCGCCGGGGCCGTGATAAAGGGGGACGTGCCGGACGATGCCCTCGCAGTCGGGGTCCCCGCAAGAATCCTCGAGGGACGGGGCGACCTGATGGACCGCGCCGGCTCCGGATCAAGCGACAGCTCCGAAGAGGGGGAGGACTCGTGACGCGCACCGGGCCGCGGACCTGGGAAAATGAAAATAGGGACCGGAACCGCCTCACAGTCTAGGGAGAAGCGTGCAACTACCCACTCAGAAGCGCCTGATGATCTTCTCGGGGACCGCGAACGAGGCCCTGGCGGAGGAAGTGGCTACGCACCTCGGGATGAAGCTAAGCAGGGTGGAGCTGTCGACGTTCGCGAACTCGGAGACATACGTTCGTTTCGACGACTCTGTCCGCGGCTGCGATGCATTTGTGATCCAGAGCATGTGCGACCCCGTGGACCATCACGCGATGCAACAGTTCATCATGATCGACGCTCTGAAGAGAGCATCGGCGAAGCGCATCACTGCCGTGTGTCCCTTTTATGCCTACGCACGGCAGGATCGCAAAGCGCGCGGGCGCGAACCCATTACGGCCAGGCTTATGGCCGACTTCTATGAGGTGGCCGGGGCGGACCGGATTCTTTCCGTCGACCTCCACACAGGGCAGATCCAGGGGTTCTTCAACATTCCGCTGGACCACCTCACCGCATTGCCGCTGCTGGCCGACTACTTTGCATCCGAACTCGACGACGACTTTGTCATCGTCTCGCCGGACGCCGGGGGAGTGAGGCTTGCTGACAAGTGGGTCCAGTATTTGAACGAGCTCTACAACCTCAACGGTCAGGTTGCGTTTATGCACAAGCGTCGCCGCAAGGACGTCCGCAACGCGGTTGAGACGCTTAGGGTCGTTGGTGAGGTCAAGGACCGCGTCTGCATCATGGTCGACGACATGATCGACACGGGGGGGACCCTGACCGAGGGCGCCAAGGTTCTCAAAGAAGCCGGAGCATCCGAGGTCTTTGCGGCCGCCACGCACGCACTGCTCTCGGGGCCCGCAGTGGATCGCATCAAGAACTCCGTGATCAAACAATTGGTCGTAAGCAACACCTTGCCCCTCGGGCCCGAGAAGGAGATGGACAAACTCACGGTGCTCTCGATCGCTCCGACCATCGCCCAGACGATCAAGGCGGTGTTCGAGGAGGCCTCGGTGTCGGAGTTGTTCCACGACAAGAATCAGCCGTAAGGGCGCCGTCGCGCGTCGAGTTTCATTCTGTCTGCCGAAAACCGCGGATTCCGCGGTTCTGAGCAGACAGAAAGAGAGTGGAGGAAGGCGATGACGGAGTCGATTGCTGCAGCTGCCCTTTCGAGTGTCGATCCCGAGATTGCCGAATTAGTCGGAGCCGAGGCGCGGAGGCAATCAGAGAAAATCCGACTAATCCCGTCGGAGAACTACGTCTCTCGGGCAGTGCTCGAGGCGAGCGGAACGGTGCTGACGAACAAATACTCCGAGGGCTATTCGGGCAAGCGCTATTACGAAGGTCAGCAGTTCATCGACCAGGTCGAGACCCTCGCCATCGAGCGGGCCAAGTCCCTGTTCGGTGTGGAACACGCCAATGTGCAGCCCTACTCGGGATCGCCCGCCAACCTGGCCGTCTACTTCGCGTTCCTCGAGCCGGGCGACACGGTTATGGGAATGTCCCTGCCGATGGGCGGCCATCTCACCCACGGATGGGACGTATCGATCACCGGAAAATGGTTCCGTCCGGTCCGCTACGGCGTGCGGCGGGAGACCGGGCGCATCGACATGGACGAGGTTCGGCAGCTGGCACTGGAACACCGCCCGAAGCTCATCTTGTGCGGCGGAACGGCGATCCCGCGCACGATCGACTTTCCGGGCTTCGCCGAGATAGCGCGCGAAGTCGATGCGATCCTCGTCGCCGATATCGCCCACATCGCCGGCCTAATCGCCGGCGGTGCACACCCCACTCCCGTATCCCATGCGGAAGTGATAACGACGACGACCCACAAGACGCTCCGCGGCCCGCGCGGGGCGATGATCATGAGCACCGAGGAGCACGCTCGAGCCCTCGACCGGGCGGTGTTTCCCGGCTTGCAGGGCGGTCCCCACAACCACACGACCGCCGGCATAGCGGTCGCATTGAAGGAAGCGGCCCAGTCCGAGTTCCGCGTCTACGCGCATCAGATCGTCACGAACGCGAAGGCGCTGGCGGCCGCCCTGGTCGACCGCGGTTTCGAGCTCGTATCGGGTGGGACGGACAACCACCTCATTCTCATCGACCTAACCAACAAGGAGATTGGGGGGAAACCGGCTGCGCAGGCACTCGACCGAGCCGGACTGGAAACGAACTACAACACGGTCCCGTTCGACCCCCGAAAGCCGTTCGATCCCTCGGGGCTCCGTCTCGGCACGCCCCCCGTGACGAGCCGGGGGATGGGCCCCGACGAGATGACACACATCGCTCAGTGGATCGATGAGGGAGTCGAAGCGGCCAAACGCGAGGACGAGAACGCCCTCGAGAAGATCTTCGGCGAGGTCAAGGCGCTGACGTCCGAGTTCCCGGCGCCGGGCATCCCCTAGTCGCCGGCGTCAGAGCGGGATCTATTCGGTCGGCACCCAATCGTGATTGCACGATCTGCACACGATCGATCCCATGACGATCGACAATCGTGTGCTCCCGCACGATGGGCAACGGGCGAAGTCCTGGGTCCAAGTTCCCGTCTGGCATTCGGGGCACACGAGGATCTGCCTGTGGTCGATGACTCCCCGCGCCCACGGTGACGACCCCCGACTTGGATCCGTCTGCACCCGCCCACACCGGTAACACGGCATAGCAGAAGAGTACGGGACACTCAGCAGACGGAACGAAGAATCAGGGGGCTGCGGTGACCCGGTTGCGGCCCGCCCGCTTCGCTTGGTACATCGCGTCGTCGGCGCGCCGGAGCATCTGGTCGCTCGACTCCACCCCGTCCCATTGGGCGACGCCGATGCTTGAGGTGGTTTCATTGGGAGTGGCCCCCCGAAGCCGCTCCCCGACCACCAAGGCATGGTCCATCGAGCAGTCGGGAAGGATCACGGCGAACTCGTCTCCTCCGTAGCGCGCCAGCAGGTCGGCGGAGCGGAGCCGCTCGTGCCACGCCGCGCCGCAGGCCTTCAGCAATCTGTCCCCCGCCGAATGTCCGAGGGTGTCGTTGACCTCTTTCAAGTTGTCAACGTCGATGAGCAGCACGGTCACCGGACGGTTGTCCCTGGCAGCGCGCTCGAGCTCACGTGCGAGCTCTTCCTCCATCGTTCTTCGATTGAACAGACCGGTGAGCGAATCGGTCCTAGCGAGCAGTCTGATCTGATGGGTCAGCCAGTTAACGATCATCCCGGCGATCATGAACGAACCCATCATCACGAACCATTCGCTCACCCAGTGGTTATTTGGCTCGTTGACCAGCAGCACGAGCCCGTAGCCGAGAGCGCCGCCGGCGAAGTGAAGGAGCATCACTCGCCGGGAGAAGAAGTAGGCCGCGTACAGCGCGCCCCACAGGTAGAGGAGGCTGTAGTTCTCCGTTGCCTCCATCGATCCGCCCGTGTACATACCAATCGCGATGAGGAGGTTTCCCACCTGGAGAAGGACGTGAAAGTGCCACACACGCATGCGGGGGCCCGCCTTCAGAACGACCGCCGCACACAGAAGTGCAACCCCGGACGTGATCGCGTCGGAGACCGGGTCGGGGCCCTCTCCGTGGGGCAGGACAAGAGCTACGAGCGTCAGCGCCGCACCCGCCGCGAACATGATGGCGGCTGCCACCGACATCGTTCGGACCTCGTGAAGTGGGCGGTTATTCATCGCTGCTGGTCACATTCCGACGACTGGATCGGCGGCGCCGATCCCGGGGACAAGCGGTGCGAGGGGCGCTGCGACGACCCGGTTCCGGCCCCGGCGCTTGGCTTCGTAGAGCGCGCGGTCGGCGCGCCGCAAGAGATCGTCCGAAGTTTCGTTGCCGTCCCACAGCGCGATTCCGACGCTGCAGCTGTAACCGCCCGAGATCGCTGCGCGCAGCCGCTCGGCGACGATCGTGGCGTCGTGCAGCGAGCAGTCCGGGAGAATGGCTGCGAATTCGTCGCCTCCGTAGCGAGCGAGCAGGTCTCCCGATCGCAATCTCTCTTGCCACGCCGATCCGGCGGACTTCAAGAGATGGTCTCCCGCCCTGTGGCCGTGTGCGTCGTTGATGCTCTTGAGGTTGTCCACGTCCACGAGCAGAACACTCATCGGTCGCTGGTCGCGTTCGGCGCGTCCGATCTCACGAACGAGCTCCTGTTCGAGCGTCCGGCGGTTCGCCAGACTGGTGAGCGGGTCGGTCCTTGCCAGCGAATGGATGCGATGGGTCATCCAGTTCACAACGAACCCTGCGACCACGAATGAACCCACCATGACAAACCATTCGGCGAGCCACTCGAGGTTCTCGGACCGCACCCAGACAACGGCGGCGTACGAGATTGCGCCGCTGGACATGTGAAGCAGCATGATCAGCCGCGAGAAGAAGTAAGAGGCGTAGAGCGCACCCCACAGGTACAGGAGGGCATAGACCCTGGACACTCCGACGTCGCCCGCAGCGTAGATGCCGAGGGCAATGAGAAGGTTCCCGAATTGCAGCAGGACGTGGAACCCCCAAAGCGGCAGCCACCGGCCCACCAGCGCCAGCATGGCGCCGGCGGCAATGGCAATCGACGACGTCACGACCTGGGTGTTGGAGGCCATGCCCTCAGGGTGGGGAAGGCGCGTGGCGATAAGGGTGAGGATGCCTCCGGACGCGAACATAACGGCGCCTGCCAGCGCCATTGTCCTGCTGTCGTGGATCCCGGCGGCTCCCCGTCTCACTTTGAGCTATTCGGCCGGCCCGGCGCTCCGCTTGATACGTCGTTCAGGCGTTCTGTCTGCTCAGATCCGCGGATTTCGCGGTTTTCAGCAGACAGAAAAAAGTGGCCCGATTTGAGGAAAGGCGGTCGGAGCGGCCATAATGGGCCGGTTCGGGCCGCCCGGCGGCCCCCGCCCCCTGATTCGTCCGCCAATCGATGGGCATCCGCGGCCGGCGCCGAGGGCGTAAATGCGGAAACGAGCTGGAGGACCCGATGGCTGAACTGAAGCTACAGGCAGCGAGGCGCGACGAGAGCGGCAAGGGCGCCGCCCGCCGGGCGCGCGCCGCCGGCCGTGTTCCCGCCGTGCTGTATGGGCGGGGGATGGACCCTGTTTCCCTCGAGGTCGATCGGCGGGAGTTCGTAACTGCCCTCAAGACCGACGCGGGCATGAACGTCCTGCTCGACATCGAGTTCGACGGCACCAATACCCTGGCTCTGACCCGCGAGCTCCAGCGCGACCCCGTCCGGGGCACACTGCTTCATGCCGACTTCGTCAAGGTCGATCGGACGCAGGCCATCGAGGTGGAGGTTCCGGTTCATCTCGTGGGTGAGGCTCAGGGCACGAAGGAGGGAGGAGCGCTCGAGAATCCTCTGTTCTCCGTTCACGTTCGAACCCTTCCCGGGAACGTGCCCGAGGCCGTCGAGGCGGACGTCTCGGCGATGAACATCGGCGACACACTCCGGGTGGCCGATCTGCGTGTCCCGGCAGATGTCGAGATCCTCAACGATCCCGAAGCAGTCGTTGCATCCATCGCCGCCCCGATCACCGAGGAGGAGCTGGAGGCCATGGAGGCAGAGGCGGGGATCGAGATGGAGGCTCCCGAGCCCGAGGTCGTCGAAGAGGGCGCAGAGCCCGCCGAAGAGGAGGCAGCACCTGCCGAAGAGCAGGCCGAGGAGTCGTAACCGGCAGGGAGCACTGCGATGAAGTTGTTCCGGCGCGGCCCGGACGACGGGGTCACCGACCGCTGGTTGATTGCCGGGCTCGGCAATCCCGGCGCGCGTTATGCCGGCACCCGGCACAATGCCGGCGCGATGGTGCTCGATCAGCTCGTCGAGGAATCCGGCTCATCTCTCAAGCGACACAAGAGCGGATGTGTCATCGCCGAGACGAATCTGGGCGGAGCGCGTGTCGTACTTGCCAGACCGCTTGCATTCATGAACGAATCGGGGCGCCCGATCCGGGAGCTTGCCCGTTGGTACAAGATCCCGGTCGACCGGGTAGTGGTCGTGCACGACGAACTCGATCTTCCCTTCGGGGACGTTCGAGTGAAGATGGGCGGAGGGCTCGCAGGGCACAACGGGCTTCGGTCGATCGTGAACCACCTCGGCAGCAAGGACTTCGCGCGTGTGCGTATCGGTATTTCGAAGCCGCCGGGGCGGAAGCAGGGGACCGATCACGTCCTCGACGAATTCGACTCGAGGGAGCGACGCGATCTCCCCGAAGTCATCGATCGTGCGGCCCATGCGGTGGAACGCATCCTCGAGGCCGGGTTCGAGAGGGCGATGAACGAAGTCAACACCCGGACCACTGGATAAACTAGGCCACCCCGTGGCGACACTTGCCCCCCTCTTGGATTTCCTCCCCGAGGAGCGCGTCCGCGCCCTCACTGACGAGCGCGCTCCCGTCACGGTGCCCGAGCCCGTCCGTCCCTTCCTCATCGCCGCCATGGTCCGTCAGCTGGGTCGTCCTGTACTCAGCATCGCGGCTCACATGGAGGAGGCCGATCACCTCGCCCGCGACGTCCATGCCTTCCTTGGACGCACAGGCGCGGAGGTCTTTCCCGGCTGGGAGGTGTTGCCGGGCGAGCCGCTCTCACCGTCGATCGAAACTATGGGTCGCCGTCTCAGTGTGCTCGCGCGCCTTAGGCGGGGCGATGCATTCGTCGTTGCCACCACCGCGCAGGGAGCCACCCAGCTCGTCGCCGATCCCGGAGACGGAGCCGAGTCCCTAGCCCTTGCCTCCGGCGGTTCCCTCGAACTCGATTCGGTGGCCGCTGCGCTCGTCGATATGGGCTACGAGCGCAACTACATGGTGGAGCGCCGCGGCGAGTTCGCAATCCGCGGGGGAATCCTCGACGTTTTTCCGCCGGCGGAAGAGCGCCCGGTCCGGGTAGAGCTGTGGGGCGATGAGGTCACATCGCTTCGCCATTTTGCGCTGGCAACACAGCGATCCCTGGACGAGATCGAAGCGGTCGAGATCGCCCCGTGTCGCGAGCTGCGGTCCGACGCCGGCACTCGTCGGCGCGCCGCCGAGCTAGTGGCGGAGGGATCCTCGGACGCGGCTATGTCCCAGCTGGCCGAGGGTGTAATCGAGCCCGGTGCAGAACGGTTGCTTCCGATGATCGCCGGAGGTCTCAGGCCGGTCACATCCTTTCTACCGGCGGGGTCACCGGTCGTGGTGCTCGAACCGAAGAAGGTCCGGGACCGGGCGGACGAGGTGCTGGAGCAGGTGGCGGAGTGGACGGCGTTGTCGGGAACCGACGCCGAGCACTACAAGCCGTTGGACGATGTCCTGCGGCCCGCGGGGTCTGTGGTTCTGCTGTCGAGCTTCCGAGACGCCGGGTCCGAGGTACTTCCCGCCGAGACGTGGACTTCTGCGGCTGGCAAACCCGAGGCCCTCGGGGCGCGTCTCGGTTCGTTGCTTCGTGATGGTTACCGAGCCGTCGTCGCGGCCTCGCTGCCCGAGACTGCAGCGACGCTTCATCGCAATCTCAAAACGCTCGGGCTTACATTCGAGGTCGAAGATTCGGCGCCGGATCTCGAGTCGCGTCCCCACGGCTCAGTCGTCGTGGCGGAGCTCAATCGAGGGTTCGTTCTTCCATGGGCGCAGCTTGCGCTCGTCGCGGAGTCCGACATCACCGGCCGGCGTTCCGGTGCGCACCGGCGCCGCGTCGCGGCGCGGCGCCGCGATACAACCGGACCGCTCGATCTCGCCATCGGCGATCTCGTCGTTCATGACGTTCACGGAATCGGTCGCTACCAGGGGATGGTCGATCGCGACCTTCTCGGGGTGCACCGCGAGTATCTGGTTGTCGAGTATGCGAAAGGGGACCGTCTGTACGTCCCCAGCGATCAGGTCGACCTCGTATCCAAGTACGTGGGAGGCGAGGCACCCAAGATGTCGCGGCTCGGATCGTCCGAGTGGGCGAAGACGAAATCGAGGGTCCGGCGCCGCGTCCGCGAGATCGCGCAGAACCTGGTTCGTCTCTATGCAACGCGATTGCGGGCGAAGGGGCACACGTTCGGGGCCGATACACCCTGGCAACGTGAGCTCGAGGACGCGTTCCCATATGAAGAGACACCCGATCAACTGCGTGCAATCGACGAGGTGAAGGACGATCTCGAACGACCGATCCCGATGGATCGTCTCGTCTGTGGCGACGTCGGATACGGGAAGACCGAGATCGCCGTGCGCGCCGCATTCAAAGTAGTGGCCGAAGGCAAACAGGTCGCCGTTCTGGTGCCCACCACCATCCTGGCCCAGCAGCACTACTCGACACTGGTCGAGCGATTCAGAAACTTTCCCGTTCGTGTGGAGATGCTGTCGAGATTCCTGTCGGCGGCCGAGGCGCGGAAGGTGATAGCGGACCTGGCCATCGGGAAAGTCGACGTGGTCGTGGGCACGCACCGGCTGCTGTCGCGCGATGTGAAGTTTTCCGATCTCGGCCTCGTTGTGGTCGACGAGGAGCAGCGCTTTGGTGTCGACCAGAAGGAACGTCTAAAGGAGCTACGTACTAACGTCGACGTGCTGACGCTCACCGCAACACCCATCCCACGCACATTGGAGATGGCCATGTCTGGGATCCGCGACATGTCCATCGTCGACACGCCTCCAGAGAACCGGCACCCCGTATTGACCTATGTCGGCGACTACGACCAAGAGACTGTGTCCTCGGCGATTCGAAGAGAGTTGCTGCGCGACGGACAGGTCTTTTACGTCCATCCGCGCGTGAACACGATCGAGACCGCGGCGGCGAAGGTACGCGAGCTAGTTCCCGATGCTCGGATCGGGATTGCACACGGCCAGATGGACGAGCGGGTCCTCGAGGCCGCCATGCTGGACTTCGGTGACAAGAAAACGAACGTTCTCGTTTGCACAACCATCATCGAGTCCGGGCTCGACATCCCATCCGTAAACACATTGATCGTCGAACGAGCGGACTTACTCGGGCTATCGCAGATGTATCAGCTGCGCGGGCGCGTAGGGCGTGCCCACGAACGTGCCTACGCGTATCTCTTCTTCCCCCCGTACCGATCCCTCACCGAGGACGCTCACGAGCGCCTGAAGACGATCAGCGAACACACGGGGCTCGGATCGGGATTTCGCATAGCGATGCGAGACCTCGAGATAAGAGGTGCCGGTAACCTGCTGGGCGCCGAGCAGTCCGGGCACATTGCAGAGGTGGGTTTCGACCTCTACGTGAAACTCATGGCGTCGGCGTTCGACGAGGCGAAGGGCCTTCCGTGGCAGGAGGAGACCGAGGTCCGGATCGACCTGCCGCTCAACGCCTACATCCCGAAGGACTACATCGCAGACGAAAACCTTCGCCTCGAGGCCTATCGCCGGATTGCCGCTGCGGCCGACGACGACGAGCTCGCAGAGGCCCGCGCGGAGCTCACCGACCGCTACGGGTCCCCGCTCCCACCACCTGTCGAGGAACTGTTCGAGGTCGGCGCGCTCAGGCGCCTGCTCGTCACCAACGGAATCACCGAGGCGGCAACTGTGGCGAAGAACCTCCGCGTGCGACCGGTGGAACTCGAGGATTCCAAACAGATCCGGCTGAAGCGTCTGCTTCCCGGAGCCGAATGGCGGCCCGCTACGCGGACCTTGCTGATACCGGTGAGAGCTCTGCCCCAGTCGGGTGTGGTGCCGTGGCTGACAAACTTGCTCAAGCAGTTAACCTCGGCCGCATGAAAAGACTAATCGCACTCATCCCCGCCCTCGCGTTGGTTGCTGCGGCGTGCGGCGAGGGGGGAATTTCACGATCGACCGCCGCCGTCGTCGACGGCGAAGAAATCGCCGTCCGCCAGGTTCAAAGTGGATTGGATCGGTTCGTCGCGAGCGACCAATTCGAGCAACTCACCCAGCAAGAAGAGCCGGACACCATCAAGCGGCAGTACGAACAGAGTTTGCTGGGCCGCCTGATCCGGCGGATGGTCTTGGAGAGGGAGGCCACCGAGGCCGGCGTGGAGGTCTCCGATGACGATGTCGAGGAGCGGATTGATCAGTTTCGTCAGGATTTCGAGAACGAGGAGCAGTTCTTAGAGGAGGTCAAACGTCAGGGCACCACGCTCCAGGAAGTGAGGGGGTTCGTGCGTGACTCGCTGCTCGAGGAGGGGTTGCGCGCCGAGGTGACCGAGGGCACCGGCCCATCCGACGACGAGCTTCAAGCGTTCTACGACGAACAACGGGAACAGTTCACCGAGATTCACACGGCCCACATCCTCGTCGAGAAGGAGAACCTCGCCAACAGGCTCAAGCGCCAGTTGGACGCGACGTCTGCCAAGAAACTCGACGACACGTTCGCCAAGCTTGCGACGGAACATTCGGTCGACACGGGAAGTGGCAGTCAGGGAGGCGACCTCGGCTACGTCAACCCAGCGACGCTGGTGCCCGAGTACTCGCAGGCAGTCGCCGAGATGGAGCCGGGTGAGATATCCGAGCCGGCGAGGTCGCAGTTCGGTTTCCACATCATCAAGCTGATCGACCGGAGGATTGCTCCGTTCGAGGATGTCAAGGGACAGATAGAGCAGCAGCTCACCGGAGACGTCTCGGAGGAGGAGTGGCAGAAGTTCATCCGCAAGGCGTACCGGGATGCGGAGATTGAGGTGAACTCCCGCTTCGGCGAGCTGGATATCGAGTCCCAGCTGATAGTGAACGCGTCCGGTGACTCGGTCCCAGGCGGCGAGCCGGGTGACGAACCCGAGACCCCCGCGCCGGGCGAGGCCCCCGAGGACGCGCCGGACTCGGTCGACTAGCGCGCGCGTGGCCCTGCTGGTCGTTCCGATCGATCCGGACAGGGCGGGGCTGCTGACGCTCGAGGAGTGGGACGCTCTTGCGGCGCGCCGCCGGGTCTACTTCGAACGCCCCGATCACCCCTTGGCCGAAAGGCTGAAGGCGGTGGGTGTCGTGACGGGCGCGTTCGACGACGAGCCGGATCCTGCCGATGGCGACGCTGCCCTCGTCACCGACGAAACGTCGCCGAGGGTGCTGGAGCTGGCGCGCGAGGGAGCGACAGTCAGCTCCGGGCCGGCGCATCCTCCCGACTCCCTCGCGGGGGCCTACGGCGCGCCGGTCCTGCGCCGGGCGGTCCGATCGCTGGGGACCCTCGCACTCGTCATGGCCCGTCTGAGGAGTCCCGATGGCTGCCCGTGGGACAAGGAGCAGACCCACAGCTCGCTCGAGGTTCACCTGCTCGAGGAGGCCCACGAGGTCATCGACTCAATTGAGCGGGGCGAAGTGGGGACGGAGCTGGAGGAAGAGCTCGGGGACGTCCTGCTCCAAGTCTTCTTCCACTCTCGCATCGCCGAGGGCGACGGGCGGTTCGACATCCCGGCGGTGGCCGATGCCCTCGTCGCAAAGCTCATCCACCGGCACCCCCACGTCTTCGGAGAGACGGAGGTGGCCGACGCGGCCGAGGTCCTTCGGAACTGGGAGGAGATCAAACGTGCGGAGAAGGACCGCTCAGATCCATTCGAGGATATTCCCCGGGCCCTGCCGGCTCTGCTCGCGGCGAACAAGACGCTCAAGCGGGCGGCCGGGCTGGGGTTCAAGCCCTCCGACGAGGACGCCCGCCGACAGCTCGAGGATGCCATCGAGAAGAGTTCAGTTGGTGATGCACTTCTGTGGCTGGTAGTGATCGCCAGGGCCCTGGGGGAGGATCCCGAGACCGCCCTTCTGCGCTCGCTCGCCTCTTTCAGAGCCCGTTTCTAGGCCTGTAGCGGCAAGCGGACAATAGGTGTCGTCCTGTTCACAACGGACGCGAGCTGCTAGCCTAACCGTGTGGTTTATGTTGAAGGAGTTCACTAATGAGTGAGATCGTCTCCGTCCACGCCCGCGAGATCCTGGACTCCCGGGGCAATCCCACGGTGGAGGTCGAGGTCACCCTCGACTCGGGGGCTCAGGGCCGGGCCGCCGTGCCGTCCGGTGCGTCGACCGGAGTCAACGAGGCGGTCGAGCTGCGGGACGGCGGCGACCGCTACGGTGGGAAGGGCGTGGCCGGGGCCGTCGGGGCGGTGCGGAAGGAGATCTCCTCCCACATCCTCGGCTTGGACGCCGTCGAGCAGCGAACCATCGACCAGACCTTGAGGGATCTCGACGGGACCGACAACAAAGGCCGGCTGGGGGCCAACGCCATCCTCGGGGTGTCGCTTGCGGTCGCCCACGCGGCGGCCCGCGAGCTGGAGATCCCCCTGTGGCGTTATCTCGGCGGCCCTGATGCACACGTCCTGCCCGTGCCGATGATGAATGTGCTGAACGGCGGCGTTCATGCAGACAACTCGGTCGACTTCCAGGAGTTCATGCTCGTCCCCCTCGGCGCGGCCTCGTATCGGGAGGCGCTCGAGTGGGGGACGAACACGTATCAGCGGCTCAAGAAGCTCCTCGACTCCCGCAAGCTCTCGACCGGCGTCGGCGACGAGGGCGGCTTCGCCCCCGATCTGGCGGCCAACTCGGAGGCGGCCGACCTTCTGGTGGAGGCCATCGGAGCCGCCGGCTACGAGCCCGGCCGGGACATCGCGCTGGCTCTGGACCCCGCCGTCTCGGAGCTCTATGAGGACGGTGTCTACCGCTTGGAGTCCGAGGGCCGCAATCTCTCATCGACCGAGATGGCCGACTTCTGGGCGGACTGGGTGGACCGCTACCCCATCGTCTCCATCGAGGACGGCATGGGCGAGGAGGACTGGGACGGCTGGAGACTTTTGACGGAGCGGATCGGCGACCGCATCCAGCTCGTCGGAGACGACCTCTTCGTAACGAACACCGAGATCCTCCAGCGCGGCATCGATGAGGGTGTCGCGAACTCGATTCTGATCAAACTCAATCAGATCGGGAGTCTCACGGAGACGCTCGAGTGTGTTCGCACCGCACATCGAGCCGGCTATTCGACGGTCATCTCCCACCGCTCCGGAGAGACGGAGGACGCGACGATCGCCGATGTTGCCGTCGCGACCAACGCGGGCCAGATCAAAACCGGCGCGCCGGCGCGTGGGGAGCGCACCGCCAAGTACAACCAGCTCCTGCGGATCGAGGATGCACTCGGTGATGCCGCCCGATGGCCGGGGTCGAGCGAGTTTCGGAGAGCGGTCGCCGGATGAAACGCAAGCGAGGGGAGCGCAAGTGGCCCAAGCTGGGGTTGGGCCCGCAGGTCGTGATCGTGTGTCTGGTAATCGGCCTGATCGGCGCGATGGCGATTCAGCCCACCCGCGCTCTTCTCGAACAGCGACGCAGGATCGAAGGGATGTCCGGCGACCTGCGCCGAATGGAGACGTTGAACGCAAAACTCGAGGACCGAATAGAGCGACTCCAGGACCCCGACTTCATCGAACAGGAAGCGCGCGAGAAGGTCGGTCTCGTGCGCCAAGGTGAGACGACTTACCTCGTGGTTCCCCCAACGCGCAAACAGCAGCGCAAGAAGGCCCGCCAGGAGTCGGCTCCCAAGTCGACGGAGAAGCCGGCACCTCCGGAGCCGGGCCTGATCGAGGGCTTCCTCGACTTCGTCGGCCTCGGTTGAGCCCCTTCTTTTCTCCCTGGAGCGTCTGGCAGACGCTTGGAGAAGAAAAGAACGGGCTAACGTTGGTGGTGTGCGAGGACTCGAACATTCCGAATCCGACCGGCGCGCCGTTGAGGAGCAGCTCGGGCGGCCGGTGCGCGGGACCTGGGCGGTCGCCCGGCGGTGCCATCTCGGTGTGCCGATGGTCATCGAGAACTTCCCGCGCCTGGAGGACGGGAGCCCCTTTCCAACGCTCTTCTGGCTGACCTGCCCCATCCTCGTGAAACGAGCAAGCCGTCTCGAGTCCGACGGGCGTATGGTGCTGATGACCGAGCAGCTCTCCGACGACGAGGGATTGAAGGCGAGGTT